>ERZ778029.1240-NODE-1240-length-23911-cov-3.867455_pt1 | contig 23911 bp, 20 predicted proteins | sample MGYA00375759_ERZ778029 | MGnify/ENA primary metagenome ERZ778029 (study PRJEB29350, sample SAMN05389819) | bioreactor metagenome | isolation source: Ammonium sulfate bioreactor | place: South Africa: University of Cape Town | collected 2014-04-04 ...
TTCATATAAACCGTATGATGAAGGTGTTAAACGAGAGATATTTATTAAGAAATTTAATTCGACTGAATTAATTATGGGAAAAGTAATTGTGATTGTAGATTTGATGTGTTTGAATGAATGAGTTTCATTAGGTTTGGCCTGGAATAACTGCATTTCCTGATTTTACGCATCCTAATGCAACACAATGGTGGACAGAAATGGCTGCTGCTTATCACGAAATGGTTCCATTCGATGGAATGTGGATTGTAAATCGTTTTAAAACCAAGAATGATCTTAATTCTTTCGATTTCTATAGGATATGAATGAACCATCGAGTTTCGTCGATGGATCTACCGATGGATGTACAAGCAATTCTTTGGATAATCCACCATTTACTCCTCGTTTGAACTTCTTCTTCTTCTTTTTTTTTCGATGATTTTTAAATATTTACAGATGTACACGGCGATGCACTCCATGCTAAAACATTATGTCCATCAGCTCAACAATATCTATCATCGCATTATAATCTACATAGTATGTACGGTTATTTTGAAGCCAAAGCAACGAATCAGTATAATGATATTTGTTTCTAATCTTGATGAATCGATTGATTCTATTTCTTCATAGAGCTTTGAAAACAATTCGGCAAAAACGACCATTTGTTCTTTCGCGTTCGACATTTGCTGGTTCAGGACATTATACTGCTCATTGGACCGGTGATAATGAGGCAACATACGAAGATATGTACTATTCAATTCCAGGTTCGTTGTTTTCTGTTTTTCTTTCTCTTCGATAATGAGCATATTATATCAACTATGAATTGATTTCAGCGATATTAAGTTTCAATATGTTTGGTATAACACATGTTGGTGCTGATATATGTGGATTTCTACTGGATACAACCGAAGAATTGTGTACCAGATGGATGCAATTAGGTGCGTTCTATCCATTTATGAGAAATCATAATGCACTTGGTGAAAGTGTAAATATCGAAATGATTTTGTTTTTGTTTGTTTTGATGACGATAGTTTTTTTGTTTTTGAAAACAAAATTAGGATCAAGATCCAGCATCGTTCTCTTGGGAAACTCAGCAAATCATGAAACAAGCTTTACTCATGAGATATTCTCTCAGTCCCTTTTGGTATACACTACACTATGAAGCAACGAACAAATCAAGAACGATTGTGCAACCACTATTCGCTGAGTTGACTTTTCTTTTCTCTCTAATTAACAATTATTGAATGTATTTATCGTTTGCTTAGGTATTTAAACGATCCAAATACATACGGTATCGATCGACAGTTTCTTGTCGGTCGTGCTCTTCTCGTTTCACCAAATTTAATACCTGTAATGCTCATTATTAAATCACAATCAAAACATCGATCTGTTTTTTTTGTCTTTTTCTATAAGCAATCTACTAGTGTTCATGCTTACATTCCTCAAGATACTTGGTATGAATTTCCATCAGGTGTTCCAATCACGACTGTCGGGCAATACGTTGATTTGGATGCTCCTATTCATAAAATTAATGTTCATATTCGTGGCGGTTTTATTATTCCAATGAAAATACCAGGCTCGAATCTAATTCTCGGTCGTGGTAATCCGTTTACTCTTCTTGTTACTTCATCGTCATCAGGCAGTGCAAGTGGAAGTCTTTATTGGGACGATGGAGATTCGATCGGTAGACTATCGATTTTCATTCCAATTAGTCGTGCTTATTTGTTTTTTTTCTTTCTTTCTTTCTTTCTTCAGATTCAATCGAAAGTCAAACATATAATTATTTGATATTTTCTTTAACTAATTCAGTAAGTCGACGATCTCAATTTACAAATCGAAAAAAACAACGACCCAAAACTAATCAAACTATTTTTAGAATAAATTGATAATTAATCCAGTCGTTTCGAATTACCGACCATTTCCAATGCCTCTTGATCTTATCAAAATTCTTGGCATTACAAAATCTGTTCTCAACGTCACAATTAATGGCGAAGCCTATTCAAATTTTCTCTACAACGTACCAGATCAAGTAGACTCAACAAATCTCTCACGATTTCTCCGTTTCTATTTTCTTTCTCTATAGATTCTTCTCATTCATAGTCTTGATTTGGATATGTTGAATTCAAATGGATACACTTTTGAATGGACATATGCTTAATCTTTTATGGAAAAGAAAACCGAAATTGTCGTGCTATTGTTTTGTTTTTCATTTTGTACAACATCTTCAAACATATGATAATCGGACTATTAGATTTGCAAAGAAGAGAAAAAAAAGAAAAAAAAAAGACGCATTCAGACAAAAATAAAAATCCAAATCGAATTAAATCCAAAAATCGAACAAACATGAATACAATAGAATAGAAAACAAACTGAAGAAAACTAAATCATACGTTCGTTGTAAAGATATTCTTCGAGCCGAATTACATCTGTCCGAACCGCATAAACACAGCGAATCTGTTCGATGTTTTTTATGTTTATAACATGTTTCAGCTTTTTTTATTTGATATTGAAAGATTTTATGGCAATCACGTCGAACATAACGTAATGCACTTGTCTTATTATCGCCCGTAATACTATCATTTTCTCTAGTCCACATTTTCAAACAGTAATCATCGCATAAACGTGTCGGGATTTGTACTTGAGAAAAGAAATTTGCATCTTCACATTCTTGAATTTCTCGTGAATCACAAACGAAACATTCGACTTGTTTTCGACATGAAGCTGGATCGGCTTGAACAAGTATATTCGATTGACGACGTAGATTTGCTAGTATCAATAGAATAAAACATTCAATATTGAAGAGAATTTGCATGTTAACATTTGATTTCGTTGCGGATCAATCATAGTGAAACATGTCAAGAAGACTTGTCCATCTAGAACAAACAAAAGCAACTGTATGTGTGTATCTTGATCATAACACAACAGGAAAAACAAATCGTTTTCCGTCATTCGACTTCCGTTGGACACCGTAGATAGTCATCATCATGCTGTCTCATTTTTTATGAAACTAGCAAACAAAGAAAACAAAACAGAAACGATCGGGAGTCTATTTTTCACCTGTCAATGAATCGAAGAAAAATGATTTTTTATTTGATCTATTGATGATTATTAAAAAAAAGAAAAAGAAAAAGAAAAAAGAGCGAGCAAAGAAGGTGTAAGTAGAATGAAAAGAAAAACTGACTATATACTAATAACATGAACATCAATGTTTGCACGGTGTCTAACATGTGAAGTATTTATGAGAAGGCAAGAAGAGAAAAAAAAAAGAATTGAGTTTTCTCAACAAACGAACAGCTTTTGCGTGACACTATCAAATGAAAGCGAGTAGAAGAAGAAGAAGAAAAAAAGGAAGATGAAGGAAAAAAAAGAAGAAAAAGAAGACGACGACAACCAAGAAGAAGAAAGAGAAGTAGAAGAGACCAAATACACAGACATTTTGTGTAGAACAGAGAAAGGAATTCTGGGAAAGAATAATGTAAGAATACGAATAAAGTATAGAAGTCGAAGACTAGGCGACAAGATGACGATAGCAGTGGTTTATTTCCTTTTGGCTACATATGTATGCACTACACATACACGTTCGAGATAGTCGACAGAGAGAGAGACAGAGAGATAGAAGAGACAGATTTACTTCTAGGCGAGATGTCGTGCAAGCAGTCTATTGATATTACTGTATTTGGATTCGTTACTCGTGCATACACATCAAATGTCATTGACTGACAAGATGCGTGCTCAACACAAACATAGAATAAGTAATATGTGACAATTTTTCTACAAAAAAAAAACGAGAGAAGATGATGATGATGACGTCAAGAAGAAAAACTCAAGCAGTTTTAGTCAACGTCTTCAATCTCTTACCTAAATATTTACTAAACGAGAATAATCTTTCTCAATGATTATTAATTAAAATAAAAATTAATTTTTTTTTGTCTTGTCTTCCATCAACATAAATCTCAATTGAATTAGATTCTAATCGTATTGCTTTCGACTGTACTAGATAGTTTTTTTTTCTTTTTTCTTGTTCGATTAATTCAATATATTATCATCTTATCTTAATTGACAAATGTTGTTTATTTATTGATTTTGATTGAAAAAGGAATTGATAAGCTGTTGTTAGTGTCGACTTCGATACGTTGATCAAATCATAGGGCCAACTAGAAAAACACAATATGTCTTTCGTTATTCTTTTCCGTACATTTGGCTAATAAGAAGAATAATCTGTTCGAAGTTCGCGACAACAAGTTTGATGACAGCTGAGAAAATATTTTGCAGCTGTTAGAGATTTTTTTTTCTTTGATTTCTAACTAAGATTTTTAATAGATTTACACGAGACTATTCGATAAATTCTCTCAACCAATGCACGATTATTATTATTAATAGGAAAAGAATGAGTAGTTGTCTTCGAGATTCCATTTCCGTTTTGTCGATCAATATTTCAACGTCGACGTAATGATCTTTTTCTGATGAGTTGTTTAGAAAAAGGAAAGTTCTTTTATATTCTTGTCCTTTTCTTCTAATGATATTACTAAACGGCAAGACCATTGACTTCTTTTTGCATTTCTAATATTGTTTATATTGGTTTTAGCAAATATCGAAGTATCAATATTCATTTGCTTTGTTGCTCAATCGTTTGATTTCTAACGAGATGAATTATATCATGAATCTACTGGTACTAAATGTCAATGAATTCATCGCATGATAGAACGTACATAAAAAAAAACAGCCGAAATAAAGAATTATTTCATCATTAAATGGTTCATTTGATTTTCTCACGACAAATTATTCTATTGACCTTGTATTCAGGTTAACATGATCTGGATTTAATAATTCGTTTTTAAATTTAATCCTATTTCTATTTATAAATTTACATGTCGCATAAAATGTCAATATGAATATGTAAAATCAAAAAAAAGTAAATATACCGCCAAGTCCATATCGTTTCTAAAGATTAAAATAAAATCTCATTTATCAAATCTAATATTCATAATTCACTAATTAATTACAAAACTAAAAATAACGGCAAATCTAGCAAAACAAATTAATTATTTCCTGTCTTCGAGTTCTATCGATCATGAAAACATGTCAAAATTAACATTGAATACATTTATTTTGCAAGAAAATTGATTTTCTTTTATTTGTATTGACAGTTGTTCTAAGAAGAACGCACGCCCTCTATGTCGATGTCGATAGGATTAGTTTATTGTTCGACCATTGCGTCCATTCTCTTCACTTAAAACGAAGAAGTCTATCTTTCAGGCAAAGGAATAAGCTGTGCATTCGACAAAAGAAATATTATTTTTATTTATTATTAGTCAGATCGACAGTGTTGATTGGACGAGGACAAGATGCAAAACAGATATCAACACAGACTCTTACAAAACATAGTATTGCATGATCAATGACTAGTCGAAAGAAATTTATATCCGTAATCGAATGCAGACGATCAGATGTTTCTTATATTAGTTTTCTTATCGTAAAATATGCTGTTTTTTTTTCTTTTCTTTTCTTCGAAGATAAATGAATATTTAATATCAAAGAATTGTTTAATGTTTTCAAAAGACAGACGAAGAAAAAAATGAGAAAAGTTCACTTTCTTTTTTCTCGAGATTCTTTTTTTTCTCTCTCTCTCTCTCTCTTCTGCACTTTTCACTTGAACTTTTCCGTTCCCATTGCACGCCATATGATTGCAAACAAGTGATTGCTTCGTTATTTTTCCTTTCTTTCTCTTTTTTTTCCCTTTTTTTTTTATTCATATGAATTATGAAAACAAAATATCAATTGTAAACCCCCAATGATTTGATGACGTAGTCATTTTTAACATACAGAAAAAAATCGAAATATCATTCGATGTGTTCTAGTCGTCGTTTCTAAACACAAGAAGATCGGTCGGTAGGTTGATTACTTTGCATTTGACGTAGGAGGGGGGTATAGAAAATGTGTAACAATTGTTCGTGTCCTTTCTTTCTCTCTCTCTCTTTTCTTTTTTTCTTTCTTTCTTTCTCTTTCACTCGCAATATTCTTTTTCTTATATCGATTTTTCGTCAGACTTCATGACACCCTTCTAAATGGTAATATGTACGACTGAATCAGTATTAAAATGTTAAATACAATCAATTACCTTGTAGTTTTTCTATGTTTTTTGTTTGAAGGAGAAAAAAAATACGCATACATATAATACATTGAAGTATGTCCTTTAGACATGTACAAACTTGTTTATCTTGTTATTTTTCTTTTTTGCTTCATTATGTTGACAAAACGTTTTGTCATAACTACGACGAAAAAAAAAATAATAATATGTATGTCAAGATTTATTTTAGATAAAATTTCAATGTTGTTATTTATTTGTCTGTTTTAAATAAAAAACAAAAGAAAAGGAATTTTTTTAATGAATACTCAAAACGAGAATTGTTCACGTGGACCATTAACACTCAAATTCTACGGTGTTGATGATGAATCAACAACTGAAGAAGAAGAAACAGAACAACAGCATCACCACCACCACGAGAAATGCATATCGAATCCAATAAACGATCCGATATATTCTCTATCGAACGGAAATAATAATCACTACTTAACAATAAATCATTGTTATGGTAAAATAAATACATTAGCTGAATATATATATATATATTTATTTTCTATTGACTTTGTTGTCAAGATAATCCATCTCGAAATCAGCTCACATCAATTCCGTATAAACATTATTTCGAACAACGTGAACGTCATTGGACATTTATTCCAAATTCAGATGTAGCTGTCACGAATGTTGCTGTTAGTCGTGAACATCACTTTCGTTTGAATCCATTTTTGTAAGTCAAACACGTCTCATTGTAGTTCGAGAGTTTTCTTGTTTAAGTTCTCATGAACAGACATGGCTCGAGCGTTTAAATAACAGGTAGTCCGAGTAGATAAATCAAACGAATGAACGAACACACATACTAAATTCAAATTCAATGCTTCTCTCTTTTCTTAACTCGATATTATTTTGAAATTTCAACGAAAATAAGAATCGATTTCTTTCGATGTTTAGGTATACAATTACATTGAAACATGGCGAATTTAATTGGACAATAACAAAGAAATATAAAGATTTAGTTATCTTTTTCGAACGAATGAATGTTTTTCAAAAAACAGCTGCTTTACCTATTCCAACAACATCGTAAGCAGAATAAATGCGTATTTGTACTTTATGAATAGGCAAATTGCCATTTTAGACATCGTGAAATTCGTCGTCAGATGTCACATTCTCAAGCTATACAAGGTTTAACATTAAAACCTGATGTGCTCGTTGATGACAATGACATCAACGATCGTGAGGTAGAACTCGACTATGATCGAATTTAGTTTTCAAATGTTTTTTTCTTTTATTTAGAAACTTGTTGCTGAAAAATTAAATTCAATTGTTAATCATCCCGTTCTTTCGTTACATATTGAATGTGTAAGTATTTGCTTGTTTTTCGTGTAAATGTTGAATTCCGATTGTTCTTTTTCATACAGATAAAATTCGTCGATTCAACACCACTTTCATTTATGAGTGAACTAGGTCGAAAATATCGTGAATGAATCGTAAAAAAACATTCCGGAGGCTATCGACAAGGTTGCTGTGCTAATCTAGGTGCGAGAATAAAATGGCTCAAACGTTGGTTCGTCACTAAAGATTCATGGATCGCATATTTAAATCCTAAAACTGGACATGTACGAGCGGTAATGCTTGTAGATCGATTTTTTCACGTACGAACTGGCCGATTGCACACGGGTTCAGTTAAGAAGATCCATATTTGCAATTATTCTCGTCGATTGTATTTAAATTGTCCAACGGAACGAAAAGCTATCGAATATTTCGATGATATCAATCGAATGTTGAAAACAACCGGCCGAGATTTTCATATCGAACATCGATTCAATTCGTATGCACCGATTCGAACGAATACAAAATGTCAATGGCTGGTCGACGGATCGGATTATATGGAAGCTGTTGTCTATGCAATCAAATCAGCAACAGAAGAAATCTATATAACCGATTGGTTTCTAAGTCCGGAAATTTATCTGAAACGACCAGCACTGTCCGATGAATGGCGTTTCGATAAAATGTTAGAGAAAAAAGCCAGTGAAGGCGTGAGAATATTCGTTCTGTTGTACAAAGAAGTCGAACTAGCTATTGGAATTAATAGTTCGTATTCGAAAAGAAAATTAATCGAAGCACATCCAGAAAATGTTAAAGTTCTCCGTTATCCCGATCATACAGGACAAAATGCTGTCTTATTCTGGGGACATCATGAAAAATTAGTTATTATCGATCAGAGTATCGCGCTATTCGGCGGACTAGATCTGTGCTACGGCCGATGGGATAACTATCAGCATTTGTAAGAATTGCGTTTGTTTGTTTATTGTCAAAGTGAAACAATCAATTGATTTAGATTGACGGATTTCGGAAGTGCATTACCGGTGAAACATCATACAAATTTTTCTGTACCTCGAACACACAGTGTGCCATTTGTAAGATATTTGTTTAGTACAAAGTAATTAAACCAATATTATAATTTCAGATACAAACAATTCAATCACCTATTTCAATCGAAGCACTTGATCTCGACGGTTCGACGTACAATCGATTTTTGAGTTCAAATCATGAAATCGAAACAAGCGATCAATCGAATGCATCGCCTCGGCCCATCACAACAACGGACATGTTTTTTCCATCGAAAATCGCTCAATTTCGTAGTGAATATCAACTAAAAGATCATTTAAAACAGCCTCAACAATCCGAATCCATTCCACATATTCTCGTTGACAATTCGAATGCAAATCTAGTACAACATCGTTCACTTTCGAAAGTACTCAGTGATCAAACATTCGATACCATCGATCGAACGACAATATCGACACGACGTTATTCATCATCAGATATCGATCAACAATCTCTACATCTAAATGATTCTCAACAAAAACAATTAGTTGAACAACAGAAAAAACGACGAATCTACAATTTTAATCATACGCTTTTCTCGAACATATACAAACGTACGCATCGTTCATCGTCCTCGACTGATTCTCATATCTGTAGTAATCCAATAGCAAATCGTGAACGAAATGTACGTCATCGAAATCAATCTCCTCGACAATCGGAAATTGTCAACGAACCAACGACATCAGATAGTGTTTACAGTCGAGCTTTAGAAAAAAATACAACGAACACCGCACCCTATCGAATGACACTTTCTGTACCTGATGGAAATCACAATGCATCTGAATCTCGTTTGTCTTCCAGCGGATATACATCTGATTCGGCTACAAATGACGCAGCCAATCGACCGAAAAAACTCTCGTTTCTATCAGCACGTCGACGTGCGAGTTACTATCAAAGTGGAACAGCGAATAATCTGACTGATGAACAAAAACGAAAACAAAACGTCATTTGGCCATTGAAACGATCGTATTCATTCGATACGCCGTTCCATCGAGAAACAATCGAAGCATTGAATAAAGGTAAGTTCTCGGCGGGTCCTCTGTTCGACTTTGTGAGATGAGTAAAGTTAAAAAAACAACATTGACTTTTACAGAACAGCCATATTCTTCGAATGAAACTTGTAAGTAGATTGTATTTGGCACAAGTTTTGTTTGTGTTTGTATTTGATTTCTTGTTTTTTGTGCATGACGAATTCGTTGTTTCGAGGAGTTCATTTTGTTGGGCTTTCGTTTTGTAGACAGTGGCTCTCGTTGGGAACGCTTAAAACTCGGCATTCAATCGAAAATCTATCGTTTCACGAAATCAACTGAAGATGTTTCAACATTAGGTCTTCGGCCAATCTCAACGATCACATCAGCCGATCTCTCCAATCGTCATCTCGGCACGGGTCCATCATTGGATCGACTACGTTTCCGAGATCGACTCCGTCGAGTAACATTAAATCTGACATCGAATTGGCGCCATCGCGTTGATTTCAATGATTCCGATGAGTCCGATGACGGTCAATATCGAGATTCATTGCACGATGATATGAGCACATTCATTAGTCCAACACGAAAGTCACAAGTCAATCAACTTGGCCTTCAGGGCTCGTCGAAAATGTGGTTCGGAAAGGACTATGCGAATTTCTTGCTACGAGACTTTCGAAATCTTGAACAACCTTTTCAAGATCAAATCGATCGAAATACAACGCCGAGAATGCCGTGGCATGATATCGGCGCATTGGTCTACGGCGCTTGTGCGAGAGATTTAGCGAGACATTTTATTGAACGATGGAATTTTGTTAAACGACAGAAAGTGAAAGATAATGAACGATATCCGTTTCTCTTGCCGAAAGCGTATGGTATTTACACGCCATGTCCGAAATTACTTTCGAATGCGTTTAATTGTTCGGCACAAGTACCATTGATGTTTTCTTTTTGACATTGAGCTTCTTTGTTCTTCTTCTAGAGTCTGAGAAGTGTTGGTCGGTGGTCAACTGGAAGAAATGATACTGAAGAATCAATTCATCGAGCATTAATCGATTTGATTACTACTGCGAAATATTATATCTACATGGAAAATCAATTTTTCGTCTCATTAATCGAAGATTCAACTGTGAGAAATGGCATTGCCGAAGCGTTATACAAACGAATACTTCGTGCTCATCAGTAAGCAAAACACGAAATCGAATTTCTTATCTGTACGTTTTCTTCTTCGTTTTCTAGAGAAAAGTCAACCTTTCGTGTTTATATTGTCATGCCATTAATCCCTGGTTTTGAAGGTCAATACGGCACGTCAAAGGCCACGGCTTTACAAGCGATTACTCATTGGAATTATCGATCGATTTCTCAAGGTCAACAATCGTTACTAGCTCGTCTCGCTAAAGAAGTCGGCGATCCACATCGATATATTTGCTTTTTCGGTTTACGAACATGGTCCGAAATGAACGGACGGTTGGTTTCCGAGATCGTCTATGTACATAGTAAATTAGCTATTGCCGACGATACACGTGTGCTCATCGGTTCGGCGAATATCAACGATCGAAGTTTACTGGGCGATCGTGATTCGGAAATCTCAGTTCTCTTCGAAGACACCGAATTCGTTCGTGGAACAATGAATGGACAACAGGTGCAAGTCGGTCGATTTGCGAGCAATCTGAGAAAACGATTGTTTCGAGAACATTTGGGAGATTTCGATGGAACACAAATCAATTATCAAGATCCAATATCGGACTCGTTTTACAAGGATACTTGGATGTCAACAGCTGCTCGAAATACGACAATGTTCGAAAAGGTTTATTCGTCGATTTTGTTTCGTTTTTCTTATTCGAATTTGTTCATTTTTTCTCTTAGATTTTCAATTGTATTCCAACAGATTCGGCGTTTACATTTGCACAATTACGTGAAATTCAATCGTCACCGAAACTCTGCGAAAGCAATCCTGATGAAGCTCGTCGATTACTTCAATCGATTCGTGGCTATTTAGTTTTAATTCCACATAAATTTCTCTCGAAAGAATATCTCGGACCGCGATTACCTGCGAAAGAAATTCTCGCGCCCGCTTGGTTTTGGACATGAGGCCAGTTTTTTATCAGTCATTTTCAAATAATCATCAATCAAAATGCAATAATTCACAAGGCAATTCATTTCTCCTTTTATTTATCTCTTTCTCAATCGATATATATAAATATAAATATATACAGTGTGTATGTTTTGATCAGACTTCGAATATTCACTGACAAACAAAAGTTCTGTTTCTTTTTTTGTAACCGTCCATGTCTATTTTTTTGTTCTGTTTTTTTTTGCGTCTCTGCTTCTCCATTATCTACTGATCATCACAAAATTTATGTGATAAAAAAGTGTGTGCGATTTAGTATTTTGCATTTTTGACATGTCTTTATTTGTATAGCTAAAAAAAACACGAAGAAGAAAGAAAAAGCAACTATTTATCTAGGCGTCATGTTTTTTTTTCTTCTTATTCTTCACAATGTATTTTGAAATGCATTCTTTCATACGTTTTCCGATTAAAATCGAGGATATTTCACGAAAAAAAAAACAAAATAAATACCGATAATCTAAATTGAAAAAAAAACAAAGATCAAATTTATTTCTACTTCATCTACACGAATACGTCGCATATTTTAGAATGAGCGAAAATCGTTGGACATGGAATGAATATCTAACCTATCTTCTTCTTACACTTGTTTTCCTTTCATCATGGACAGACATCAATGGCATATTCGCTGAACTACCTCAGATCGTTCTAACGCAACCTGAACGTTGGAAATTAGGTGCTTATTTAGCATTGATTACAAACTGTGGCAATATTGCACCGTTATTACTTGTTCTAGTAAAATGTTTAGCGAAAAAACAAACAGTCAATCCAATTCCGATTAATTACGTTGTGATATTAATCGGCATGTTAGCTTGTTTTCTTTTGATTTTCTTCTGGAAAAAAACAACAATGATATTCAATCAACAATATAGTTTAGCCTTGCTTGTATTAGCTTTTTTTCTTTCATTACTGGATTGTACATCGTCAGTATCATTTGCTGATTATATACAGAAGTATCGAAAAGAATATACAAGTGCACTGTTTCTTGGCGAAAGTTTAACATCGATTATTCCAAGTCTATTAGCAATCGTTCAAGGTAATGGGCAAGTTCGGTGTGAAAAAATTGAAAATTCAAGTAATCGAACTGAAGCTGTTTATGAAGTTGCACGATTTTCTGTTTCAATTTATTTTCTTTGTTTATTTTTCCTCTTAACAATATCATTTATATCATTTCTAATTCTACAATGGACATCAATCGGTAGTAATAGTCGACAGATAACCTCAAAAGCAACGTTCAAATCTAAGAATGAGCAACAATCTGAAGTTGCAATTGCATTTATTTCAGAAGAGAATTCATCAACAATACATTTAACCAAATTGTCTTACATTTTACTTTCATTTGCTTGTACTTATACGAGTTCAATTCTATTCGGTTTACTTCTTTCGATTTCTACGTATGTTCTCATGCCATATGGTCAACAAATATTTTACTTAGGGACAATTCTTTCACCGTGGATGTTCACATTAATATGGCTCTTGGGAATGATAAAACCAATGATTTCGAAACGATTTTTAATTGGTTTTATCATTGTTGGTACGATAACATTTTCTTGTGATTTATTCATTGCATTTCGAAGTCCATGTCCGCCATTTGTACATACAAATCATGGCAATGTTTTTGTTTTAATTATTTGGTTAAGTACCTATGTTTTCTTAGGATATCCTCGGTTAGTTATTGCGAATTACGTTCGAAATTATTCATCGAACGGTATGTTTTGGTATGGTGTTAACGTTCAATTAGGAGCTTTGATCGGTTCGATTATAGCTTATTTGTTAGTTGAAACATTTTCTTTATTTGTTGAACAAAAATCTTGTGATGAAAATCTTTGCTCAATTTTCTAAATAATAAAAAAAAGACGAGTAGACAACTTCTCCATGCAAATATATCATTTTGATTAGATGTCATCGATACATTCATCCTATTAGTAGTTATTGATGAATGATTATCTTGTCAGAACGCACGCGTGTATATGTATATATTGTTTGATACGTGTCCATAGGATATCTTCATTGTTGAGTCAATGAACAAAACAAAACAAAGAAGAAGAAGAAGAAGAATAGAAAGTGTATACCTTTTAAAAGAGAAGAGTTGATTCATATCAAATCTTATTCATACATCAAATGATAATTGGCTATATCTTTTTCTTTTTTTCTATTCTCTACTTTCACGATGAAAATGATTGATAATGAACAGATCTTTCTTTCTCTTTCGTTGTTTCCTTTTCAAATGTTGATATAACGAAGACGAATAATTGATTAACTAGATTAATATGAAGAAATTTTTCCTTTTTAATTTGATATGAATAATTGAATTGTTCGTGACGTATTTGCTGGTTTTTATATTTTTTGGTCCACCTCTTAGATTATTTGTTTAACATTTATTCAGCTATTTCAATGAACGACACTATTTGGCAGCATGTCCCATATGAACACTGTCAATATGTGTGTTTCTGCTCGCACGCGCATAAATCGATTTTGATTAGTTTCTATCTCACGCGATGTTGAAGAGAAGTAAAACAGATAATATTCTCGTTGATACATATGTACACAAAAGAAGAAGAAGAAATGAATATTTGTAAACAGACGAAGAAAATCTATTAAATGATTACATCATGTGATTAAGTTCAAGGGCTTAGAATAAACTAGTCATTGTTGACATCTTCTTCGTTTTCACCTCAAGCAATTTATATTGATGAGTTTCGAAATCGTCCTCGCTCGATTAATTTCAGATAGATAAAACGTTTAGATATGTTTTGAGTGCATCGAAATGAGTTTAAATGAAGTCATTTACTTTAATATATGTATATATCTATATTTCTTACAATAAGAACAACACACACACATCAAATCTATGTACAACACCGGTATGCAAAAGAAAAAAGAAAAAAAACAACAATGAATAACGTGCTGGTATTTATTTGTCATATCTAGCCATTGGATTTTTTTCGTTGTTATTTCTTAAATAAGATTTGTCATATGCACGTTGTTTTGTATTTGTTTTGCTGCTTGATGATGAACTACTTTGAGAAAGTGTCGGCGAATTCGATAGACTACCCGATGTTACAAGTGGTGGAGGTAAATGTACGTTTTCATTTGTTGTTGTTGTTGTTGATGATGAATGTTGATGGAAATTTTCATTACGATTTAGTTCTGATTGCCAAACAGCTTGAGGCCAACCCGTACGACCTTTGATTTTTCGTGACGATAGTGAAGGATCGAACTAGGAGGAAATAAAGATCGATTTTTATGTTTTTTCATTGGAGAGAAGAAAACAATAACAACGTACTTTCATTAAATCTCGATGATCTTTACGTGTTTTAATAATTTCAGCTTTGAATGCACTTGGCATCGCTGTTGGATCGTCTTTCGAGAGAATATCCATGAGAAATTCGATGTATTTCGTAGCTAATTTCAGTGTTTTGATTTTCGATAGTTTTGTATCTGGTTGAACATTGGGTATTGCAGTTCGAAGATCGGAGAAAGCTGTATTTATAGACTGTGTACGACGGCGTTCCTTTTTATTAGCTGAGACACGTCGTTTGAAGCCACGAGGAGCACCTTGGAATGTATAAAAAAGTTTCCTGTGCTCGATAATAAAGAAAAAAAGAGAGCTCTGTCGAGAAACTCGAATCTACCTGTTCCGCTAACGTTATTTGTCATTGTTGTTTGTCCATCAAATCCGATTTGATTATCAAGAGATGAAGACGATGGTGTTGTCCATGGTAGATTATAATCGTAGGAGATTAATGAATGATCATAATTTGATATAGTTGAATTATGATTGGGATTGGGATTTTCATAGGAATAAGGTTCGAGTTCATTATTTGGATAATATGTTGTCGATAGACGATTGTACGGATGATAACGTGAATGATGATTTTGTCGATTGAATATTAAACCGGAAGGAGATGAGGGCGATGGTAAAAAACAATCGTTTGATGAGTTAAACATAGTTTTCAATCACCTGTATTGTTAATAATTAGACTGGTTTGTTAATCAAATATCAGCTTCTGGTTTTTCTTTTTCGTCGATGTCGATGTATGTTGAAACGTATGTGTTGTGTAGCTCTGCTAATCGTCAATATGATGTGTGTTTGTACGATTGACTGATTGAAGTTGTTTCACTCGTTAACTCGTAACATTTTCTTGTCTATTCTCTATCTCTTTCTCTCTCTCTCTCTCGATTTCTCTCTTTTTTTTTCTATCCAATGATAGGAAAAAAAATTGCTCTCTCGTCTTTTTCTCTCTTCCTCGACAATAACAAACACATTTGATTGGTCGATTGATGATAATAACGAATGTTTTTCTACACCATTCAGATTTTTTAGCTTACTAGGAAAATGGCTCGGGCCCCTTGTTGTTGAGGTCTCGTTTCTTATTCTTCTATAAGCACACGTCTTTGTTTTTTTACTTGATGTCACGGTTGAGTGTTTGTATGCTTGCGCGCTATCATGTTTGACATTGTATTGTTCGATTTTTAAGGTGACGCGCAAATGCAATATCACGTCTCCCCAAACTCTAAGTTTTCTTTTCGTAAAAACAGTTAATTATTTCTCACAGAAAACATTTTCCCAATGGGAATGCTGCTACTGATTCAATTGATAAGAAGAAGAAGAAGAAGACTCGGCAGGATGTTTGTTTGTTTAATAATTGCGTTTGATCTGTGAGCTTCATTGCTGATCGACGATTATCACTCGTTCTGTCGTCTTCACTAACAAAAAAATCGATCGTGTTTATACTTCGGCTTATTTTATTCAATCATACCAGATCACCGACAATGATTATGCGTTTTTCTTCTTCTTCTTCTTCTTCTTCTTTTTTTTCAATCTTGAAATTGAGATGAGCATTCATGATAGAATCACATTAGCAGAAAGGAAGCGGCACGTTTGTCTTGCTTTTCAGAAAGAGAAACACGGAACTTGTTTGAAACAAAAAAAAACACGAGAGAAATGTAATAATATTAACAACCTTTTGCATCCGAAACCGGACATACATGTATATATACATACAAGAGCATCTGCCCACACATTCGATTCGTTGTCTTATGTATCTTTGATCTCGAATGTAGAAATTACAGTATGACAGGCTTCATGTTTGTATATAATCGATTAAGAGATATATAAAACGTCAAAATTTGATAGACATTTGAACAATGATAATTATTAGTGAGTGGTACTGTTGTTTGCCATTTTCGTTCTTTTTTTTTCTTTGTAGAAATCATATGTCAATGAAAATAAGAATAAACTAACACTAAAATTCAATGACTAAACAAAGCCTTCGCATCGAATGTTCCTGTTCATTGTCATTCGAATAATCGAAGTTATACTTTTCTTTGTTATTGATCTATGCTTTTTCGACGTGAAATAGAAAAAAAGTATTCTGTCAATTAACATCTATTTATAATTACATTGACTTATAGTATAAACAATGTCTGACATACTTAGAAATATCAAAAAGGTTACACTCTATAAATGAATTTCAATTGGAAAGAGAAACAGCTCGGATTGTTCGACGAACAGCGACATCATGAGACGCAAAACAAAGTTAGTTTCATTTGAGTATTTGCCTGACAAATCGGTGATTTTGTCTTTTTTTCAAATCGAATCGAAGAAGAATTAATTTTTTTTGTATTACTGGTAGTGATTGATTAGATAATGTCATATAATAACAATAATAGACCTGTTGATCCTAAAGTACAAAAACTGTTTCCGTAAGATTTCATTTTTGTCATAATTTCGAAATCTTTCGCAATGTGACTTGATCTAGTTTACCAAGTGGTGTGCAAGCCAATGTCAGAAAAACGAATGTAATTGCTCAAGCACATCGTAGTGAACAAGAGTATGCTTATAATTCGCTTGGATTTTTATTTTCTAAAGATTTTTGAATCTATAGTTATTTCGATTCGGAAGATTACGATGATGCACCTGCAGCTAAACCGAAAACGAGAAAATTCGATGACGATTTAGATTATCAACCAGCACCGGGCAGTCCGAGTTATAAAGCTGAAGAAAAAGCAGCTGAAGACGATGATGAGGATGATGAAGATGATCCACTCGAACAATTCATGAAAGCGAATAATGATCAAGCAAAAAAGGATTTAGAATCCATCGGAAAAAAGAAAGATACGAAACAAGAAAAGTAGATGAATTTGATTTTTTTTATTTAAACCGTTTGGTTTTGTAGAGGAACACGTGATGATATTGATAAAGAGGATGATCAAGAATCGTATTTTCGTTGGTTAGAAGAAAATCCAACTGCTGGTCTACCAATTGAAGATAATGATGATGACGAAGATAGAGAATTACAATATGATGAAGATGGTAATTCTTTCAAATTGAATATTTTCTCTTCGTTACTTTAATTCTCGTAGGAAATTTAATTGCTCCTGCAATTTCAAAAGTAAATCAAGATGAAAAAAAACATCTTCGTAAACATTTTGTTTGTTTGTTTTTCATATAGCATATTGATCCACTACCGCCAATCTATCATTCGGAGATTTCGTATGAACCTTTTGAGAAGAATTTCTACAGCGAACATGAACACATTCGAAATTTAACAAACGAACAAGTCAATGATTTACGAAATAAACTTGGCATTAACGTAAGAAATATTTCTGTATTCTATTCAATTAATCATTTGATTTGATGATTTAGGTACGTGGAGTAAACATTCCTCGACCGGTTAGTAGTTTCGGTCATTTCGGATTTGACGAACGTCTTATGAAAACACTTCGAAAATCTGAGTTCACAACTCCAACACCAATCCAAGCTCAAGTATGATCAAAACTAGCGAACGCTTCTTTCTTATTATGACACTTTTCGAATAGGCAATTCCAACTGCATTGAGTGGCCGAGATATCATCGGAATTGCGAAGACTGGTAGTGGTAAAACAGGTGCATTTGTTTGGCCAGCTATTGTTCACATCATGGCACAAGTAAAAATCTTTTGTTTAGTAATTGAAATTTTCAATTTTTGATTAACAGGATCAACTAAAACCCGGTGATGGTCCAATCGTTCTTATTTGTGCTCCGACACGTGAATTAGCTCAACAGATTCATCTCGAATGTAAAAAATACGGTAAACCGTATAATATCAATTCTGTATGTGCATTTGGTGGAGGAAATATGCACGAACAAATCATAGCTTGTCAAGAAGGATGAAATACTTGTTTGTACACCTGTAAGAAAGAAAGTTTTGGATTGTTGTGGAGTAAATTTTGTGATTTTAATGAATTAGGGTCGATTGATTGATTTAGTCAAGAAGAAAGGAACGAATTTAGAACGTGTGACGTTTTTAATTTTTGATGAAGCTGATCGAATGTTCGACATGGGTTTTGTAAGTGAATTCGTCTTGTTGAAAGAAACGAATATTGAAAATGGGAATTTTTTAAGGAACTACAAGTCCGTTCGATCGCAGATCACGTACGTCCAGATCGACAATGTTTATTATTCAGTGCAACATTTAAGAAAAAAGTCGAGAAATTAGGTTAGATGAAAGTGAAAATATTATTATTTGAAAATAGTTTTGCTTCTTTCAGCAAGAGATATTCTCACTGATCCTGTTCGAATTGTTCAAGGTGAAGTTGGCGAAGTACGAGAGCATATTTTTATGCGAATATTTTCGAAATTTATTTTTATTTTCTCATCAAGGCTAATCAAGATATTCAACAAATTGTTCATATGTTTCCAAATGGTCCGAATAAATGGACATGGCTTCTATCTAAACTAGTTGAATTTACTGTGTGTTAGTATTTGTTCGAACAGAATTTTTAATTAATTCGACAATCTGCTGTTTTCTTTCAGCAGGAAAAGTGTTGATTTTTGTTACACGAAAAGATAATTGTGCAGAATTAGCAAAGAATCTAAAAGAAAATGGTTTTACTGGTAAATAATCGATTGAATTTTCGAGAAGAAAATCAACTTGAATTTTAATTTCAGTCGGTTTAATTCACGGTGACATGGCACAATACGATCGTTCACAAGTTATCAATGAATTTAAAAAACGTGATATGCCGATTTTAATTGCTACTGATGTTGCAGGTTTGTCGTTTTATTTTTGTGTTTTATTTGTCGAATAAAGAAATGAATTTATTTAGCACGTGGTTTGGACATTCCATCGATAAAAACTGTTGTTAATTATGATGTTGCACGAGACATCGATACGCATACACATCGAATCGGTCGTACAGGTCGTGCCGGAGAAAAAGGCACAGCTTATACGCTAATAACACCAGCTGACAAAGAATTTGCACCGAATCTTGTGAGAAATTTAGAACACGCAAATCAAGTCGTACCTAATGAATTACTGAATTTGGCAATGCAGGTCAGTTGACGAAAGACGGTTGAGACTGAAATCAGTAAAATGAATGTATGTGGTTTTAGAATAGTCATTTTGCAGCTAGTCGAGCTCGGCATGGAGGTGGAAAGCATTTTTCACTTGGAACTCAAGTACAACGAGAACGACCCGGATTTGGATCGGGTGGTGGACCGTCATCATCGATACCGAAAACAACAACAGTTGACTCATCGAACCCATTCGATGATGATGGACCACCAGTAGCACGAAAAGCAGAATTTCTGAAGACAACATCTGTTGGTCCAATGGCCGATTGGCGTGGAGGTTCATCGTCATCAAGTGGTGCATCTGGATCAAATCGAATGGCAGCAATGAAATCTGCATATCAATCTCAATTTAAATCAAGTTTTGTATGAATTTCAATTCCTAGTAATCGAATATTTTTTTCTATTGTTTTTGTTTTCGAATGAAAAGGTTGCAGCGACAGATACTGGTCTCAAAAGCCATTCAGTAGCTGTTCCGAGTTCCGTAAGCCAAAAACGAACGGGTCAAACAAATAAATCTGATGGAACATCAACAGTCAAACGTAGTCGATTTAGCGACTAATTTATGTATATTCGTTTTTTTTTGTGTCACTTTACTAAGATTAAAAAAATAAAAAAAACCAAACATTCATGATAAATTTGAATGGAAATCAAGAAAATATTTTAATGTATTTTGAGGATCTTCCAAATTTGGATAATGACCAATATGCGATTGTAGAAGACAAGTATCAGGATTATGAATTACTTCTCGATATCGATCGAGCATATGTTTGCCACTAATAGGATCACAAGGTCCATCGATCAATCGAACACGAATAGGATTTTTTTCTAATGCTTGTACTTGATTGATTGCATTGACCCATCGATCACGATTTGCTGCACGTTCGTTAAGATAGCATTGCAATTGTTGTATTAGATTGTAAGGAGCATTGAAAAACAATAAACTAGTCATTTCGTCTAGTTCTTGTTGAGTTCGTTGTGTTGACGAGCCAAATACTCGATTTATTCCTGAGCCAATTGCATGTCGAGGAATAATTGCTTGAAGAATAACACCGATTATTGGCGTTTTTAATAGTTTCATCATGATAAATGCTCGATGAGCTTCAGGAAATAATCCACCATTTAAAAAGACAGTTGACAGAATAATATACTTTCGATCGTCAATTTGTCGAGCTAAAAATTCTTGAGCTATCGTATCGCCAACATCATGAGCAAGTATATGAAATTGATTTATATTCAACGAATTCAACAATTGTTCGATCATGTTGACTTGTGTTGATATTGTGTAAGAAAATGAAATTGGTTTAGCTGACAAACCATAGCCGATATAATCAGGAGCAATGAGATGAAATTTTGTTTCTAATTCATCTCGCATATCGATCCAATCTAGAGATGAAGTTGGATACCCGTGGAGAAGAAGTAGAACTGGTTTTGAATTTGCTGAAGTATCACGAACACTTGAGTCATAGTAGAATACAGGATAACCATCGAAATTGAAATATTTTCCTTGTCGAGACCAATTGTGAATTTTAGGAAAACGATAAGGATTAATCGATGGAGTCAACAATTTCTTTAGAAGAATTCCAACAATAATAATGAAAAGAATAAGAATAATATCCATTTTTCGATTACTAAATCGTTTACTACTTAGTTAGTTATGTTGTTGTAAGGTGTTATCAACCACAAGTATTTGCTTTCGTTCTGACCAATCTTTGTTATTCTACTAACCTCTATTATACTCTTATAAAATCCTCAAGTTCGAAATCTTGCTGAACAAACACTGAATACTTGTGTCCATTCAACAGTTGAACTGTTATATTCAAACGTGTAGTTGATCTCATCAAAACAGTTTAGTTATAAATAAAACATGCACAGTAAAATTATTTTCATTCTTTTATATTTCGAACTATGACTCATAGTATGATGTCTTTTTTCTGCATTGGATTATTCTTTACGATTTTGTAATTATTTTCGACGAAAATTATTTCGAAAAACAGCCATTTTCAATTCTTTCTGAATTATGATTGTATTTTTATCACACGTGTTCGATAAGAAACTTTCGACGTTCGTTCTTTTCTTCATTCGCATTTCTAGAGATTACAATTTGTTGTCGTGTACTTCCTACAGCATATAAACATGGCGCTATTCAAGTTTGGACGAATAACTGATGTTTCAAATGAAAAGAACAAACTATTGTTACCTATTGAAGGATATGAAAATCAACGATTAATGTCTTTACAAGAAGCTGTCAAGCCAATCGAGGAGTTATTTCCTGAAGGTTCACTTCAACCAAAAGTAATTACTGCATTAGGACGAAATCAAAATGGTATTACTGATCTCAGTGCAGACGAAGCAGCTGCAATTATGCTTTATACAATGGAATGGAGTGAGCGTGAAGAAAGTTTATATTATATATTGAACAAAACTCTTCGTATGGAAAATCGTGATAATTTAAAAGTATGGTTTCCGTATTTACGACTACTTATTGGTGCACTCATAAAACTACCTACTGTCGATACGCAAATATATCGTGGTATGAATGAAGCTGCTGACAACTTTTATCAGAAGAATAGTGCTACAACATGGTGGGGTTTTAGCTCGTGTACAAATGAGAGAGAAGTACTCGAAGCTAATCGTTTCTTAGGGAAAACTGGCAATCGAACATTGTTTCATATAAACTCATCTACTGCTCGAAATGTGATACAGTATTCATATTATGCAGGAGAAAGTGAAATTTTATTATTGCCTGGTCGATTCTTGAAAACAGTTAGTTGTGAACGTCAACCTGATGGATTGACCATCATTGAACTTGAAGAAATCACGCCGGAATTTACATTGCTTGCACTTCCTGACATTCGAGCATGGCGTCAATTTGGACGTGGACTATCTCTTATCGGTATTTGTAATTCAAGGAATTGTGTTGCTCATCAGGAAGAAGTGATTATTCCACTCAACGTTCAAACATATAACGTTCTAACAGATACAGATATATCATTATGTCCAACGTGTAGAAGTTATGTTGATTGTACAAAACTTAGTTTCTGCGCGTGTGAATGGAGTTTAGATGGTATTAAACAAATAGTTCCACAAGCTCCTACTGAATTTAGACAGAACTGGACATTAGCACGAGGAAATACACTCAAACCGTTTGATTTAACAGCGGTTTCATGGCGTAAATTAATTGTTGAAATCAGATTTATTGATTGAAATAAATAGACTTTGAGGGTGAAGGCGGAAACTAATTTTGTGAATTACAATTACTAGTTATTACTAGTCGAGGTTGAGGATTTCTCATGGATAACGTCTTATCTCAGATGTCGAACGAAAACGACTGAGTTTAGTTTCAATTTTAGACAATTCTGACTGCGAAATCGAACGTTAGCAATTAATTCACAAAGAAAAAAAAACAAAACGTACTTCTAGCATTTTCATTTCAAGTTTCTCAATTTTTTGCTCGTACTAACACCGATACACACTCTACATCCTCTAGTAGTTTTCTTTCATTTTAATTGTGCGATTTCTTTTAATAAATTTTAGTGAAATACTTCATCAAAATCTGATGAGAACACAAGTAATACACAACTTAAGTAAACCTCTGATTTTTCAATGACATCAATACAAAGAAATTTATAGAGCAAAAATGAGATTTTAACATAAATAGTGTTTATCCATCAGCTATTTCTTAACCTTTCCATAGACGCAATAATCCTAACTAAATATTTGCTTCCTATTTGAATCTTATCTATTCATTTTATATGTTATTCAAGATGCAAAACAAAAAAAAGGTGTTCGTTGGATATTGACCAATGATAGAATTACGCTTGTCCTCTTGGAAACCGAGTGTTTCTTATCATTGTGACTGATAACATTCGCATTTCATCATCTCTCCTACCAAATATGCGCCCTTCAACAATCCTTTACCATCAGAAAATAAATTATTTTTTTCCTTCCAATTTCGAAATGTGGAACTCTAGAAGCTCCATTCAATGTATCAAATAAATCCATATAGCCATCGTCACCTATTATACCGCTTC
>ERZ778029.1244-NODE-1244-length-23845-cov-13.892854_pt1 | contig 23845 bp, 20 predicted proteins | sample MGYA00375759_ERZ778029 | MGnify/ENA primary metagenome ERZ778029 (study PRJEB29350, sample SAMN05389819) | bioreactor metagenome | isolation source: Ammonium sulfate bioreactor | place: South Africa: University of Cape Town | collected 2014-04-04 ...
ACTGAACGTAGCCGACCGGCAGTTCGCCGGCATAGGCATCGGGCTGGCCGACGACAGCGGCAAGGCTGACCGCGGGGTGCTGGAACAGGATATCTTCGATCGGACCGGGATCGATATTGTGACCGCCGCGGATCACCAGATCCTTGGCCCGCCCGGTGATCCAGAGCAGCCCGTCTTTATCGAGGCGGCCGAGGTCGCCTGAATTGACCCAGCCCGCCTCAACGAACGCCTCGCCGTTATGCGCTTCGTTAAGGTAGCCGCCGAAGACACCCGGCCCCGCCATCGCCACCACGCCGATCTCGTCGACGGCACAATCGCCAATGGCGCGCCCGGACGCATCAAGTTTGACGATACGCACCCGCGCATAAGGCATCGGGAACCCCACCGAACCAATCCGGATCGGCTGGTCGGGAAAAGCGATGGTGTGGACGCTTGACGTCTCGGTCATGCCGTAGACTTCGAGCACCGGCAGCCCGAACTTCTGCTGGATCGCGGTGCCGACCGCAACCGGGATCGCCGACCCACCGCCGGCGGCGAACTTCAGGCTCGACAGATCGGCATTGCCGGGGGGAATACCGAGCACCGCCGCCAAAACGGTTGGCACGCTCGAAAGCCCCTCGGGTTTGAAACGTTCGACAAGGCCCCAGATATTCTTCACCGATGACGGATTGCGCCATCCTGCGGGCGAAAGAACCACAAGGCAGCCGCCGGCCGAAAGCGTGGACAGGACTTGCGTAAGCGAGCCGCCAACATGAAACAGCGGCATTCCGAACAGCAGGTTGACGCCGGGTCTGGCCTTGAGGATCAGATTGACCGCCCAAGCCTGATAGACTTGATTTTCATGCGTGTGACGAACCAGCTTCGGCGTGCCGGTGGTGCCGCCGGTGTGGAAGTAAGCAGCGACGTCATGGGCTGAAATCGGCCGACCGCTGACGAGCCTGTCGGACGGTTGATCCTTCATGAGTTCGTCGAAGGAATGCACCCCGTTGGCGGGATCAGCAGGGCCATGGACGACCGCGATCGCCTTGAGGTGCTTCAACTTGCCGCGGACCTGCTGCACCTTCTGCCAGATGTCGGTCCCGGGCATGGGGCCGAGGGTCACCAGTACCTTGGTCTGCGCGGCTTCGAGGATTTCCTCGATCTGGTGCGGCTCAAGAAGCGGATTGATCGGATTGACGATCCCGGCCGCCTCGGCGCCGAACAGCGTGATGAAGGCTTCGGGCAAAAGCGGCAGCATGAAGCTGACCACGTCCCCCGCGCCGACGCCGAGCGCATGGAACATGTTCGCGGCCTGCGTCACGCGGGCCAGGAAGTCGCGATGGCTGATGACGAGTGGCTGATCAGCCGGGTCGGCATTGGCGAGAAACTGAATGGCGGGCGCATCGGGATTGCGGCTTGCGCCGAGTTTGATCGCATCGTAAGTGCTCGCCGCGGCGATGCGGTCACGGTAGGCGGTCTGCTCAAAAGCACGCACGTCGGCGGCGTTGGTAAATTTCGGATATTCGTCGCCGATCAAACGATCGAGCAAATGCGCACCTGACATCTCTAGGCTCCTCCTCGAAACTGTTTCGTCCCGTAACCTGGTTGGCCGTGCCTTCTGCGGACACGGTGCCGACGGCGGATCGCACGCCTCGCGCTTCGAAAACGAAGGTCACCTCCGAAGCCCAAGTCGCCGCGATCCCCGCAACAATGTTCGATAATTTGCCCGGCGTCCATTCCCGGATTTGCCGGGAAACACTCTCCCTCACCCGGGAACGGTTTTAACGCCGGATAGGAGGTTTAGGGGCACACCTTATGTCGTCAGGAAACGACGGCCGGGTCATGTCTCGCGGCGCGGGAGCCTTGCTGAAGCAAGCGTCTGGCATCGTTCAGCCGGGCCATCAGCCCGATGTCCTGAGGCGCGATTCCGTAAATTTTCTTGATCTTTCTGGAAAAACCTTCGCGGGTCATGCCTATCCGTGACGCCGCCTGCGCGACAGGCTCCCGTTGCAGCAACTCCATATCGACCGTGGCGACGGGAAGAACGCCAAGGCTGGTGCAATCTTCCACTTGAACAGGCCATTGCAGCGCCGACGCCAGTTCGCTGCATCCGTATTCGCTTACCAGGCTTGCAACATTCTCATGCAATCCATCGCCCGCCGCTTCCGCATAGATATTAACGCAAATGACTTCGGATTCCTCATCAAGCGATCGATGTGGCGTTCCAGCGGGAATGCGAACCGCATGCCCGGCCGACACCTCGATCAACGTGTCGCCAATGTAGAAGCGACGACGCCCGGCCAGAACGAATGTGATCTGATCTTCAGCATGAAAATGTGTCGGCAGCCCGACATCAAGGCCGCGCACAGTCCCTATCTCCACGACGTGCGACATCGAGCATCGCCAATAGTCCCATACATGCCGGGACTCGTTGAGACGCTCCAGCGGGAATTTTGATGGCTCCAAAGATCGCGTCGCTTCACTCTTGCTCATCGTGATTGGTCGCATCCCGGGCATTGCTCGCGCGCTCATAAAATGGGTATGGCTCCAGTCTTAACTGGATGTCGCATGCCGACAGCGGGCTTATCAAGAAGCATACCTACCTAACCAGAGCGCGTGGCAATTGCATGTCATCGACGTTCGTCGCCGGTAGCACACTTAGGTTTTGCGGCGCGGTCGCCGGATTGCCCTGATCTTTCCGGTGCGACCGCCGCCGCAGAAGAAGCGCTCGCCGCCATCCGACTCCAGGCCCGAAACGCCGGTGTCCGGCGGCATTTCGAGCTTCTCCAGAATCTCACCGGTTTTGGCATCGATCCGCCGCACGTCGCTGCCGTCGTCATCCCAGGTGGCGTGCCAGAGATCGCCATCGATCCAGCTCACCCCGGTCACCAGACGATTGGATTCGATCGTGCGCAAGATCGCGCCAGTCTCAGGATCGATCTGATGAACCTTGCGGCCGCGATGCTGTCCGACCCAAAGCGAGCCTTCCGCCCAGGCAAGGCCGGAGTCGCCGCCCGCCCCTGGCCCCGGAATGCTGGACAGCACCTCGCCGGTGTCCGGATCGATTTTCCGGATTCGATCCTCCGCGATCTGAAACAGGTATCGGCCGTCGAAAGCCGTTCCGGCATGCGCGGCAACATCGATCGAGCGCACCACCAGCCCGCTGTCCGGGTCGAGCGCATTCAGCTTCTCGCCGGATGCAAACCAGACATGGCGACCATCGAAGGTCAGGCCATGGACCTGATCGGCGTTCGGAAACGGCCCGTATTCCCGAAGAACTTCTGCCTTAACATGTTTCATGTGTTCACCTGTCTATCGATAGCATCTGGCGCAAACTCACGTCATATGGAGCAGCCATTCGCTTCAGTTTCGTAGCCGCAACACTAACTGCTTGGCAGCGGACCCGGGAGTAACAGTGTTGTCGGGAAACCTGGAATCGACGGCGCCATCCATCGGCGTGCGCGGCCGCGGCCGAAAGATTGCACCTTGCCGGCGCCTGAAAGCTGTTCGAGCGCACGTTGTACGCTGCGCGGGCTGACGCCAAGTGCAATCGCCAGCGCCGAACTTGACCACGCCTCTCCATCGGAGAGCAATGCGAAAACGCCTGCATGCTCACTCTCCGTGATCGGCGCCAACACGACGACCTCATGCGCACCCTTTGGCGACAGCGCAAAACCCTGAGCCGTCGCACTAACGTCTGCAAACGCGCCAAGCTCCGCGCGCAAGCGTCCAATCTCGACGCGCAACCGCGCGCGATGCGTTTCATCGGCATGCTTCGCGCGAAAGGCACGCCTGACCAGTTCATCCCGGCTAACATCGCCGGGCCACCCCTCGGCCAACGCACGCGCAAGGGCGAGCAATACCGGGCGGCTCACAAGCGAGACGGTTTCCGTGGCGGTTCTGGCGACGTTACGGCAAGCATCGATCACCAAGGCATCTGACGTCAGCAGCGCTTCGACATCTTCCAGCAGAAGGTGACGTTCGCGGTTACGCGCGATCGCACGTGCCGCCGGTTGCGTGGTCAGCAACGCGACGCTCGCCACCTCGGCCTGCAAGGCCGAGCTTCCGGTTCGTTGCGCTGCGTGCGCGGCCCGGGCAAGTGCCTCGCGCGCGGCACTTACCCGCAGCCGCCGGATTGCTATTCCCGCCATCGCCAACTCGTAACCGGCACGCAATGCGGGCGAGAGCGGCGCCGGATCGACGCGCAACAGCACTTGCTCGGCATCGTCGATCCGGCCGATCAACAGCAGGCGGCGCGCCGCAAGGCATGCCGCATGCACGGCGTTGATGCGATCGCCACGTCGTTCGAGCACCGCCTGTGCGGCATCGAGTGCCTTGGCGGGCCAGGTGAGGTCGCGCGACACCAGCGCGATTTCCGCTTCGGCCACCACGCATCGCGCCCGCGCGACATGATCCCTGGGGCCAAAGGCGTGCACAGCCTGCTTGAGAAGGTCCTTGGCGCGGACCAGATCGCCAAGCTGCGCCATCGCGATGCCGCGCAACGCCAATGCGGGCGCGTCCTGACGCAAGGCAACCCGCTTCAAGGCGCTGATGGGATCGCCGGTCGCGAGGGCTTGCGCCGCAGCGGTGATCAGCGAGTCCATCGCAATCCCGTCACACTTGTAACTCCCACCCCCGGAATGTTCGGTGCCAGAGTTTGCCTCACGAACAACAGCATGACGCGGTTCCAGCCGCGAGGCTTGGAACTCGCGCAAGGCAGGAGGTTTAATGACCATGACTACATCAGCTAGGGCCGAACCGAAAGGCGGAGAAACTGCCATGCAGACACCACCGGTCGTATCGTCGCAAGAATGGGAAGCCGCGCGTGAACGGCTTCTCGTCAAGGAAAAGGCCCACACCCGCGCCCGCGATGCGCTGGCCGCGGAGCGACGGCGGATGCCGTGGCTTGCGGTGGAGAAGACTTATGAATTCGACGGGCCCAACGGCAAGGTCGGCCTGCTCGATCTGTTCGACGGCCGCCGCCAGTTGATCGTCTATCGCGCCTTCTTCGAGCCCGGCGTGCACGGCTGGCCGGAGCATGGCTGCATCGGCTGCTCCCTCGGTGCCGATCAGGTCTCCAACCTCGCCCACCTCAACGCGCGGGACACCACGCTGGTCTATGCCTCGCGCGCTTCGCAGGCCGACATCGCACGGCTGAAAGAGCGCATGGGCTGGACCATCCCCTGGTACACCATCACCGACAGCTTCGATGTCGACTTCGGCGTGGATCAATGGCACGGCCACAACGCCTTCATCCGCGATGGCGAGCGCGTATTCCGCACCTATTTCATCAACAGTCGCGGCGACGAGGCGATGGGCACCGTGTGGAGCTATCTCGACATGACCGCGCTCGGCCGCCAAGAGACATGGGAAGATTCGCCGGCAGGTTATCCTCAAAGCCGCCCATACAAATGGTGGAATTGGAACGACAGCTACATCCCCAATGCCGCGCCGGACCCGAAATGGGTCGCGGTATCGGACGCCGGCGAGGCTGCTTTCCGAAACAAGCAAGGGAGCACCAAGCCATGAGCAGCTTTTGCTTGAACGGACTGGATCGACACGCGCCCTCTCAGAAAGGTGCCGCGATCAACATTACGGATGGCTTGGCGTTGATCGCCTCACCGATCTTCGCCGTGATGGCGGTGCTGACCGGCATCTCGGGCAACAGCCCAGCAGAAATGTTCTGCTCGACCGTACACGTGTCGCCGTTAAGCGGGATGGCGACCATGTACGTGCTGATGAGCGCCTTCCATGCCGCCCCATGGATCCGGCTGATCCACACGCGGCTTTCAGATGCTCCGCTCTTCCGACTGTGCGGGTAATGCGCCGTCAACCGCTGCGCGGCGCCACCCTGCGCCGTTCGGCCTTATTTCCCTTGCTGCATTTTCGTAATGGCGATGCCAGCGGCCGTTCGCTGAGCTTCGAACTGCACCTTGTCGCCGACTTTGACCTGTTTCAGCATCGTCGGATCCTGAACGCGAAAGACCATGGTCATGCCTTCGTCCATGTCGAGGCTCCTGATCGGGCCGTGCTTCAAGGTGATCTTGCCGGCGGACTCGTCGATCTTCTTGACCTCGCCTTTCACCATCTCCGCCTGCGCCAAGGTGGCGGCCGACACGGCGGCAAGGAAGGTCGCGAAAATTGCTGCCATGAGATTGGTGGTTGTCATCATTGCATCTCCTGAGTTGTCGTGTTTTCGTCAGAACGTCGTCTTTCATGCCGCCTCGCGGTCGCTGTGACCTCATTCACATCCGTCGCACCTACATCTTCATGCCCTTCATGTGGTTGTGCTTCATACCTTTCGTCGGCGGCTTGGAATTCTTTGATGCTTTCGCTGGCGCGGATTGCGGCGGCGGCACATCGGCGGACGCGACCTCGTAGGCGACCGTGCCCTCCGGAAATTTGTAAGGGCCGGGATCACCGTAATCGTCACGGCCGAGATTCTCGCGGATCTTCATCACCGTGAACATTCCGCCCATCTCGATCGGCCCGAATTGTCCGGTGCCGGTCATCATCGGCAGCGTGTTGTCCGGTGCAGGCATCTCCATGTCGCCCATCGCCATGCCGGTCTCTCCCATCACCATCGCATCGGGCGCGAGCTTGCCGACTGCCCTGGCGAGATCCTTCCGCGACACGCCGATCAGGTTACGCACGTCGTGACCCATGGCGTTCATGGTGTGGTGCGACTTGTGACAATGGAACGCCCAGTCGCCGGGGTTATCGGCCACCATGTCGAACGCGCGGATAGAACCGACGGGCACGTCGATGGTCGCCTCCGGCCATTGCGCGCTTTCAGGAACCCAGCCGCCATCCGTGCAGCTCACGCGAATATCGTGACCGTGAACATGGATCGGGTGATTGGTCATCGTCAGGTTTCCGATCCGCACCCGCACCTTGTCACCGAGGCGGATGGGAAGCGGATCGATGCCGGGAAACACGCGGCTGTTCCAGGTCCACATGTTGAAGTCGGTCATCTCGTTGACCTTCGGCAGCGAGGTGCCAGGGTCGACGAGATAGGTGCTCATGATGAAGACGAAATCGCGATCGACTGGCCGGAACGACGGATCGCGCGGGTGCACAACGAACATGCCCATCATCCCCATCGCCATCTGCACCATCTCGTCGGAGTGCGGGTGATACATGAAGGTGCCGCTCTTCTTCAGCACGAATTCGTAGACGAAGGTTTTGCCGGGCTTGATGTGCGGCTGCGTCAATCCGCCGACGCCGTCCATGCCGCTCGGCAGGATCATGCCGTGCCAATGGACGGTGGTGTGCTCCGGCAGCTTGTTGGTGACGAAGATACGCACCTTGTCGCCTTCCACCGCCTCGATCGTCGGTCCCGGCGCCTGACCGTTGTATCCCCACAGGTTCACTTTCATCCCCTCGGCGAACTCGCGCACCACCGGCTCGGCAACGAGATGAAACTCCTTCCAGTCGCCGTTCATCCGCCAAGGCAGCGACCAGCCGTTGAGGGTGACGACCGGGCGGTAATCCGGGCCGCTGGTCGGATGCAGCGGTGGCTGCATCGTCGCCTTGTCCATGATCGGCGCTTCGGGAATGTTCGCCGCCTGTGCGCGACCACTGACAGCGCTTGCGCCAACCAGCGCCGCGGTCCCCAAAAATCCTCTTCGCGATAACATGCGTATTCTCCTTCAGTGACCACCGCTGCTGCCCGCTACGGCAGTAGTGGGCGGGCGCGAGTCCGCTTGTGCTTCTCCTGAACCGCCTCCATTCACAGCAGTCTGCAAGTCGGATTGAGCGAGCCAGAAATTGCGTTTGGCATCGAGGGCGGCCCGCATCGACGCGATGCGCTGACGCGTCTCCACCAGCAGCGCGAAAACATCGACCTGCATGCTCGAGAACCGCAACTGCATCTCCTCGGTGATAATCTTGCGAAGCGGCAGAACCTCGCGCTGGTATTGCCGCGCGATCTCATAGGCCGATCGATACGTCCGATACGCATCACGCGCTTCCGAACGCACATTGATCGCTTTCTCGGTTAGGCGATTGAAGGCCTGGTTGTAGGTCTCGGTCGCCTGTCGCACCCGCACCTCGCCGCCGTCGAAGATCGGAATCTGGAACTGAACATCGAAACCGCGTTCGCGGAATCGCGAGCCATTGGGATCCCGCGTGGTCTTCGCAATCCCCGCGACATCGAGCAACGTGACAAAACGGCTTGCTTCCGTGAGGTTGAGCGTTTTCGCCAAAGCATCCAGTTCGATCCGGGCGATTTGCAGATCGAGGCGATGCGTCACGGCATCCACCTCGATCGACGGCAAGGTCGAAGGCTGTCGCGGCAAGGACGGCAAAGTCTTCGGGATGCGGAACGTGAGGTCACCGCCCCACAGCCCCATCAGGCGCGCCAAGCGTTCGCGCGCACTGGTCGCCTCCTGACGCATCGAGGCGAGATCGGCCGTCGTCTCGGCGTAGAAGACCTGCTCGCGGGCCTGATCGAGCTTGTTAAGCGAACCGGTCTCGCCCAGTTTCGAAGCGAGTTTCGCCGTCGCTTCCGCCGTCGCTTTGGCGTCGGTCAGAAGGCCCACCATCTCGTTGGCGGCAACCGCGCGGTAGTAGGATCGGCGCACATCGGCCGCGAGCCTTAGCGTTTCCAATGCCGCCCGCAGTTGTGCTTGATGGAAACGTTTCTTCGCGATCTCGGAGCGGAACGGCAGCGTCGCAAGCGCGAGGATATCGCCGACCACTTGCCGCTCGATTTCGACAGCCCCGCCGCCCGCGATCCGCGAGATCGAGAACGTCGGATTTGGCGGGAGGCTGTCCTGAACTAGATCGGTTTCCGCCAATGCCAATTCGTTGTAGGCAGCTTGCAGTCCGCGGTTGTTGAGCAGCGCGACCTGGACGGCGGTATCGACGTTGAGCGTCTGATGCAGCAGCCGCTTAACCGTGTCGTCCGCGACACGCGCGTCTGCACCGGAGCGAATCGCAACGACATCCTTCCTGATGGTGCTGTCCGTGATTTGTGCAACAGTATTCATGCCAGCGTCGGGCGAGAACGTCGCGCAACCGGAAAGAAACAGGGAAACGACAAGCACCAACGCCGACGGCTTGGATCGGAGAAGATCACAGTGCGGCGACACGCCACGAAAAATGGTCATGACGTGCTCCTAATGCTCGTGCCCGGATTTGGGTGACGGCGTAACGCGCTGGTTCTGCTCCTTCCAGCCGGACAGTGTCGTCGGGCGAAGGCCGCTATAAGGCGCAACCGTCGATCGGTAGCCGACGCCCGCGACCTTTGCGCCGGGATCGGCGGGATCAGCGCCGGCCAGCGGCACGGTCGGTGCGGCACAGCCACCAAGGATCACGCCCGCGATGGCCAAAGCCGCGAAGGCATCGGCCCATTTTCCGAATCTTGTATGCGCCACCGATGCAACGGCGACGCCAGAGCGGTTTCGAGCGAAGTGAATACCAGTTCGCGTCAAGAAAACGCGTCCAAACAAAAAGCTTGAGCTCCGTTCCGCCTCTACCTGAACGGAAACGGCTCCAGTCGCCTCAATCTGCGCTGACATATGAATTTCCTGAATTGACGATGGGCCACAGGTACGCGCGCCCTGAACGGGCACAGCACCGGCGTCATGTGTCTCAGGTCAGGAAATAGGGGGCCGGTAATGCACGGCAGGTACATTGTCCGTCAGTTCGCGATAACTGTCGGACACCCGAACCGCCTTCGGCATCGAGGGCTGCATCACGGCAACGAACGTTGCCGGAAGCGCGGTGACGCACATCAGGCTGCAGCACTTTCCGTGCATCGCATGCGATGCCTTGGCCGGACTGGAATCGCTTTTCAGCGCGGCGGCCTTCACGACATGAGCCGCGGAGGGCTCAGCCTGCATTCCAACACCATGATGATGGGCATGCCCATCCTGATGGACGTGCACCATGCCTTCGCCATGCACGTGGACCGCGTCAGAGGCGAGATCGTCACCGGTCAAGCAATGAGCGGTGGCCTGGCTGCCCGGCAACGCAAAGGAAAGCGTCGGCGCAAGCACGCAAAACAAATAGGCCAGGGCGATCAACCACCCTGCCCTCCGCCGATGCGTTCTGGTCAGCTTTACCAACACCGATGCTTCAACGCTTCCGATCTGTCGTTTCCAGATTCACAAATCATAGAAGCGAATTCGCGCGCCGCCAAGCCGGTCACGCATTCTTCGTCAGCGCTGCGGCGAATCGGCGCCATGTCGACGATCCGCGTCCGCATCGATTGCGGCATGTCGGCAAGCCAAACGAAATAAGGCCTGCGGGACGTTCATACCCCGCAGGCCTTAGATGGTCACAACTCAGCTCTTTCGAGCGTTTAGTTCCAAGGATCTTAGTTCCAAGAATCTTAGTTCCAAGTGTACCGCAGCCCAGCCTGCGCACCGATGGTCTGGAGGCTGCCGGTGGCAAGAGCGGCAAAGCCGGGCTGCTGTTGCTGCGACGTCGCGGTGCCGTGGACCTCGAGATAAGATGAGAAGTTCTGGGTCCAGATCACATTCATTTTTGCCGAGCCGCGAATACCGTACATGTCCGTGGATCCAATCCCCAGGCTGGAATCGACGATCCGGAATGCAATGGCAGATACCGTCGGCTGCACCTTGTAACCCATCCAATTCATCTCAGTGCCGACGCGCGCGCCGCCATGGATTTCAGTGCTATCACCGACCTTCACGCCGAAGCTTCCTGTATAGACCTCCGAATAGGTCACACCGATTGTCGGCTCGAACCAAACCGCATAAGGAAAGTCGAAGCGGTACTGCGTGTTAAAGGTGTAGGCGGCTGAACTGCCGTCCACCGTCGGCACGAGCGGAATGTTGGTCGAACTGCTGCTCCAGCCAAGCAAGACCGATGCGTCGGCCGAGAATCCCCCGTTCAAGTACGACACGGTCGCCGAGGTCGAAGGCATCGATCCGTCCATCGCAAATCCGCCGCCGATCGCCGAACGGGACCAGGAGTGCCCGCCGGTCGCGATGAACGTCAAAGCGTCTGACGTCCCAAACACACCGATCTTCGTGATGTCGAACGCCCCGACGACGGTTTCGACATTCACATTGACGCCCGCACTCGCGCGGTCAGTGCTTCCGACGAGACTGGTGCCGTACAGCCAGGACGGCGTGGCGGCCACGAGCGCCGGCGCCTTGGCGTATCCCAGCGCGCCGAAAGGGTTGCTGATCTTCCGTTCTGCAAACAGATCCCGGCCGTCGAAATCAGACGACTCTCCGCTGAAACGCAGCGTCCCGGCCGGAGGAACAACACGCCTCCGCTGGACCTCGTCACGAACCGTCTGAACGATGTTCTGAATGACGTTGCCAATGATTTCCCGCTGAACTTCGGTGCCACTTTGAGCGGCGGCAGGCTGCACCATGATCGCGGAAACGGCGGTGGCGAACAGCAAGCCTGAAAAACGTTTAAATGAACGCATTATAATACCCCAAAAAGTCTTTGCCTAAAAAATAACATGATCCATTTGGGGAACTAGTGCCCAAATGCCACAGTCGATTGGAACTCTCCGCACGACTTCGATCCGGAAAATCAGATTCAAAAAGACCCTTCGCAACTGATGAACCTCAGCCGGCGACGAGTCGTCTTATTCACTGTTCCTTTTGCTTGCCGTCATTCATAGTTTCCGCGAGCGGCAAAAATCGCGAACAGCCCGTACCTTCAGTGTTTTTCAGCATTTTCAGGATCGCTTTTCGGGACGGAATGAGATGCGCAGATCCATTTTTGAAGCGGGACGAAACGCGCACAACGGCTGGATCGCCCCGCGCAAGCTATCTTTTCCGAGCAGGCCGCCCCTCGTCGCGGCACTTCGGGCTGCGACCTTTTGTCTGACTCTGCTGGTGCTTTCGGCGAGTTGCGTCGTTTCGGCGTCGGCCGAGGAGCGCATTGCACTTGTCATCGGCAACAGCGAATACCGCAACGTCAGCAAGCTGCCCAATCCCGTCAACGACGCCGCCGACATGGCCGAGTCCTTGAAACGGCTCGGATTCAACGTCAAACACCTGACGGACGTTGATTACGACAGTTTCCGGCATGCCCTGATCGATTTTGGCAACGCGGCAAAAACGGCTGACAAAGCCGTCATCTTCTACGCGGGACACGGCGTCGAAATCGACGGCAAGAACTGGCTCATTCCGGTCGACGCGGTCGTCAAATCCGCCGTTGACGTCTATGCCGAAGCCATCAACCTCGAGACCCTGATCGACATTTCGGTCTATCCGAAAATCCTCGGCCTTGTGATTCTCGACGCCTGCCGGAACGATCCGTTCGCCGTCGCGTCGACATCGGGCGGGCGCTCGATTGCGACGAATGGCGCCGGCGAATCCAAGGGGAAGCGCGCGAAGGCGTCCACAACACCAACCGCGTCGGTTCACGTTGCAGCCCGCGGCCTCGCTCCGGTCGAGGTCAACGATAACGTGCTGGTCGCGTTTGCCGCGGCCGCGGGCACCACCGCGAGCGACGGCGCGGACCGCAACAGCCCCTATTCCGGCGCGCTGCTGCGCTACATCGAAAAGCCAGATCTCGAGATCAACTATCTGTTCCGAAACGTGCATGATGACGTTTTGAACGAAACGAAGACCCAGAGTCCAACCGTTTACGGCACACTTTCCCGCCACGAGATCTATCTTAACGGCCTTGCCAACATTGCTGCCGGTGAGGTCGACGCCGACGCCGAGAAAGTCGCTTGGGCGTTTGTGCGCGCAACGAACGACGTCGCCACGTTGCGTCGCTTCACCGAGCAGTTTCCTGAAAGCACCCATTTAGCCGAGGTGCAGAATCGGATTGCGGGGTTGGAAAAAGCGGAGAATCTCGCGTGGTCTATCGTCGAGAAGGAAAAGTCCGCTCCTGCGTATCGCGCTTTCCTTGACCTCTATCCGAACGGCGAACGCGCCGAAGGCGCACGCGCAACATTGGCTTCGCTGCAAGCAGCATCCGGTTCAGGGACGCGAGCGCCGGCGGCGCTCGACCTGCCGAAGCCGCCGGCAGCGACCTATCAACTCGCATCCGCTTCGTCCGAAACATTGAGCGGGAATGCGGCCTCGATCGACAAGGCCTGGGATGTGCTCAAGGAATCTCATGACAAGGCTCTCGTCGGAAAGTTCGCGGAAAAATATCCCAGTCTGCGGCAACATCGTCTTCCCGCAGGGAGCGATCTGGGGTTGCGACCGGTCAACCTCACCGATTGGATGATGCGAACGGCGCAAGACGAGGATGTGAATAGCTGCTTCAGCGGCAACTCCGCAGCATGCGCCAAGGCCGCGAACCGATACCCCGAGTACGTTCAATTGCAATTCCAACGCTGTCGGACGTCAGGCCAGCCGGCTGGATGCATGCAGAAGGCTGTCAGGGATGCCCGCCGGAAAGGCTACCTGGTTTCGGCTTACACGCGCTCCAACATCGAAAAGCAGCGCAACCGCGAATATCGGCGGACCATCGAACACGTCAATCAGCGGGTCGGCGCGATCGTCAGCAACAACGTGAGCAATGCCGTCAGCAACGCGGTCAGTACCTCGGTCAACAACGCGGTGTCGGCGGCGACCTCGCGCGCGGCCAGCCATGCGGCATCGAGCGCGGCTTCGGCGGCGGCCGCCCGTGCGGCACGCAACGCCGCATCGACGGCCGCGGCAAACGCCGCAGCGCGCGCGGCGGCCAATGCCGCAAGCAACATCAGAGTCCCGTCCGACATGCGGCTCAAATCCGATATCGTCCCGCTCACGCGGACCCGTGACGGATTTCAGCTCTACCGTTATCGCTATATCGGCGACGACACATTCTACGTCGGTGTGATGGCTCAGGATATCGCGCGTCAGATGCCGGCGGCGATTTCAGTCGCGGATGACGGCTACTTGCGGGTCAACTACGGCTTGCTGGGCATCGCGTTCCTCACTTACAGTGATTGGGTGAGATCAAACGCGATACCGAACTGAGAATGCGACTTTCACTACGGCCGGCCCTATTCGCATTTGCAGCGACAGTTCTTCTCTTCTCCGGCCACGCGTCCGGAGCGGAAGAACGTCGCATCGCATTGGTCATTGGAAATGCGAATTACGCGAACGCGCCGCGCCTCGCGACCTCCCTCAACGATGCCGGCGATATCGCCGATGCCCTCACGCGCCTCGGCTTCGATATCGTTCTTCGCCGGGATGCAACCGCGGAAAATCTGCGTTCAGCGATTGAGGAATTCTCGCTCAAGTCCAGAACCGCCGACATCGCGATCGTCTATTATTCTGGCTATAGCCTCAACGCCGGAGTCGGCGGTTATCTCGTTCCAATCGACGCCAGGCTGGCGAAGCCGTCCGATCTTCGCACGGAGACTGTTTCGCTGCCGGAGGTGATGTTCGGCGCCGGCAAGGCGCATTCGCTCGGGCTGGTGATCCTTGATGCGTTCAACGGCAATCCCTTTCCCATTGAGGCCGAAACACCCAACATCGAGCTTGCTGCCGATTCAGCTTCGTCGCAATCCGGCGGAGCACGGAATGTACTTCTCCTGTTTGCTACCGAACCGCGGAAAAGGTCGGAACCGAGCCACGGGCGCAACAGCCCGCTAGCGGCAGCCTTGCTGGACAACCTTCCTAAGCCGGGCCTGGAAATCAACTTCCTGCTGCGCAATGTGCGCGACCACGTGCGGCGTTCGACGCATTCGAGACAGACGCCGTACATGTACGGCCAGCTTTCCAAACAAAAGATCTTTCTGGCTTCACGCGAGGAAGGCCTCGTGTCCACCGCACAGACCGAAGCCGCGAAGGTGCAGCCATGCGACGAACTCGCGGCGGCGCCGGACGATGCCGACAAGCATCCAAAGGTCGCGGGAGTTGCACTAGAGAAGATCGTCCCTGCCGATGCGATTGCCGCATGTACGGATGCGGTGAATCGGTTTCCAACGACCAGCCGCTTCCCCTACCAACTCGGCCGGGCGTTCTTTGCCGCACAGAACTATGACGACGCCTTGGCGAACTACAAGAAGGCCTTCGAACTGGGCAGCGTGCGCGCGCTCTTTACGCTTGGAACGACATACGATCGCGGCGACGGCGTTGAGCGCGATCCGGTGCGCGCGCGCTTCTATTATGAGATCGCGGCTCAAAGGAAGTTCGCTCCGGCCATTGTAAACTTGGCTGCGCTATACGAGACCGGCACCGGCGTTCCGAAGGATTCCGCGAAGGCTTATGAGCTTTATCGGCAAGCCGGTAACCTTGGCGATGCGCGCGCCGTCAACAAGACGGGCGAACTGACGGAAAAGGGTCTCGGCGTTGCGCCGAACGCCAAGAGCGCACGAGCGCTTTATGAGAAGAGCGCCAAGATGGGGTATCCGGAAGCGATCGTGAATTTGGCCCGCTGCTTCGCCAACGGCATTGGTGGCCGCACCGATATTCCCGAAGCAAGAAAGCTGCTTGCCCGCGCAGCGAAAGCGGGAAGCGCGCAAGCGCGTGCCATTCTGGCTGCGACGGCCAAACCCGAACGAAAGTAATGTCGCGCGGCGATCAGGCCGTCCGTAGCGCCGGCGGTCGCGACGGCCGGATCAGCGCGAACGTCACCTGAATAATGCCGCCGGCCAATCCCAACGCGACGCCGATGCGCCAGGCCACCGTATAGGAGCCAAGCGCGTCGTACAGCAATCCGCCGCCGTAGGCGCCAAGGAAACTACCGAGTTGGTGGACCATGAACGACAATCCCTGGATCATCGCCTGCCAGCGCAACCCGAACATCTCGGCAATGGCGCCGGCGGCGAGCGGGCTCACACCGAGCCAGAGAAAGCCCATGATGGCGCCGAAGAGCAGCGTCGACATCGGAGTCGCGGGCAGCATGAAATACCAGGCGAGCGTCAGCGAGCGCAGAATGTAGATCATGCCGAGCAGCGCGAGCTTATTCCAACGCTGACCGGCCCAACCGAAGAACAGCGAGCCCAGCACGTTGAAGCCGCCGATCATGCCGAGCGTCTGCGCGCTCAGCATCGGATCGAGCCCGCAGATTGCGAGATAAGACGGCAAGTGCGTGGTGAGAAACACGAGCTGCATGCCGCAGACCATGAAGGCGCAACTCATCACCACGAAGGAGGCGTTGCTGAACGCCGTCTTCGCCGCCGTCAGCGCGCTGGCGTCGCCGATCTCCACCGATGTCGAACTTCGGGGCAACGGAATCTTGTCGACACGGCCGGCAAACCAGGCTGCCGGCACCATGATCAGCGCCAGCACAACGAAACCGGACAGGCCGACGCGCCAGCCGAAACCGTCGCTCAACCACTGCCCGATCGGCGCGGATAATAACGCCCCGAGCGAGCCGGCCGCGGACACGATGCCTAACACGGTCGAGCGCACCGTCTCCGGCACCGCGCGCGTCGCCACGGACATCCCGATCGCGGTTGCCGTGCAAGCGAGTGACGCGCCAATAAAAATGCCGCCGCCGATCATGATGCTGACGACGCCGTGCGCGCCCGCCATCAGTGCCATTCCCGCCATGTAAAGCAGCGAGCCGACCACCATGATGGAGCGGAAGCCATAACGCACCGTCATCGCGCCCGCGAACGGTTGCAGGAATCCCCAGGCGAGATTTTGCACGGCAACTGCAAGCGTGAAGTCCGACACCGAGATGCCGATGTCGTGGGTCAACGGCTGCATGAAGATGCCGAGGCTTTGCCGCAGCCCCATGCTGAGCGTCAGCATCACCGATGCGCCGATCAGAATGGGAAGCGCGGGACGCAGGACTTGCAGCAGCGGCATGGTTCTCGTTCTCCCGAGGCAGCCACAGTCAGGTCACGACCATCTGCCACGCCCATTTATCATCACGATCGTTACGCAAACAAGCGCAAACGCCGATCCGATCCATGCAACACGGGAAGAGGGCCATACCCGAAAGCAAGCCGAGCCGATATCAAGCCGGCATGGCATTTTCGACTGAAACTCAGGAGTCGATCTTGCTACTCGCCACCTGAGGCGGCGAAATCATCGCGATAGTCGCATCCAGCAGCGCCTGCACGCGCGCCGGCTGGAATCGTTTGGGTTCGACCGGAAACATCAGCATCCAGCCATCGCCCATGGCGCTGAGTTGATCGGCGAGCAGGTCGGCGGGGATGTCGCGGCGGATCACGCCCCGCTCCTGCCCTCTCATCAGGATCGCTGTCAGCGCGTCACGATAGCGCGCGTATCGCTGGCGGTAGACCGCAGCGAAGGCCGGCTCGTGCCGCGCGTGCACCAGCAGTTGAAACGCCGCCTGCCACGGCTCCGGATCGTGGGAGTTGATCCAGTCCAGCCATCGTTGCAAACCGACCCGGACGTCAATGCGATGCTGTCCTTTGCCGAGCAACGCATCGAACTGATCGAAAAGGCTTTCGGCAACGGCAATGACCATCTCTTCCTTGTTCGCGAAGTAATAGGTCACCGCGCCCGTCGTACAGCCCGCGCGCTGCGCCACCTTGCGCAGCGAAGCGCCGGCGTATCCCTCCTGCGCGATCACCGAAATCGCCGCCTTCAACAATTCGGCCCGCTTGGCTTCGCGATCGCCGACCGGCCTGCCGCGCCGCACAGCTAGCTCGGCCTTGCTGTTCGCCGTCATGAGCCTCTCGCTCCGGTGTTAGATCTTGCGATAACGGATCAGCGAGAAATGCCCCATCGGCGGCATCGGCCGCCGCTCCGCGAGGCTGACGCCACCATGACGCGCAGCCCAATCGACAAGCCGCGCCCAGGGAAACTCGGGACGCCAGCCGAGCCGCCGTGCCAGCGGCGAGAACGCCAGTTCAAAAACCCGGCGCGGACCGCTCTCGGCGCCGATGTGGTTGACCAGAATAAGTTCGCCGCCGGGCTTCAGAACGCGGACGAAATCATCCAGCGTCGCTTCGGGATCGGGCACCGCGGTGATGACATATTGCGCCACCACAGCGTCGAAGGACGAATCCGCGAACGCCAGATTCTTGGCGTCCATCACCGCCAGCGTTTCGACGTTGTCGAGCTTGAGCGCTTTGACCCGCTCCTGCGCCTTGCGCAACATCGGCTCGGAAATATCGACGCCACACAGCCGCGTGGTCCGCGCATAATCCGACAGCGAAAGGCCAGTGCCGACGCCGACGTCGAGAATTCGGCCGCCGATGCGATCGGCCTCTACGATCGTGGACTGGCGCCCATGATCGAACACCTTGCCGAACACCAGATCATAGACCGGTGCCCAACGCCCATACGCCTTGGCAACGCCGGCCCGGTCGATGTCGTTAGCCATGCCCCGTCCCGCGATCAGCCACGTGCCGTGGCGAATTGAACCGCGTCGCTGCGCGCCGGGTCTTCGATGGCGACCGAACGCGCATCATCACGCCGCGCGGTCGCGCTCTTGATGAAGCCGCCGCCGAGCACCCGCGCCTGCCCCGCAGGCGCATCGTAGAAGACACAAGCCTGTCCCGCGGAGACGCCTTCTTCACCGGCGACCAGTTCGACTTCGTATTCGCCGTCGACGGCACGCAACCATGCCGCCTGCGGCGCGCGCGTCGAACGCACCCGCACGAAAATCTCACGCCCTTGCGTGGCCGCCTGATCGAGCGATCCGTCGCCGATCCAGTTGACGTCGCGCAGCCGAATGCGATGCATCCGCAGCGCCTCGCGCGGCCCGACGATCACGCGCCTGCTGGACACGTCGAGCCGCACCACATAGAGCGGCGCGCTTGCGGCGATCCCGAGGCCGCGTCGTTGTCCGACGGTGAAATGCGCGATGCCATGATGACGGCCGAGAACCCGCCCCGACAGATCGACGATATCGCCCGGCTCCATCGCATTCGGCTTTAGCCGCTCGACGATGTCGGTATAGCGCCCGGTCGGCACGAAGCAGATATCCTGACTGTCGTGCTTCTCCGCCACCGGCAGTTCGAAACGTCGCGCCAGTTCGCGCACCTGTGGCTTGGTCATGTCGCCGAGCGGGAAACGCAAATGCGTCAGTTGTTCGCGCGTGGTCGCGAACAGGAAATAGCTTTGATCGCGATCGGCATCGGCGGCGCAAACCAGCCCGCGCGAGCCGTCCGGCAAACGACGTGACGCAACGTAATGGCCGGTCGCCAGCGCGGCCGCGCCAAGCTCGCGCGCAGTCGCCAGCAGATCGCGGAATTTCACCGAGCGATTGCACTCGATGCACGGCACTGGCGTTTCGCCCAAGGCATAGCTTTCAGCGAAACTGTTGATCACCGATTCACGGAAGCGGCTTTCATAGTCCAGCACGTAATGCGGAATGCCGAGCCGATCCGCGACGTCCCGGGCATCATGGATGTCCTGGCCGGCACAGCAGGAGCCCTTGCGGTGGGTGGCCGCGCCATGATCGTAGAGTTGCAAGGTGATGCCGACGACATCATAGCCCTCGGACTTGAGCAGCGCCGCGGTCGCCGACGAATCGACGCCGCCGGACATCGCCACCACAACACGGGTGTCCTGCGGGCGGCCTTCAATATCCAGACTGTTCAGCATTGACCGGTCTTGCTCGCGATCGCGCACGACGTGTCGCGATCGTCAGGTTTCAAGCCAGGCAGCGGACGCGTTCCGCCGATCGAGGCATCTCTCTTTATCTACATAACGTTGGTGTCCCGGGGAGGCAATCATGCCGTCACCGGCCGTTGGCGGCAAATCTTGCCGCTGGGCAGAAACCGGCGGCCCATTGCCTCCGCGAACGGCTTCGCTGATTTGATATATATCTGATATATAAAGATTTTTCGTTTCACACCGGTTGGCCTGTTCCTTGCTGGAGAAGTCTCGGTTTCATGAGCCGAGGTTCCCGTGTTCAGCGTCACATCCGAGTCCAGCGCGACGTCCCCCGTCCGATCCGAGCCGCCACGGCTTTCGGTGCCGGATGCATCGTCGCAACCGAACGGTTTCGCGGCGCTGGTCGACGCCAATGCGCAGGCCCCCGCGGAGCCGTCGCGTCCCGCGCCGGTGGACCGCCGCGAGCCCTCGCAAGCCTCCGCCCGTGCCCCGCGCCAGGATCGCAACCCGCCGCGCGACACCGCGCCGGATACGGCAGCCACTCCGCCCGACGCGCCCCGGAATACTGAAACGGCGGCGGCAACCGAAAATCCGCCTCGCGCCGCGGGAAAGCCGTCGAAACAGACGAAATCCGAGAAAACCGCCAGCGATTCCACGGATGCCAAATCGGGAAAAACTTCGGACGCCGATATGGCGACAGTCTCTACTCCGACCGTTCCGCAGGACCCATCGGCCATCCTTGTTGCTGCGGTGACGGCTCCGCCTACGGCGGCCACGCCCATCCCCGCCGCTTCACCGGTGATCTCGGGATCGGCCAGTACCGCACCGCTGAGCATCGCGGCGGCTGCGATCGCGGCGTCAGCAGAAGCATCGGCGATGCCGACCGCGCCGGGCACCGATACCTCTCCGATCGTCGAAGCGGTTGCAGGCGCAGCCAGCGACGTGAACGCGACCAACTTTACCATCGCCAAGACAATCGCCACGACCCCCGTGCCAGCCACCGAGCCGGAAGCCGCAGCGCAACCAACGGCCACGCCCCAACTGGCATCGGCCGTCGCGAGCGCGGCTTCGAAGGTGATCAAATCGAGCGATAAGCTAGCTGTACACGCGGAAGCGACTGCTGACTCGATGCCGTTGGACGCGGCACCGCAGCCGCAAGCGCCAACTGCTGCACAGCCGTCGGCCACTCAGCCCGGCGCCACACCGGCGAACCCGCATCCACACGGCAAGACTGAAGCTGACGCAACTCCCGCCGCGTCGCCTTATCAAGTCGATCGTCCAAACGGTGATTCCGCGACGCCGTCTACGAGCGGTCATCACGCCGCAACGCTCGCGTCACAGCCGCAAGTGCCGACGCCTGACGCCCTGTCTCAACTCGGCGCCACCATGACGACGCCGCAAACACCGGCCCCCACAGCCATCCCGGCAGCGCAACTGACGGCAACGGCTGTGACCAATCTCGCCGTGCCCGTCAGCGGCCTTGCAGTGCAGATCGCCGCCAGCGCGCGCGCCGGCAACAGCCGGTTTGAAATCCGTCTCGATCCGGCCGAACTCGGTCGCATCGATGTCCGGCTCGACGTGGATCGGCACGGCAATGTCACGTCGCATTTGACGGTGGAAAAGCCGGAGACGCTGGCGATGCTGCGGCAGGACGCGCCGCAGCTTCAACGTTCGCTGGAATACGCCGGATTGAAGACCGGGCAGGACGGCCTGCAATTCAGCCTACGCGATCAATCCTCGGGCCAGCAGAACAATCATAATGGACAGACCGAACGCCAACCGCAGCGACTCGTGATCAGCGAAACGCACACCGCGCCGTTGGTCGCCGCGAACATCACCTATTCATACGCCGCCGGCGCGAGCCGCGGCCTCGATATCAGAGTTTAGGAGATCGCCATGAGCGTCGAAGCAACGCTTCCCAATACGATCGTCTCGGCGCCTGCGAACCCGGCGACACCGAACGCCTCGACATCGACGAGCAAGACCTCGGGCATCGCCAATAATTTCCAGACCTTCCTGACGCTGCTGACAACGCAGTTGCAGAACCAGAACCCGCTCGACCCGCTCGACACCAACCAGTTCACCCAGCAACTGGTGCAGTTCGCGGGCGTCGAACAGCAACTCAAGACCAACGATCAGCTCACCTCGCTGGTGACCTTGCAGAAGACCGCGCAGTCGACACAGGCGTTGAACTTCGTAGGCGCCACCGCCGTGGTGGATGGCAGCACCGCGACATTGAGCGACGGCAAGGCAACCTGGGCGCTCGGCGTCAGCAAACCATCGAGCGTCACCGTCACGATCAGCAATTCCGCCGGTCAAGCGGTCTATTCCGGCAATTTCTCGATGAACGCCGGCGATCATCAGGCGTTTCAGTGGGACGGCCGCGGCAGCGACGGCTCACAATGGCCCAATGGCAACTACACCTTGACCGCGACCGCGAAGGATGCGTCCGGCCAGACGGTCGCCGTCTCCACCGAGATCCAGGGCGTCGTGCAAGCAGCGGATTTGAGCCAGGACCCGCCGACTCTCTCGATCGGCGACCAAAGTTTCACGGTCGACAAGATCAAGAAAGTGATCGCCCGCACCTCCTCGTGAGCGCCGATCGCCTCTCCTCTCCCACGCTTGATCCTGCCTTAGCCCGCCGTCAGGCGGGCTTTTTTATGCCCGTCCCAAGGCCAAGTTCCGAAGCCTTTCGGATTGCAACGGTATGCTTAGGCAAATTTTAAGCCGGGCCCGGTAGATTGCGATTGTGAGTTCAGTGGTTAGTGTTTGTGAGTATGCCATGACCGAACCCCATCGCCCGAGGGTGAAATACGTCATCGGGCCCGACGGAAGTCCGTTAACAATTGCGGATCTTCCCGCGCCCGGAACCAAGCGGTGGGTCATCCGCCGCAAGGCAGAAGTCGTTGCTGCGGTGCGCGGCGGGCTGCTGTCCCTCGAAGAGGCCTGTAGCCGTTATACGCTGACCGTGGACGAGTTTCTGTCCTGGCAGTTCTCCATCGACCAGCATGGTCTTGCCGGCCTGCGCACGACCCGCATTCAACAGTATCGCCAGTAAGCCTTCCTAAATCGCGAATTGTCTAAAAATCGGCTCCCATCCGGGAGCCGATTTTTAGTCGTTTCCGTTTTTCGTCACCGAAGTTAACCGCCGTTAACCATATGGAAACCATCCCATGGGCAAATTTTGCCCAGTCGGCGTTCCGTGCCGAATCTCAGGGGTTGGTTCGTGCAGGGCTTGGCATTCCTTAAAGGCTTGGGTGCATCCCGACTGGCCGCGATGGCCGCGGTGACGCTAGCGCTGATCGGGTTTTTCGGTTTCGTCATCATGCGCGTCACAACGCCGCAGATGACCACGCTGTTCACCGACCTCAGCGTCGAGGACTCCTCCAGCATCATCAAGGAGCTCGAGCGGCAGGCGATCCCCTACGAGATGCGCAACGACGGCGCCATCCTGTTGGTGCCGAAGGACAAGGTGACCCGGCTGCGCATGAAGCTCGCCGAAGGCGGCCTGCCCAAGGGCGGCGGCGTTGGTTACGAGATCTTCGACAAATCCGACACCCTCGGCTCCACCAGTTTCGTTCAGAACATCAATCACCTGCGGGCACTGGAAGGCGAACTGGCGCGCACCATCCGCGCCATTGACCGCATTCAGGCTGCCCGCGTTCATTTGGTGCTGCCGGAACGTCCGCTGTTCTCGCGGGAAGCGCCCGAACCTTCCGCCTCGATCGTGCTGCGGGTGCGCGGCGCGCTGGAGCAGCAGCAGGTCCGCGCCATCCGCCATCTGGTGGCCTCCGCCGTTAACGGTCTGAAGCCACAGCGCGTGTCGATCGTCGACGAAGCCGGGCAGTTGCTCGCGGACGGCGCCGCAGGGGATTCCGCCAACGGCGGCGCGACCAGCGACGAGCGCCGCATCGCGTTCGAGAAGCGGTTGCGCGGCGAAATCGAATCGATCGTCTCCTCGGTGGTCGGCTCCGGCCGCGCCCGCGTGCAGCTCTCGGCGGACTTCGACTACAACAAGGTGACGCAGACCTCCGACAAGTTCGATCCGGAAGGCCGCGTGCTGCGCTCCAGCCAGACCCGCGAGGAATCGTCCCTCACCGCCGACAATCGCGACGGCCAGGTGACGGTGAACAACGAACTGCCGGGCAATCAGCGGCAGGACACGGCTCCCACCGCCCGCGACCAGAGCAAGAAGAGCGAAGAAACCAACAACTACGAAATCTCCCGCACCACCAAGACCGAAGTGACGGAAGCCGGCCGCGTCAATCGCATCTCCGTCGCGGTGCTGGTCGATGGCACCTATGCCAAGAACGACAAGGGCGAGATGGTCTATCAGGCACGCGACAAGGAGCAGCTTGATCGCATCGCCGCGCTGGTACGCTCCGCCATCGGCTTCGACCAGAAGCGCGGCGACCAGGTGGAAGTCGTCAATC
>ERZ778029.1294-NODE-1294-length-22858-cov-3.803228_pt1 | contig 22858 bp, 20 predicted proteins | sample MGYA00375759_ERZ778029 | MGnify/ENA primary metagenome ERZ778029 (study PRJEB29350, sample SAMN05389819) | bioreactor metagenome | isolation source: Ammonium sulfate bioreactor | place: South Africa: University of Cape Town | collected 2014-04-04 ...
CATCACGTGTTCGTGCAATCGAATCAATTAATTCTCCGCTAATACCGAAATCACAAAGTTTAACCGCCGTTCTCGAAACTAAGATATTCGACGGTTTAACATCTCGATGAATGATACTCCAACGAGATTTAATATACTCAAGTGCTTCCAAAGTCTATTCAAACAAATCGAATTCCTATTTTTAGCTTAATTTTCTCGTTCGAACTCCTACTGAAAGAACGATATACGCTAAAACACTTTCCGGAATGAATTGTTCGAGTTTATGATAAACAAATTTATAGAAACGATCCAATGATGTATTCATTAATTCCATGCAAATCAAACAGTCACTTTCTTGGAAAAGAGCACCATAGAATTGAACAATATGTGGACAATTATTTTGTCGCATGACAATGTCCAATTCATTGAGCATTTGCTTTTGACTTTGTTCGTCGACAGTCGATCGGATTCGCTAAAGAATTGTTCTTTCATTTTTTTTTTACTTCGCCTTTTTTTTGTTCGTTATTCTACTTTAACGGCCATGATTGTCCCTGTTTGTTTGTGTTCCATTTTAACGACAATGCCGAAATTTCCTTCGCCGATGGTACCACGTTCGATGAGATCATTCGACGTGAATTTGCACGACTAAAACAACGAATTTCAATGAAAATCAAACGAATATTTCGAAAGACAAACCTGATTGTCGGAAAAACGAAGTTTGCCCGTGCTAAGTTCACGAGGATTCGATGAATTCGGACGGCTGAAACGAGGAAAATCACGTTGATTTTATCTTAATTTAAAATCTTTTACACAATTGGATTAATATCTTGATTATTCGAATGTTGAGGCTTAAAATCGGACGGTTTGAATGCCATCGGTTTAAGCGTTGGTTTTTTTTCCATTTTACTTTTGTTGTTATTTTTGTTTTTCGATTGTCTATCTGAAGAATAATCGTATCGATAAAACCAACAAATTCGTCATCTAAAACAGAAAGAAAAACGCACACACTCGTACTTGAAATGACTCATATCCAGCGAAAAAGTACTCAAGAAATACTTTTCGATGATTCATCAAGAGAAAATGCAAACATGACATCAGTTGATATGAGAGACATGAAGAAAAACAAACATTGTCTTGGCTTTTTTTTTCTTTATTAAAGTACGGATGATCACAATTAGGTAAAATTTATGTCAATGATGATTTTGTCTTCTGACAAAATTCAACAAATCCATCGAATAAACAAGGCCAAGCTTCATTATCGTCATAAGCTTCATAACCATTCAATTGAATAAATTTGGCAAATTCAGGAAATATCGACCATGTATCACATGTGATTGTCTTTGGAATCTCATTGTTAATTTCATCTTCGAGATACGTGATCCATTGATCGAAAATCAACGGTCGATCGAAGTCTTTCGAATAGAACAATCGCCAAAGACTGATTGCATTTTGTGTTGTTAGATTGCGTTGTCCATCGATGAGACCGTAGTGATACGTCCACAGATAGAATTCTTTTTCTTGGGAAGTGATTTGATAATTGAAGAGAATTGTTCGAAGTTCGAAGAAATTGTCGATTTGATTGCCGAGTGTTTTCAAGCCGAGAAAGAACTCGTCTTTCGTCAACGAATACATTTGTTTCGCTCGGCAAAGAAAACAGAAGAGAAGCAACTCGTACGAGGCCGGTTCAATCGAAAGATCCGAACAGAATCGAAGGATGCCATTGACCGACATCGTTTGACTGTCGTCCGAATAATTCTCGAACAATTGTTCACGACGATCGTTCAACGAACTGTGAACTTTGTTTTCCGATAACGACGACGAAAGTGTCGATGAAAGTGTGCCGGTGATTTTCGCGAGCAGTTCGGGAATTTTATGCAGAGGCAAATCACGACGTGGCTCGAGCGTTGGAAGATTCATTGTTCGACGAGAATGAGTTATATGTTGTTGTTGTTGTTGTTGTTCAACATCTTGTTTTGCTTTCTTTTTAATATGTTTCGTTAACACTGACGAATGATTATGGGACATGAAGTTGTATCTTGACGTTTGCTTCTTGTCAAAAGATTGACCGATGGACACTAGAACAAATACGAGTCGAAATCAAAGAAAAACGACGAATGTTAAGCGTACATCAGTGATAGATTAAATAAATAGTCGTGTCGAGTGAATTTCGACATCGTTCGAGTTTTTGACGAAAAAACAAAACAACACAAAATAAGAAGCTCGGAGATTGTTTGTTTGTTCTTTTTTTAGTAGGATCTGACTGGATGAATTTCGAGCAATGAAATTACTATCTTGATGTTAATCCCTGTCTCGCTCTCTCACTCTCTCGTTAAGCAGAAAATATGCTTTAGGTTTATTTTTAAAATTTAATTAAAAAGAAGATTTTCGAATCACAACGAGACACTCTTTGATTTCAACCTCGATGAATTAATCTGTCTATCGACTTTTCTAGGGCAAATCGAGTTTAACAGACGAGTTTTATTTATTACGGAGAAAAATAAAGTGCATGTATGAAGCTAATTGTCTTACCTAGATTGAGAATAAAACGAAATTATGACGAGAGATATTATGTGGACGCTGAAGATGGCAGTAGTAATCATGAATGTCGCTGTAAGACTTCGAATAAAAAGCGAATCTTTCAAAGAAAATCAATTTCGCAAATGAAAATATTGAAATAAAATTCCATCGAATAAACGAAAATGATTTTGTTCAATTCTCATTGGCTAACAGCTCGCAGTGTAATTCGAACGAAAAGATTCCAAAGCACTGTTTGTTTTTTTCTACTTGACGCTAAAAAAAAACGTCTATTTCTAGATTGAGTTTTTCATAAAACAAAAAAACAAAAACGTAAATTAGCAGAATGTATTCTCGTTTTGTCTTACGATCAATGCAAACATCGAGTTCATCGATGATTCTCAAACGTTGTCTTTCGCTAACACAAGTCCAACGATCAGCAGCAACGAAATTAAAAGAAAAACCAACGACAACCGACTCAAAGCCAGTTAATGACGATCAAAAACCAATTCCAGCGCCATCAACAGGCTCAAACGATCCGAATAAGACTTATTCGGACAAAATCCAACGGCTTGTCGGTGAAATTAGTCAATTATCTTTAGTCGATGTCATGGATTTGAATGAATTGTTAAAAGTTCGTGTTTTGTTTTGACAATGAGATGAACAAAAATTGTTTTTTAGAAAACATTGAAAATTCAAGACGTGCCAATTATGGCGTCGGGAGGCGTTGCTGCTGCAGCTGCACCTGCTGCACCGGTAGATTTCAAAGCTTGAATTCGAAAAACGCAAAACTCTTTGTTTAGAAAAAAGACGACGATGAAGACGAAGGCGCTCGACCGACTGCTCAATCGGTATTTAAAGTGCGTTTGATTAAATTCGATGACACAAAGAAAGTTCCGGTCATCAAACAAGTCAAAGATATTGTCGAGAACATCAATCTTGTTCAAGTAGGACGCGTCATTCGAAATGTTTTTGCATAGATTCGATGTGATGATTTTTTAGGCGAAGAAATTAGTCGAATCCGTCCCTCAAGTTCTTCGAGATAATCTAAGCAAAGCCGATGCCGAGACAATGAAAGCGAAGATCGAAGCTGCCGGTGGCGTTTGTGTCGTTGAATGAGAGCTTTTCGTTCTTGACTAGTTATCAAATCATTGTTCTTTTGTTAACCTTTTTTGTTGTATAAAGAAGAACAAAGACAAACCAGCAAAGCAAATTTGATTTCTTCATACGTCTTTTGTTAGCTCAGTTTTTTTTTCTTAGCACAGGGATTTCAGTGACGAGATTTGCTGATCAATTTTTTGTTTTCATTGTTCTAGATTTCAAACCGTTTTTAGTTATTTTGTAAACGGAAGCCAATGGCTCTTACAAAGCGCCTGCCACTTGCTTCCTGTACGTTCAAATTGAATTCTATTCGCATTCATTATTTCGAACTTTTAGTTTTACAGTTTGGTAATCGACATTTATCAACTCAGACAACACCACCACCGCCACCACCACAAAAAGTTCGCAAGACAAAAGATTTAGTTGAGAATTTACGTTTGATAATTTAGACGAAATTCGGAGGATTGAAAGATGAAGATCGTATATTTACCAATCTCTATGGCCGACATGATTGGCATATAAAAGGAGCTATGGCTCGAGTATGTTCGAATTTATTCATCGAGAAATTAGAGAGAAGAAAAGCTTTTGAATTGCGTAGGGTGATTGGCATAAGACGAAAGAAATTGTTCTCAAAGGTTCATCTTGGATTATCGATGAAGTTAAAAAGAGTGGTCTTCGTGGTCGTGGTGGAGCCGGTTTTCCATCAGGTTTGAAATGGAGTTTTATGAGTAAACCGCCTGATGGTCGGCCCAAATATCTCGTTATCAATGCTGATGAAGGTTCGATTGATTTTTCAAAATTGTTTGTCCTTTCGAACGTCGATTTGTCTAGGTGAACCAGGAACGTGTAAAGACCGAGAGATCATGCGCCATGATCCACATAAACTAATCGAAGGATGTCTCATCGCTGGTCATGCGATGGGCGCACGTGCTGCTTATATTTACATTCGAGGTGAATTTTATAACGAAGGTTCGAATGTTCAAGTTGCGATCAATGAGGTTCGTCTTGCCGAATAAAAACGCGATTTTAAAATCTTTCAATATAATTTAGGCATATAAAGCTGGTTTTCTCGGTAAAAATGCGTGTGGCACTGGTTATGATTTCGATGTGTTTGTTCATCGAGGTGCCGGCGCTTATATTTGCGGAGAAGAAACTGTAATTATTTGTGAATGAAAGTGTTTTTTTGATTAGAAATGGATTGATTTTGTTTTGAAAAGGCATTGATTGAATCGTTAGAAGGTAAACAAGGAAAACCACGTTTGAAACCACCGTTTCCCGCTGATATCGGTCTATTCGGTTGTCCGACAACGGTGACCAATGTCGAAACCGTCGCTGTTGCACCGGAAATCTGCCGACGTGGCGGCGATTGGTTCGCTTCATTCGGACGAGAACGAAATCGTGGAACTAAAGTTCGTTTTTCTTTTTCGTGATCAGTAAATTCGTCATTCATTTGTTTTTTCTTCGTAATTCAGTTATTTTGTATCAGCGGACACGTGAACAATCCCGTTACAGTCGAAGAAGAAATGTCGATACCATTGAAAGAACTTATCGAAAGACATGCTGGTGGCGTACGTGGCGGTTGGGACAATCTATTAGCTATTATTCCAGGCGGTTCATCAGTACCTTTACTACCGAAAAAGTTCGATAGATTGCAGAGATTAGTTTTTGTTTTGTTGATTTGTGATTATCTAGAATTTGTGATGATGTTTTAATGGATTTTGACGCTCTTGTCGCTGTTCAATCGGGCTTAGGCACAGCAGCTGTTATTGTTATGGATAAATCGACGGATGTTGTCAAAGCAATTGCTCGTCTTTCAGATTTCTATCAACATGAATCATGTGGACAAGTAAATTTAATCGAAAAAGATCGTGTTTCGATTTTGTAAATTGAAAAATTTAGTGTACACCATGTCGAGAAGGAACTGGATGGCTCGCAAAAATGATGAATCGATTCGGTAGGAATTCGTTTCTGTTTTTTTTGTTGAGTTTTGCATAAAGTTGATTTCGTGTTTTAGTCGTTGGAAATGCTCGACCTGCTGAAATCGATATGATTTGGGAATTATCGAAACAAATCGAAGGACATACGATATGTGCTTTAGGTGATGCTGCGGCATGGCCTGTTCAAGTCAGTTTTTAACTTCAACCTTTTTTGTTTGTCTGTTTATCGAGAATATTCGATTGTCTAGGGTCTTATTCGACACTTTCGACCGGAATTAGAACGTCGTATGGCTGAATACGCTGCTAACAAAGGCAACAAGACACAACAAGCTAGTGCTAGTGCTCATTAGACTTATTAAATACTCTCGTTTTCCCATATCCATCTATTTCTTTTTTTATTGTACAGAGTATTTCTAGATAACACAGTTTTTTCTCCTATTTACGATTGAATAAACTCCAAAAAAACACACACACACACATAGAAATTGATTTCATTTAATATTGGAAAACGGTTTGATTGACATTTGTTGCACTGATAACCGTAGGATCAATAGCTATGATTATATTCAAAGCAACATTTATCACTGTGACGAGTAGAGATAAACTCATTGAAAAATTATTCAAACAAACTAAACGATGCTGATTTTGTTGTCTATCGATGTTCGTTACTCCAACGATGAGTAAAACAAAAGTATTCATAATTTGAACAACTAACGAAGAAATAACAAGAATAAAACTGATCAACCAAAGTGTCTGTCGGTCTATTGCATGAGCAAGAAGAGTTTTTAATTGGACACCATTTATTGTCAATAAAGCAATTCCTAAACTAGTGAGAGCAATCGTCTTTTTCGTTGCATATTCATTAACACTTGTTCTGCCATGATCTAATATCTTCGATGTATCACCTGATTCTTCAATATCCATATTATGTATTGATGTATTAAAGCTAAGAAGCATTTCTCTACTTGACTTTGTTATTCAAAATGAAGAGATTGTCCGTGGACTTTAGTAAACTTTGTTGATAAGCAAAAACAAACAATTTCAAGCTTGTCGTTTTCTCATTGTAATAATATAGTATGAGAGTACTTTGTACTTCACGTGTCTAATTGAAAGAAAGGTGACGATTTTGTCTCGTTTTTGGATTAGTAATACGATCGACGTGAGGTTTCTTCAAAAAGATTCCTTTGTAATGCCGATTTTTTTTCTACCCGATGCACGTAACTATATTTAACTCTTTTTCGTAGATATATGCGATTAAACAAAAATGTTCTTACGACTTCAAATAGAACATTTCAGCCATAATCGAGCATTCAGCATAAAAATATTTTTCCCGTTAAGTCTCGTTATATCTCATGACATTCTATAGATGTCACTGAGTAAAGTTCAGTGAAAAATGATCCTATAAATAGTAAAATAAGTCAACATAAATTGAAATGCCTAGCGAACAAATATCTTCGAGTGATTTTATGTAAACAAATGTCTGGCATGAACCCAGCTTTTTAATTACTCGTTTATTACAGAAACCAATCATTATTCAGTTATAAATATTTTTTTCTCTCCTTTTCCTCTTAAAGTACGCTTCTCCTATTTTCTTTTTACACTCAAAAATAATTGCCTTGTGTCGAAGCAAACCCTCTGCGCGCTAAACTACATTTATTTCGTCTATTAACCATCGATTACGCTGTGTTTTTGTTATTGTCGGAAATATTTTACCATAAAAATCAATTCAATCGTGTGTTTTTATCTTATCACTGTAAGTAAAAAAATTGAAGATATTTGATTTCATAAGAAAATAATCGGTCGAAATAAATAGATTGTCCTTGACGAGAAATCCCGCCTTTGCTGTGTTTTTTTTCGTACGAAGAACGTAAAATACAAGACGTTTGTATTTAAATAAGGTCGTGTGAAAGAAACATTTTTGACAAACAGACAGAAAGAGAAAGAGTTTATTTTTTTAAACAAAACCCAACTTTATTATCGTAGAGAAAAAAAAGAGAACAAAATACACAAATCAACAAGTCGAAAAAAGCCTTTTTCGGACATTTTTTTTTTCAACGCAGTCCGCACCTAGTTTAGTTCGTACGTCATAGTTCATTCAATAAAATAACAATTTTTTGTTGAATTAAAATAGAGAAAAAAAAGAAGTTCGTTTAATAATTAACCTTCGAGCTTTAGAAACGCTTCATACAATTAGTTAATGCGTTTGAGGTTAACTTGACCTTGAATAGGTATTGGAACATACAACTAGCTTCATTATCCTTTTCAGCCAGTGTTATGTAATCTCCGATGTCGAATCAACTTTAACATGAACAAAGTATAATTAAAAATATAAAGAACTCGACTAGGAGAAGGAAAAGAGACGAATATCTTAATTGATTTCATTAAAAAGTAAGAAAACCATGAAAAGATCTCGCTGCGTATCTTTGTCATACAAAAAGAAGGAAACTTCAGCCCGCGTTTCAAGTTCTTTCCGGTTGAATGCTGTGTTTTATGCTACAGATTTCATCAAATATGTCGAGCAATATTATTAGTTAAAGAAAGAGAAGAAAAAAAAAAGAAATTATGCATTGAAATGACATGATGCAGCGTACCTTCTCTTCTCTCTCTCTCTCTCTCTCTCTCTCTCTCTCAAGTTGCACATCGACGTCAGCACTTTATCGTCAAATCTAACCGAGTTCTTTTGTTGCCTATTTTCTACTTTTCAAGTGCATATAAAGAAGAAAAACGACGACTAAATAGAATTGAAAATATTCTCACAGAAGATAAATATGCGAATAAAATTATTTTGGCTCTTCAGAAGCTAATGTATGTCATTTATTTTCTTTATTTTTAGCATCCTTTGAGTTTTCTATCGACATTTTTGTGATCACTAATGATCAATTGACGTTATCGACAATAACAAAAAAAGAAGTCAGTCTTATTCAGCTAATAATAAGTTGCACAACGTTTCTTTTCTTTTTTCTTTCTTTCTTCTATGTAATTCTCTTGTTTGCTTGCCTCAGTAGAGTACGCAACAAGTAAAAAAGTACAGCAGAATCGAAGAAAGTACTCGAGTATAAGGGTACGACCCGGTTTTTTTCTCTTCCGACAACACAACGCATAGTCAGTGTGTTTGCACTTCGAAACGAAGGACAGTCAAATTCGTAGGCATATATAAAATTGATGTCTCTCTTATTCTCTCTCTCTCCCTCTCTCCCTCTTACATTTGTTTTACTCTCCGACTTAAAACGACAAGTCGACATTACATCGTTTTTTTCTTCGTTCGAAGGACGTCAAAGTCGTGCTTATTAACAAGTTTTTTTTCTCTTCTGTACTCAATAACCTCCTCTGTCTATCTTATCACGATACCTTCGAAAACAAAAACAACCAATCGTTTTTCTTTGACAAATCAACAGTCAAATTCCGTTGTTTCAAAAGGAGAATTAGTTTTCAATTATTTATTTTGAAGTAGTTGAAGAAATGAATTCTTTAATGAAATAACTAACTAAACGAATATGAAGTGACTTGCATACCAGTGATTTACTTTCCCTGTGCCGTTTTACTCCGAGTACTCGTGACTTTGCTATCGAGAAGCAAATCTTTTTTTCTCTTCTTTTTCCTTTTTTACGTCTTTCTCTTTTTTCTTTGCTCTTAAACGTCGTACTCAAATATCTCATTCTCTTGTTTCTATTTTGCGTGCATATAATTCGAGAAATTCTATTATCAGCATTTGAAAAGAGAAAGAGAGAGAGAGAGAGAGAGAAAAAGCGAGAAAATCTTCAAGATATCTCTGTTCGACATCGCTCATAAGTACAGAATTATATTCGCTGTCTGTTTTTCTTTTTTATTTTTCTTGTAATTAAGAAAAAAAACAGCACAGAGGCCAATCCATCATCAAAAATATCTATTCTATAGATAAAATAGAAAGGTTAATAGAAACGTCATTATGTTTCTGTCACAATCATCGAATGAACTGTATTCATCCAATGATATGCATAAAAAAAGGTGTGATTTTAGATGAAATTTACGAATTGATTTCAAATAAAAATAAAAATAAAAAACTTTGAATTTAATGTCGAATTTTTGGTTTGTTTAGTTTTTACTCGAACCCTAAACGGGCGTTGATTGACGATGAACATTATTTGAACAGTGAACTCTCTTCGAATATACCTTTGAAAAACAAACGAACGTTCATAAATTCACCATTATCAGTTGCATCTATTGACGAAATGCAACAATCGACAGTTAAATCTCAAGCCGATGATTCGTCAATTGGCGTGCCAAGTCGATTTTGCAGTGTGTGCGGTGATATCAGCACTGGTATTTCTTTTCTTTTTAAATTGTCTTTCGAAACGTTGATTTTGCTTTTGACTTCGTCAAGGAATTCATTTCGGTGGAAATAGTTGCGAAAGTTGCAAAGCATTCTTTCGTCGATCAGTTCAATGTAATCGTTTTCAAAATTACAAATGTTCAAATGATGGTAAGTTCAAACTCGACTTTACCCTTTCTGACAAAACACCTACGTATTCGACTCAGTTCTTCCTCGTTAATTTTTTTTTTCTTTTTCTATTATTTTTTGTCCTTATAAAAGCTCATTTTACATTAAACATATGCTCTGTTTATCTTTTAAGAACAATGCCCAGTCAATTTAGTGACGCGTAAAGTTTGTCAATTTTGTCGTTATACAAAATGTACGACGATTGGAATGAAACCGAAATGGTAGAGCGAAGAGAAAAACAAGCGCGATTTGTAATCAACGAGTTTTTCGTTTAGGGTTTTATCGGATCAAGAACGAGAGGAAAAATACGGCTCAAGACGAAAACGTTTTCGACAAAATCAAACCACCGAAGAAGATCCCGATATTTACAAATATCTAACCACTGAAGAAAAATCTCTCATTGAAAATATTGCTCAAGCTTTGTATCAAACACGAGCGTAAGTTTCAATTCGAAAATAACTCAAGAGACGATTGTTTTTGTTGTTATTTGCAGAACATATCCGTTGCAATTCCCATCTCAATTGAATCAGTATTTGAAAATGCTATCATCTGGTCAAGCACCACCACCGCCGCCGCCGCCGCCTTCGGATAGCGCGGCTGCAGCTGCAGACAAACAACCGAATCCATCGGCAAACTTTCTCATTGTACCTATTCGACGTTCGGTGTTATTTGCACGAATGTTGAAAGATTTCGAAATCTTTTCCGAAGATGACAAAGTCAATCTTCTCAAAGGTTCAGCCATTGAATCGATTGTTTGGTCATCGAATACATTATTCGATCCGAAAACTCACACATTTACAAATTATGTATCACGTGATCAACGTGCCGTGATGGACGAACAAGTCATTTCACTTGATCCTCTACTTAAACGACTTTGGGGAGAAGATTTATTTAAACGAACAACGCAATTCTTAGTATCAATGTGCGACTTGCAGATTGATGAGGTCACGTCAACGTTGCTCGTACCTGTTATCTTGTTTTCACCTGATCGTCCAAATATCAAAGATATTGAAGCTGTTAAACGTTTGCAAGTGAAATATGTTACTATTCTACGTAAATACATGCTTTGGCGTTATGGAAAAGAAAAAACCGAAAATGTTTATCCGAAACTTTTGCTACAAATTGTTAACATTCGAACATTGAGTTTAGCTCATGCAGAAATCATTCAAAAAGTAATGGCAACTTCAAGTGTCGATCCATTGGTCAAAGAAGTTACCAACAAATCAGAACCTATAGCTCCTCCATCATCAGCACCAGCACCGCCACCACCCTCAACAACAACAACAACAACAGATTCGAATGATAAACAAATAAAAACTCCACAATCGGATGCTGAAAGTAACATGGGCTCGGATGAAGATGAAGCTCATCGTAAAAAATCTCGAGTCTCTGCTGATGCCGACGAAACCAACCTTCGAAATATCTGGGCAAAACGACGAAAATATTCAACAGTCAGTCAATCCGAACAGCAAACAACTTCGTCGTCAACAGCAACTTTCAATCCCTATGAAAACGTCAAACATGAATACGAACAAACATCAACACAAAGAAAACCACACGATCATCAAGTACCGAATTTCATGTCGACATGTCAAGATGATCTCTCGATGAACAATCGGTTTGTTGTTTTCATTTCCGGCATAATCCAATCACGCACATTGTTTATTTTTAGAAACGCATCTTTTCGACATTTACCACCGAAAAAACAATCGTTTTTAGTCAATCGTGATGATCTTCAACATTCGCCATCGTCAGTATCGAACGATATGCCGCCCTATGATCCTTATCCACGATCAAATTCAGCAACAAACTCGCCTCTTGCAATGCAACTCTACGATAATCATCACCGAACTTATCAACAACAACAACAACACAATGAACAACATTTACTTAATCTTTCTTTAGCTAATAATCAATGTGCAAATCCACCATCGAAATCTCATTCATTACCATCGTTGAAACCCGATGAACAACAACTACTCGATGCAATACACGCTCATCCGAATAAACGAGACCTTGTTCTTAATCTTCTACGGCAGATGAATGAATCATCAGCATCAAATTCAACATCAACGGATTTGAATTCATTTCAACAATGATTTTTCATTCGAAACGAACCAGTATTAATTATTACTTCAACTAGGTTTTCTTCTTGATAATATTTTGTGTAAATATACCAAACAAAAAACTCATTTCTATTCACTTTTCTCATCATTTCAGAATTGTTAATAGGTAACTTAAAAAAACACACGCTAAATTCCTGAGAAATCATTTATTTTTCTATCTGTTACAGTTACTTATATTTGTTTATTTTGATGTTAAAAGTAAAATAGAATGAAGACAAACAAAAAAAAATTATGTATGTGTTCAAGTCATTTTTCTTTTTGTTTATTTCAATGATATTCGAAAATACTGTTTTTCTCTTTTCTCTTTCTTTTCGGTTTTAAGAGTTCTTTCTTTCTTTTTCGTCGTATCTTGTCTTTCCTCAATGTTTATCATCTTTTTTTCTTCTGTGTTTATTCGTTTTCTGGATGGTTCAAGTTAACTTTCATTTGTATTTTCTTTGAAAATATCAACTGATGTGAATAAATCAACAAACCATAAATGTTCGATTGAAACGCGCTAAAAAAAAAACAACAAACGAACACGAACAACATGAATCGAAACAAAATCAAACAATTAAACAAAACTTCGTCGCCCATCGAACAGCAATTCTACCGGTCGAAAATGAATTTTATTACGATTTTAATTAGTATTTGTCTTCTCATTTGTGCTACAATCGGTGTTTATCATATTTCTTTATGGTTAATTTGACCTAATTTTAGCATCCTACCGAGAAATCTGAAATCCGGATTAGCAATCAAGAAAAATAAGTCAAATTTATTCAGTAGTGCAATGTTTCTGTTTGGATACACATCGTTCTTTTCAGGCGAAAACTAATTTGCTAAATCTCGGAGAGTTATTGTAATTATATACGATTGAATCAAAAAAGAAATTATAGATAATAAAAGATTATTTGTTGCTAATCTTCGAGTGAGCATATTAAATTTAAGTATATTCATATTTATTAACATTTGATAAGTAGTTTTCATTCAAATGAAACGTCACCACCTAATGTCTGTCGGAATGATTGACATTAAAATTTTATCTCTATTTCAATATTTAACAACAAAGAAAAATAATTAAGTAAAATATTTTTAGACAGAAAACTGAGAACATTACGTTCGCAATCGATTTAATCATGATACAATATCATTTGTAGTTCTAGTGTTCTAAAAATAGTCGCCGTTCGAAATGTAAACATCTGCTGACATCTTTCTGTTTTGTGTTCATCGATCGTTTCTACCAACGTTGGTTGGAACGAGTTCACGTATCGGTCATCAGTGTCGACCGACCGACTTTAGTCTTACAAAAGTGTTTCTAGTTAATTTCGATGTCAATATCGATTTCTTCTCCTTCGAATTCGACATTATGTTCAATCGATCAATGTGCAACGCCATTCGATGTTCACTGTTTTCATTGTCGGTTGAACATGTGTTCACATCACTATTTTGAACATAAACAACAATCAGAATTAACTGTTGAAAATGACGATCAAATGGACGATCTTCTTCGATTGACATCGTCGAGGTATTTTTGTATAAGTAATAATCGATTTTCACTATCGAAACAACGTCGAACATTGACAAATCCGTTTGTTTCATCGAGTTATTTATTGAAAAAAATGCGACAACGAACAGCTCGTCAACGTTCGACGAAAACAACAACAACGACAGCAGCAATTAAATTCTATAATCTACGAAAACGCACTCGTAAACATCAAACAACAGTCAAATTTTGTAAGAAAATGCTCAAAACTCGTTTGAAAAACAATAGACTATGCAATCGGAAACTACCTTGTCCATATCATACAGTTCAATGAAACCGATGTCTTCGGTTTTTCTTTTCTTTTGTTTTGTATAAATAAAAAAAAGACTCTTTTTCTATTGAAAACAACGACGGAGTTATGTTAATTTAATATCAAGTGACATATTTCCTTCGATTAATAAACACGATGCGAGAGAGAAAAGAAAATATTCAGTTATTTTTGAAGAATACGTTAATTGACACTGACAAGCAGATTTTTCTTTATTCATCGATTCACGGTGACATTCGATACAGCGACTATTGGATCTTCCTTTACATAATAAAAAAAATTTCAATTGTATCGAGAAGAAAACGGAGAAGATGTTATGTAATCTGTTATCATTTGTTTTTAATTTCAAATCGAGAATACGATGATTATATCAGGGGGGAGATAGGTAGCGGCATCTTAACGAAACGAACGAAAAAAAATTCTTAAACGAAATGTCTTACATCCAATAAAAGTAATGTCATGTGTTTTGTGTGTGTGTGAGGGTGACGAGTCAATTCAGGTCTTACGTTAGAAAACAGTTGTTTGTTCGAATAGATTTCTTATCTAGAAATTTGATTTTTTGATCTGTTTTTCAACGAACATGAACATCGGCTGTGGTGATGAATGGTTTGACTCGTTCGTTCATATTTCGTTTTTATATTCGTTGATTACAATTCTTCATTTAATTGTTCCATGTGAATATGTTCGTGGTTATGTTCAAGATGGTCCTCGATTCTATCGTCTCAATGGTTTGAGAGTCTTTCTAATCGTTTGTCTTCTATTTCTCCTAGCTACTGAATACTTGCAATGGATTGACATTCAATATTTAATTCGTCTTCGATTGAAACATGCGATCTGTGCATGTTTGCTCGGCCTTGTCTTTACATTTCTTCTTGTTTTACCAGTTAAGTCGCGAAGTACATCGTTCTGGTCGGATGTCTATCTCGGTCGATTGAAAAATCCTCAATGGTTTTACAGTCGAGCTGATGCGAAAATGTTACTTTATCTAATCGGAGGCATCGGTTTAGAACTAAATTTACTTATTTTTTATTTACAATTTCGACGCGACAATCAATCGATGACGAATATTCAAACTTATGTTGGTTTATTTAGTTTTTTTCTCGTTGAATATTTTTATCATGAACATGTACATTTATATACATTCGATTTTCTTGTTGAATATGTTGGATTTAAATTAGTTTGGGGTTGTTTAGTTTTCTATCCGTTTTACTATCCAATTGCAATTTGGTGTCGAATACAACCGAAACAATTATCATTTCTACGTCAATCTGCAAGTATATTCGTGTTCTATTTTGGTTGGATTCTCTCACGTGGAGCAAATAATCAAAAATATCTCTTTCGAACACAACCAAATGCCAAATTCTTAGGTTTCATTTCACCTTCGACTGTCAACGGTCGATTACTTTGTTCTGGTTGGTGGTCATTAGCGCGTCATATAAACTATCTTGGTGATACGGTCATGGCTGTTGGCCTTAGTTTAGCTATTGATGGAGGTATTCTACCATGGTTATATCCGCTTTATTATGTTGGATTGTTTGTTGCGAGAGAACGAACTGATTTTGAACGATGTCAACAAAAATATGGACGTGATTGGGATGAATATTGTCGACGTGTTCCTTATCGAATTCTCCCGTTTTTATATTAACAATTTTGCTTCTCTCTCTCTCTCTTTCTCTTTCAGATCATTTTTCTTCGAAAATGCCTGTTAACGAATACGGTTCGATTTGAAAAACAAAAGATTTCTATTCATCATTTTTCTCGTTTTTGTGTGTGTAGAAACGACGTCGATTACTCCATCATTGATTCATATCGATATCATTCGTCATCGTAAAGAACAATTACGACACGAGATTCAAGTTTGTTTTTCGTTCGAATAGAAGAAAAAAAACTAACATTTCTCGAACTGATTATCATAGGAAATTCGAGAAAAACTCGCCCAATGTGACATTCAAATGTCTATGATGCAAACATATTCGAAGTACGTGATTCATAGTTATCGACTCGAATAGTCGTCCTTTGATCCAACAAAAAGAAGAAGAAAAAAAGTCGATATAAAAGTAATCACCCGGGAAAGAGAGACGAAATCGACTGACATAACAACGATAATTGCTTGAAAATAGTCATAGTCGCATTAGCGTGAGAAAGAAAAGAGAAAGACAACTGAAGCGTCACATTTGCGTGTGAAAGATTCAACAAACAGTTCGAACAAACGAAAAAAAATTATTTATTTATTCATATTTATAATAATGAATAATTCGAATCGGAAAAGTTCATTGAGAAAGTCCAATGATTGTATTTTTCGAAAATCACCATCAGTAAGTTTGAAATCATCGGTTCGTGAAAGTAAAATCGATCATTTGGTTGGCGTAAATCTCGAACAAAAACTTCACACATTTCGAACGCGTATGTTGGGCAGTTTGTCGTCCCATGAAAGTCAATCTTCGATACCAACTCCGGTCGTTGTACCGTTGAAACCGATGCCCTATGTTCGATGTTTTAATGTAACTGTTTCGCTTAAAAAATCTCGACTGCTAAGGTTTTTTTTTGTTTTTTTAAATTTCAAAGAATTCGATTGTTTTGGTTTTTCGTTTCAGTCGGCGAAGTTCGAACGCAAAACAATGGTCAATTGGAAAGAAACAATTCAACGACAATCCGAAAGAAGTTCGTTTTTATTTTCTCGAAATTTGCGAATTTGGATTTATCGTTCCTCCAGGGTTACCGATGGCTTGTCGATAATAATCTGATCGAAAATACTTCCGAACATATGGCCGCTTTTCTACTCAACGAAATCGGACTGAGTAAACGCGCTATCGGCGAGTTTCTCGGCGAAAAGTAACCGAACAAAATGCAAATTTAAAAAAAAATATATATTTATTTGATAATTTAGCGACAATTTTCACATCGAGGTACTCAATCAGTACGGGCATATGCATGATTTTATTTCGAAAGATATCGTCGAAGCTCTCAGGTTGAATTCGGATTTTTTTTCTCAATGAATTTTGTGTTGATCAGTTGCGAGTGTTTTGTAGAATTTTCCTGTATAAATTTATTCTCCCGGGCGAAGCACAGAAAATCGAACGAATTATGACGGTCTTCGCTCAACGATACTACGAGTGTAATCCCGATATGTTCGCCAATTCCGGTAGAATGAAAAGATTTTCTCGGTTTTGTTTTTTTTCTATTGAAATTTTTTTGTTAGATGTCTGTTTCATCTTGTCGTACGCGATCATCATGTTGAACACTTCACTACATAATAAAAACGCCAAAATGGGCGGTCCGTTTACATTCGACATGTTTTTGAATAGTTTAAATGGAACAAAAGAGAAAGAATTCATGCCCGAGACTTCGGTTATCAAAGTAAAGAAAAACAAATCGAAGACAAAAAAACGCATTTTCCTTTGTGACTTTTAGCATATTTATGATAATATCAAAAATCGTGAGCTTAAATTTCCTGATGATGAGATGAATTTAACCAATATCAATGCACGAATTCGCGAGGGGTAGAAATCAGAAATCGAAAGAATTTGTTTGAATTTGCTTGAATTTCTAGAGATTCAACGATAATTAAAGAAGGCTGGCTATGGAAACAAGGTTAGATAAATAAAAACTAAAAACAAATAAAACATCCAGAATTGATTTCCTAGGAGGTCGAGTTAAGAATTGGAAACGGCGATGGTTTGTTCTTGTCGAAGAGTGTCTCTACTATTTCGATTCTCGGACAGATATTGATAACATTCGTGGCATGATTCCGTTGATTGACATTGGTATTCGTGAAATCGACGACGATCGACAGAAAGCATTTTGTTTCGAATTATTTCCACTTGCTGGCGAAAAAGTCAAATCAAGTAAAGCGATCGCTAATGAAACTGGAAGAATGACTGAAGGAAATCATTCGGTTTATCGAATGTCGGCAACAACTGAAGACGAACAAAAGGAATGGATTCGTGTCCTACGGTTTGCCAGTCAAAATGATTTGCCCAAACCGCCGCGAACAGCTTAATCCCAAGAGACTAATCCGACGCTAACATCTTTCCGTATCACGACGCCCGGTGCGTTGTCGAATATCTGAATTACGTGTACAGAACAGTGTCTGTGTTTTTTTTTCTTCGAAATAATCGATATAAATGAATCACAATTCGAGTGTAAAAAAGAAAATCGGCTCCTGCTGCTTTTTTTTAATGAATTCAGAAAAAAAAGGAGAATGAAGAATGAAGTCTTACGAAACAGAACAAAAAAAACGATGAGTATATGAAAGGAATAATGGAGAGATTAAAGATTTCATGTGTTAGTTGATCACGCACTCATTCAGATCGAGAAAAGAAAACGAAGAAGAACAAAACGAAACGCAGATCAATTGAATTTTTCGGTTGCAAAAGCAAAACAGATTGGAAAATTAATTTGTTCTTTGATGATAACTAACAACAGTACGTTGATTTGTTGTTTGATAACCATTATTACGTTCGGGTTCGTAGTAATGATCTCGTTTGCCACAGTCAGGACAGAGAATTTCAGGGCCTTCGGTTAGAAAACCTCGGCCAACGAGCGACGATCGACAACGATGACAAGCGAAACATTCGTTATGCCAATGACGATCTTCGAATGAAATGTAACGCGTACCGCCAACGCCTATTCAAACGAAAGAACTTCATTTTATCGAAATTTGCTTTTCGTTTTTGTTTTACCAGTTATTGGTTTACTGCAGGCGACGCATTTCTTAGCAAATAATCGACCGAAACAATCGGCACAATAGGGATGTTCATCTCGCGAAGTAAATCGTTGACCTGCGAGAGAATTTTTGCAATTTGTACATGTAAAACATTCACGATGCCTGAGAAGAAGAAGAAAAAAGACAAAAATCTATCGAAAAACCGAAGATTTTCTGCGTTTACCAAGGCTGATTTTTGTATGTTACGCCTCCTTGACTGATAACTTTGAGGCAACGAGTGCATTTCGTCGCGAAATGTTCTTCATAACATGGAACACAGTAACTTTTTTGATCTTTTGGAATGAAACTCTTCGTTCCAATCGGTTGTGAACAAGAAACACACGTGAAACAATGTTCATGAAATTGTTGGCCACGATATTCAAGTTTTTTCGAGCCTAATTAATTGAATTTGACCTTTTTTTTCTCCGTACGAAACTGAATTCGTCGCCTACCTGGTTTAAAGATTTGTTGGCATTTATCACAACGTGATGCAAATTGTTGATTATAGCATTCGCCACAAAATAATTGATCATTTTTACATCCGAATGGTTTGTCAACGAGTGGAGTTTTGCACATTGAACAAAAGAAACATTTCTCGTGCCAATGTCGATCTTTATACGAAAGATCTTTCGAATCGGTGCCGATCTTTCGTCGACATTCTTCACAAACATTAGCAAAACGATCTTCATAGCATTTAATACAATAAGGATGATCATCTCGAAGAATATATCGAGAACCCGACAGATTTCGTGTACAACTCGAACAAGAAAATTGCTCTTGACCAGTTGTATTCTCAAATGAACTATACTGATATGATGGTTGCCCGTGATTAACATGAGCAGTTGTGCTATTCAATGAACGACCGTAATCTCCCGTACCATTATTATATGAGACCTAAACAATGATTTCAATATTGAATTTGGTCATTTCTAAGACTTTTTTTTTCTGTTGGTTTCAGTAAAAATAACAGGCAAAACTCACGTGTGCGTATTCGTGTTCCATGTTTATCAAATTAAATTCGAATAACAATAATAGTTGAATAATAATGACGAGAATAAGCGCATATCATTTAGGCAATGAGACTCATGACAAAAAGAAAAAGAGAGCAAAGAGAGAGAAAGAAAGAAATGTTGCTGTATGATTAGTTCTTTTCTTTGTCCTCTTTTTTTTTCTTCTTTTAAAAGTACTATTGGCCGGACAAACGAACTAGTTGAGAGAAATGTATATGTAAGCGAAGGATATACACGCTTAGGTTGAGGTTAAAGAAAAAAAAAGAGAAAGAGAGACTGAGCAATTATGTGCAAATAGCACATATAAGCGTGTAGACTAAAAGAAAATGAATAGAAGCATAAGAGAGAAAGACATGCTAAATCTTGGTGACGTTATTACATCTCGATGTCACATACACACACCCATGTGATGTTTGATAAGATGAATTCTTTTCTTTTCTTAATGTTGAAAGAAAGAGTAAGTTCAATGATGATTTGACGTTGTCGTCAGATAGGGAGGATGGATATACTTGCGGTCATTCGAAACGTTTTCGTTTTTTTTATTCTCACCGTTGAAATGTATATACATATATATATATATATGTGTGTGTGTGTGTGTGTGTGTACATTATTGAAAGAGAACGAACTTCAACGTATAAAATCTTTACGTTTTGCGGTTTGTCATCGAAATTTTGATTAACAATGGTCAATATTGAATATTCATCGAAAATTGTTTTCTTTTTCTCAATCAATTTAAACGACTATATAATTATTTGATAGAGAAAACGGTCGATAGTAATTATTTTCAATAAAATCAAGTATGCTCTTTTTCTTCTTCTTCTTCTTCTGCTTTTAGAATAAGCAACTCGAATGTTTTTATAAGCCATGCCCCGAAGCTTTTCTTTTTTTGTATGTGGCTTAATGAATGAATGCATGCATATATAGTTTACGTAAATAAAATAGTGAACAAGAAGGAAAAAGAAAATGATTTGTTGCTTTTATGGTACCTACATTCATTCGAATGCGATACTGCACCTTAGAGAAAAATAGATTTGAATTCAAAAAAAGACCTCGACTTGTCAGAATAATGATGATGAAATGAAAGCAAAACTTGGCAAGTTACAAACCCCATCCGATCGTCGATTATCACCGCTGAGATTTTGTCTTGAAGTCGGTCTTTCGTTTGAATAATACGGTTGTTCTTCATAAATATGTTGTTCTTGAGCATGGGAGTATGTCGGTTGTTCTGATGATCGAGAATTGCCTCTCGTATTACGTGTATAGAGTGCTCGTTTAGATGAATTCGTATTTGCATACGCCATGAAAATAGAGGAATTCCGAAAACAAAATATCTTCAAATCAAAAATAAATAAACGATCGAATGACGAAACCAAACGATTTCTATTTTTCTACCTACGTGTTATTCTTATTCAAGCGAGTGAATAAATGTTTTCGTAATCATTACCTTTTTTCTCTCGTACTGCACTGCTTGAATATTAATCCGAAAACTTTTTTCTTCTTCTTTCCTTCTGCTCACCGAACTACGTGCCTCTACAGATTTGTAAGCAGCGATGCCAAAATGTAGAAAAAAAAGAAAGAAATACAAGGACGCATCGATGTAATGCAAAGTCATGCCAACCAAAACGTATATATATATATATATGTATATACATGCGTTTTTGACAAATACAACAACAGAATAGATCGAAGTTGAATTGAAAAAAATAGAGTGAAGAAAATGAATTTGTCAATTTGACGAAATGAAATAACGGCACCACATGGTTTTTTCTTCTTCTTCTTCTTCTTTACTCGATGGCGGCATATTGACAAGCGATTGGGGGGGCATGTTTGTGCAAGTTTTAATGTTGATATCAAGTGAAATATTAACATAATCAGTTAAATAATAAAACACATTTGACTTCAGCGTGTTCGCAATCTCGATATCTTTTGGTCAATTGACAATACTTTCTACGAATCAAAGGCACATGTATTCTCATGTGATTTTCTTTTCTTTTTTGCATTGGAAATTAGAATATTAGCCATGAAGAAATAGAGAATAACAACTAATTAAGAAGAAGAAGAAGAAGAAAAATCTTGCTAAAAAACCGAAGTCAGACAGAGAGAACAGGAAAAGAAAGAAAGCAAAGTTCTTATTCAATAAATAAAATCAAACAGATGTAGTTCGTTTAACACCTTTATGTGTGGTTCGTCTGGATACATGAGAAGTTACACAAGATTTCATCGGTAGACTCGGTGCAGGTGTTGTTGGTCGTGAATTGGCTAATTGAGCTTGAGATTTCGATTTAACCATTTGTGCCAATAAATCCATATCTTCAGCACGTATCAACACTCGACAATAATCTCCATAGGCGAGTGTTGGTGAACGTGTTACTGAATAAAGTATTCTATCATTCAATGGCAATGTTGTTGCTGTTGGTGTTTGAGATCTTTCGAATTGTGGTGGTGGTGGTGGTGGTTGTTGACGTCGTCGTTGTTGTTGTTGTAATTGTTTTTTGTATATAAATGGATAGGAATTTTCGTTTGATGTCGATGGATATTGAATATGATTGAGATTTGATAATGATTTCGATGGATGATGATTGGATGCATGAGCTGCAACGAAATTTAATGGCATTGCCGTTGTTACTGACAGACAATTGCCCATCATTTGACGTGTTCGTTCGCGTAATTTCTCTTGTTTACGTACTAATGCACGAAAACGATAGATAAACCAGTAGACAGTTAAAACGCCAGTTAATTCTTGTAGAACAAACGAAAAAACGGCACAAAGAAATGAATATCCATAGGAACGGTACATCACCGGATTGCCTTGTTCGTGTTTAACAGATTCTTCGGTTGTTATTGACACGTACAGAGTTACACCTACCATTGTAATCAAACCTAAGCAAAAACAATGATGCAATTTCGTTTGTTTTTTTTTCGAGAAGAGAAAAGAACTCAACCTGATATAGAAAATAAAAGTCCTGAGATGAAGAAAACAGCTTTTCGACGTCGTTTACAAAGACCACGAGTGAACAAAACAATAGCAAGTATTAACAGGCCAGATGCAGCTGCAAAACAAGCCATACTCGGTGCTGATCGATCTGTTTATCAAATTAAACGAATCGATTTGTTTCTTAAAAACACACAACGCGAGCAATCTTACATGCAACAGCTTTGAAACCTTTCTCTGATTTCGCTTCTTTTTTCGAATATTTAACAGTCTCACATTTATAAACA
>ERZ778029.1296-NODE-1296-length-22820-cov-18.891193_pt1 | contig 22820 bp, 26 predicted proteins | sample MGYA00375759_ERZ778029 | MGnify/ENA primary metagenome ERZ778029 (study PRJEB29350, sample SAMN05389819) | bioreactor metagenome | isolation source: Ammonium sulfate bioreactor | place: South Africa: University of Cape Town | collected 2014-04-04 ...
GCACGAGGCCATTCGCAAACCGCAGAGCGCTGAAATATAATGGATTTTTGTGGTTGCAGTATGCCGTTGGGGTCTGTAGTTGGGATTGGTAGATCGTGACTCATCGGGATCATCCTGCTCCCTCACGCGGGTCCACTATGAGTCGCCGCGAGGCACGACAAGTCACCATATTCTTTTGATCCCATGCATCAAGTTCGGCGACAGGGTACAGGACGGCTTTGCCGATCTTGACGAACGGAGGCCCAATCCGCATGGCTCGCCAGTTCCGTAACGTCCCCACAGTGATCTCACCGCGATAACGTTCTGAGACCTCTTCAGCCGTTAGAAACTTATTGTCTGCCATCCCATGCCTCCTTGTCGCGCTGGCAAAGTTGCGACGCAAATGGGCTCTTCATGCGAAGCGATGTGAGTGAACAGCGACGAGATATGTACAGCCACCACAGGATCACGCCCAAAAAGCGGGCTCGTCGTTCATTCACGTTCGCGCATGATCAAGACATGCGGGCAATTTCTACTCAGGGAAAGATGCGGATCGCGCTGATCGCAGAAGCGGATGCTGTCGGTTAGACAACGGTTGGGCAATTCCGGGAGCAATAGGAGCGCAGAGACCTTCGATGAGGTGCAACCGCTGTCGGCTCGCCCCCCCAAACTGGTGGAGCTGTTGGTAGACGCGCCAGATCTAAAAATGCGACCGTGCTTCCGCGCTCCCCATGTGCTCGTGTCGTTTCGGAACCGTGGGTTCTCGGGTCCGAAATCAACGCCCGACGTCGCTGGTTTAAGAACGCCCGATGTCGCTGGTCTAAAGTCTAAAGACGGTGTCCCGACCGAGCAGACCGATCCCGTGTTCGGCCCTAAAGGGTTGGCTCTCCCGGACGACGCAAGGTGATTCGGGAGCCGCGCGGCGTCATCTTGTGTTCCATGCGATACGCAGCCGCACTTCCCGTCCGAACACCCTCCATGTTCGAAATCTCGCTTGACTCCGTATCGGGGTCCGGAAGGCAATGGGCGGTAAGCCGTCCAGTGCCGCTTTGCTCCAGGAACCATTTTTGTCGGGCCACGTTGCGGACCACGTTATTCGTGTTGTTGAGCAATGGAGGATCGAATGGCCCAGACTGACCTGCAAGCTTGCGTCGCGGCGTGCCAGGAGTGCGTGACGACCTGCGAAACCTGCATTGGCAGCCAGCTTGGCAATCAGCAGATGGCCGAATGTCTCCGGTTGTGCCTGGATTGCGTTGCCATCTGTCGCGACTGCACGAGTGCCATGTTGCGTGGCTCGCACTTCGCAAACCGGTTGTGCGGCTTCTGCGCCGATATTTGCGATGCCTGCGCGGCCGAATGCGCCAAGTTCAAAGAGAAGGTGTGCCAGGACGCAGCGACCGCATGCCGCCGCTGTGCCGAAGAATGCCGCGGCATGGCCAAGGCGGCTTGATCGGCTTTTTGCGGACGCCTACGGAAGCATACCCGAGGTATGCGGTTCGCATTCGCGAGGTCTGCCGATGTCGGACAAATTCCAAGCGCGGGGCCGATTGCAATCGGCGGATCATCTCTCGAAAAAAAATCTTTTGCCGCTGTTGAACCGTACGCCGGTACGGCGCCCATCTCGTCCTAAAGGCGGTCGCTGCGGCTCGACAGTAGTTCCACTCCGATCATGGAGAGAACGAGACGATTTTCATGGTGCACATCACCGCCGAGCGCAACGGATCAACACGACAGCAGCGCTTCCGGGCGAGTTCTGCGTTTCGGTGCGTTGGGGAATCGTGGGCGAGTGGTCCATAAGAACTAGTGATTCGAAGTCTGGGGCGTAGGTAGGTGACGAGATGACCACGCTTCAAGAAGAGCTGAAAGAAGGCACCCACCAGAACCTGCAAACAGCGCCGCGCCCGGAGGAGGATTCTGAACTCATCCGCGAGGGACGGCGGGTGCTGGCCCTTATGGCTCTGAGCGCGGTGACCGTGCCGCTGATGTTCCTTGAGATGTGGGACAAGGTCGGCGGCTGGGTGGCGTGGGTGCTGGGGGCGTTCTCCGTTTCCGTATTCGCGCTGGCGCCGAAGCTCTTGGTATTGGCGGCGCAGTCGCGGCGCCGCGGTTTCGTAAACCAGCCGCTGGTGGTGCAAGCATCGGCCCTGGGCGGCCTCATCGGCGGCATCATCGGCCTTGTCGCGAAGCCCGGGAACTACCCAACTGGCGGCTTTTTCGCCGCCACCGTGCTCGTGGTGGCCTACTACACATTCTCCCGGTGGTTCGCGCTATTGGTGCGCTCGGGGAGTTCGCAGTCGGTCAGGAAGCTGATGGCGCTGCAGCCGGCAACCGTCCGGGTGGTGCGTGACGACCAAGAGCGTGAGGTATCGCGCGGGGCGGTGGGCGTAGGCGACCTCGTCCGGGTCCGCCCTGGCGAGCGGCTGCCCATCGATGGGCGGGTAGTCTCCGGGCGGTCGGCCGTGGACGAGTCCCTGGTCACGGGCGAGTCGATGCCCGTGGAGAAGGGGAAAGGCGATGAGGTCATCGGAGCGTCCATCAACGGCTCGGGGACGCTGCTGGTCGAAGTCATTCGCACCGGCGAGGACACCTTCCTGCAGCATGTCATCCGCAACATCGAGGACGCGCGGGCACTCAAGCCGGGGGTTCTGGATCTGGTCGAGCGCGTCCTGAAGGTGTACATGCCGGCGGTGTTGGTGCTGGCTGCGTTGGCAGCCGTGTTCTGGATCGCCGTCCCGGCAATGCGCGGCGACGGACCCAACGTGAACCGTGCAGTGTTCGCGGCGCTCAGCGTGCTGATCATGGCCTACCCCTGCGCGATGGGATTGGCCGCGCCGCTGGCGCTGGTCCGCGGCGCCGGTGACGCGGCCGAGCACGGCATCATCCTGCGCACGGGGCAAGCTTTCCAGGCCTTCCAGTCGGTCGGCCTTATCGTGTTCGACAAGACCGGCACGCTTACAGAGGGCAAGTTCGGGGTCCGAGAGGTGGAGGCATTGCGCGACCGGGACGAGCTGCTGACACTGGCGGCGGCGGCGGAGGGGTCCTCCGAGCACCCCATCGGCGCAGCCATCGTCGCCGCTGCGCGCGAGCAGGGTCTGGCGCCCGCCAAGGTCCAGGAGTTCGACGCGGTCAGCGGCCAGGGCGTGCGGGCGACAGTCGACGGCGCGGCCGTGCTCGTAGGGCGGCCGACGTTCGTCACCGAGCATGGCGGTCGCTTGGGCAAGCTCGCGGAGCGCGTCACCAAGCTCGAGGAGGCCGGGCGTACCGTGGTGGCCGTCAGCCGCGATGGCGAGCCGCTGGGATTGATCGCGCTCGGTGACCAGATCCGCCCTGAGGCCCGCGCCGCCGTGGACGAGATGAAGCGCCAGGGCATCGCGCCGGTGCTCGTGACCGGCGATAATCGCCGTGCGGCGCAGCGCATCGCCCGTGAGCTTGGCATCGACGACGTCCGGGCGGAAATACTGCCAGCCGAAAAGGCCGAGATCGTTCGCGACCTGCAGCGGCGCGGGCGCGTGGCGATGGTAGGGGACGGCATCAACGACGCGCCGGCGCTCACGCAAGCGGATGTCGGAATCGCGATGGGGAGCGGCACGGACATCGCCATCGAATCCGCCGACATCGTCATCGTGGGCAACCGGCTCGACGCCGTGCTCATGGCACGCGACATTGGCCGGCGCAGCTACCGACGCACGCAACAGAACGTGGTATTCGCATTCGTGTTCAACGCCGTGGGCGTGCCGCTCGCGGCGACTGGATTGCTCTACCCTATCTGGGCAATGGTCGTGATGATCGTGAGCGTGACAGCCGTCTTGGCCAACTCGATGCGGGGCAAGTGGTCGCTAATGTGGTCGACCCTCCGCGATGTGGCGAGGCGACAGGGCTCTTATCCCTCACCAGCGGCAAGTACTTGAGAGCGTGTCGCGCCGTCGGGCCACGAGGTGTCATCGAACCCGGACTCAGGCTGGCGTAGCCAAGAGGGAGATGGAGCGTGGCAGCCCAGCACCACGATTTCGTCGTTTTGGGTGGAGGGAGTTCAGGGTCGACGGGCCGGGTCGTAGGTGATGGAGCGGACTTCGCTACCTCTGGTGGCGCGTAGCACGCGAACTGCCCCGCTAAAGTCGGATCTGATCACCAGTGTCGGCGGTGGTCTCAGGGCCGCCGCCGCATCGTCATGCTGCATCCTGCCTTTGGCGCTGTTCACGGTCGGGATCAGCGGCGCTTGGATCGCCAATCTGACTGCTCTCGAGCCCTATTAGGCCATTTTCATCGCTGTGACCATGGGATTCCTGGGAGCCGGATCGCAAAATCGGCTCTCTGGGTCGCCACTGCCTTGGTGCTTGCGGCGATCGTGTTCCCGTATGTCGCCCCGGCGCTGCTCGGGGTATAATGCCGATTGGAGGAACGATGAGACGCACCCTTGCTGCCATCTCGCTCGTCATCGCGGCCTTCGCCGGTGGCGCCGCGTTTGCTGCGCAACGGACGGTGACGCTTGCCGTCGACAACGTGATGTGCCCCGCGTGCCCTTACACCGTAAAGCAGAGCCTCGCGCGCGTCGCCGGTGTCAGCAACGTCGTCGTCTCCTTCGAGCAGAAGACTGCGACGGTCACTTACGACGACCAGAAGACGACGCTCGCGGCATTGACGAACGCCACGACCCAGGCTGGATATCCGTCGCGAGCCGTCCAGTAAACAGGCGTGTGGTCGACGTCATTAGAATGACGTGCGCTTCCGCCGCGCGTTCATGTCATCGGATTCCGAACCAAGAAATTCAATTCACATCAAGAATTGAATGGGCGGCGCCAGCCCCGAATACACGGCGCTTTGGTAGAGGAAGAACAGAGCGGCGACGAGCAGTAGGATGCCGCCGGCACGCTCGATCATCGGGACCCATGGCGTGAAGCGCGGCGCACGCTTGACCGCTTGTGTGGCGGCGCCGACCAGGAGAAGCGGCAGCCCCCGCGCGAGGCCGAAGACGAAGAGCAGGACACCGCCGAGCCAGGGCGAGCCGGTCGCAGCGGCCGCGCCAAGGACCGGCAGGACCATCGGCGTGCAGGCCGGGCAGGTGGTGAGCCCGAACGGGATGCCCAACGCATAAGCAGCCACGAAGCTATCGACGCGCCGCGCTTGCGGTCGCAAGACCGGCACGACAATGTGGATTTTCCGCAAGAGCGCAAGGCCAAGGACAAGCGTAATCATCGCAAGGAGCAGATTGGTGAGCGCGAGATGGCGCGCGATCGCCGTGATCACTGTCAATCCGAGGAAGCCGAACAGGATGCCGATTCCCGCGTCGACGGTCGCTTGCCCGAGGATGAATCCTGCCGATAACAAGAGCCCCTTTGCCCTTCCGGACGCCTGCCCCCCGACATATCCTCCCACGACGGAATAGAGCGGCAGCGAGCTAGGCGCGACTCCCACGAGGAGGCCTGCCAGGGCGACCGCCGCCACTACCACCACCGACATGCCCGATGCCTGGTTGAGCCAGGCCGTTATGGTGTCGCTTCCCATGTACCATCCTTCATCTCCGTGAGCGGAGGCTCGCGCACAAGCGCTACACCCCGTACCGCGGTCCGGAGTCAAGGAACAGGACGGATTGCTTACCGCACCCGGCCCAGCGGCGAAAGATCCAAGCGCGACGTCGTTTTTTCCCTTGACCCCGTACCGCGGTCCGCCGGGTAGCGTGCGGGGTATGCAAGAGCGGCGAAGCGTTTCGGACGAAGTCGATGGAGCAACACAATCCAAGAGTATCCCGATGGAGACAGTGAACGGCTCGTGGCGGTTTCATCGCGCGTTTGATCGCGGCACACCGATCGAGATCGTCGTTGACGGTCAGCAGGTTCCTGCATTCGCCGGCGAGACGGTCGCAGCGGCGCTGCTCGCGGCAGGTAGACGTGAATTGCGGCGCACGTCCCGCCGGTCCGCGCCGCGTGGCCTTTATTGCGGCATCGGCGTCTGCTTTGACTGCGTGATGACGGTCGACGGTCGCCCGAACGTGCGCACCTGCCAAATCGAGGTGCGGCCTGGCATGCGCGTCGAGTCGCAAACCGGCGACGGGCGCTGGCAGATGACGCCATGACCCGATCACCGCTTGTGATCATCGGCGGCGGGCCGGCCGGTATGGCGGCCGCGATCGAGGCAGCGCGCGCCGGGCTATCGTGCGCGCTCATCGACGAGGCGCCCGGCTTCGGCGGCCAGATCTACCGGCAAATCCCCGAAGCCTTTTCCGTTCGCGACGCGTCCGCTCTGGGAAAGGATTATCGCCGCGGCGAAGCCTTGCGTGCCGAGCTGCGGGAGCATTCAGAGCGGGTGACGATTTTGCCGCACACCACTGTCCTTGGCCTTTCGCCGGATCGAGAGATCGTGTGGGCCCGGGAGGAGACCGCCGGCGTCATCCGCGCTGATCAGCTGATCCTTGCGACGGGCGCCCATGAGCGCTCCGTCCCGTTTCCCGGCTGGACGCTCCCAGGGGTCATGACGGCTGGCGGTGCACAGCGGCTGATCAAGACAATGCAGGTGCGGCCGGGACGCCGCGCCGTCGTCGCCGGGACCGGCCCCCTCCCGCTCGTCGTCGCCAACCAGCTGCGGACCGTGGGCACCGAAGTTGTCGCCGTGCTGGAAGCCGGTCGGCATCCCTGGTGGCCGCGGTTCCTCGTGAGGGCGTGGGGCGAGTGGAGCATTCTTAAGGATGCTTTTGATTATTGGCTCGGCCTGCGCCGCGCTGGCATCCCGCTTCGGTTCAACCACACGGTCTTTGAAGCGCGTGGCAACAGCAGCGTCGAGGCGGTGACGTACGGGCCGATCGATCCCGCGACGTGGAGCCCCATTCGGGAGCGTGCACAGCAGGTCGAGGTCGACCTCGTCGTTGTTGGGTTCGGCCTCGTGCCCAATGTCGAGCTGACCCAACTTGCCGGTTGCGATCATCGATATGTCCACGAGGTGGGCGGATGGGTCCCTGTGCGCACTCCACAGATGGAGACGACGGTGTCCGGTGTGTTCGCCGCGGGAGATGGCGCCGGCGTTCGCGGGGCCCTGGTCGCAATCGCGGAAGGCCGGATCGCCGGCATCACCGCGGCCGAACGAGCAGGCCTGTTGAGCCAAGCCGAAGCGCACCGGCGGCGGGCGCCGTTCATCGCGCGGCTGAAGGCGCTTCTCCGCGTGCGCGCGGTGCTGGACGAGATGTCGCGCCTCCGTCCCGGGCTGGACGAACTCGCGACGCCCGAGACGATCATCTGCCGCTGCGAGGAAGTGGCACTTGCCGAAGTTGAAGCCGCGATCGAGCAAGGCGCGCGCGATCTCCAGGCGGTCAAGCTGTTCACACGCCTCGGGATGGGATCCTGCCAGGGGGGAAACTGTGCGCCGGCCATAGGTCCTTATATCTGCCGCGCAACGGGGCGAACGCCCGAGCAGGTGGGGCGGATCAATCCGCGGCTACCGGTGAAGCCGGTAACGCTCGGGGCACTCGCCGGGATGGCTGAGATCGGGGACGGGGCGGGCGATCCTCGCGGTGCGATAAGTGGTGAGCTTGTGCCATGAACGGTTCCCTTGACGTGCTTCATGCGCTGCTGGATGGCCTAACGACTGGCGGCATCTTCTTTTACAAAGCTTTGTGGTCGATCCTCTTCGGGGTTGCGGTAACCGCCGCCATCGACGTGTTCGTCGACAAGGAGAAGATGGCGCGCCTCCTGGGCGGCCGCGATGTGAAAACAGTCGGCGTCGCCACTGCGACGGGAGCCGCGAGTTCGGCGTGCACCTTCGGAGCGGTCACCATCGCCCAGGCGCTCTATAAGAAGGGCGCCTCGGCCGAGAGTACCTTCGCCTTTGCGCTCGCCGCGACGAACATCGTCTTCGAGCTCTCCGTGCTCATCTACGTCCTGCTTGGAGGTGCCGTCCTGGCCGCCGAGTTCCTAAGCGGCGTGATGCTCGTCATCATCATGTTCTTCCTCGTGCGCCTCACACTCCCGGTCCACACCTTCGAGTTGGCGCGGCGCCGGCTCCAGGAGCAGGACGGCGGGACGCCGGCGGCCATGAGGCAACTCAAGGACGCAGGCGTCTGGCAGAGGATCGCCGATCGCTATTTCCGTACGCTCAACCGCATTTGGAAGAGTGTGTTCTTCGGCTTCCTTACCGCCGGCTTCATCGTCGCGCTGGTGCCCGCGAGCGTCTGGACGACGCTGTTTCTGCCACCCGTGAGTTTTCGCGCCGTGATCGAGAACGCGGCGCTCGGTGTCGTGGTCGGCATGCTGAGCTTCATCGGCTCCATCGGCATCGTGCCCTTTGCCGCCGCCCTCGCGATCGGTGGCGTGGGGTTCCCGGGCGTCGTCGGCTGCATCGTTGCCGACCTCATCACGATCCCGGTTCTCAACGTGTGGCGTCGCTATTTCGGAACCAAGGCGACAGCCTACATCCTGGCCGTCTTCTACGTGTCCATGGTCGGCTCGACCGTCTTCATCACGTATCTCTTCGAGCTTTTCGGCTGGCTGCCATCGGCGATTCAGGCCGGGCAGCTTTCTGCTTTCCACTTCCGCGTCGATTACACGCTGATCCTGACAACGCTATTCCTCGTCCTCACCGCGGCGCTCTGGGTGATTAAGCGGCACGGGAACGCCATGCGCCGTTTGGGGAGAAAGACGTCGATCCATGGGAGCGCTTCGTGATGAAATCGTCGGACATCGTCGTCGTGGGTGGGGGCGTCATTGGCTGCGCTGTCGCGTATTACGCTGCGAAACGTGGCTTGCAGGTCACGTTGATCGATCAGCCAAAGCGCGGGCGGGCTACTTCGGCCTCGGCCGGCGGGTTATGGCCGCTCGGCGAATCGATCGGTCTCGGATGCGGGGTCATCTTCTACAAGGCGCAACTGGCGAAAGGCATTGTGCCGGAGGGCGCCGACGGTCCCGCACAACTGCCCCGCAGCTTTCTCGATTTCGCCATGCAATCGAACGCGATGTTCCCGACCTTGACAGAAGAGCTTCGCGAGACCGGCGGATTGGATATCGAGCTCGAGCGGACGTCGCTCCTCTACCTGATCTACGACGAAGCCGACGAAGCATTTGCCCGGCCGCTGTGGCGAAACTGTCCTTGCGGACGCTCGCTCAGCGAATGGCTGACACCCGAGGAGCTGGCACGAGCCGAGCCCGCGGTGACCCGCAATGTTCGCGGCGCGCTCCGCTTCAACGGCGATGATCAGGTCAACCCTTACCGGCTGGCCGATGCCTATCGCGCCGCAGCGCGGGCGCTCGGGGCGGAACTGCTGCCGCATACTGAGGTGACGAATGTCCGTGTCGAGAAGGGACGCGTGGTCGCCGTCGAGACTGCGGCGCAGCGTATCCGCTGCGACGTCGTGGTCAACGCCGCCGGCGCCTGGGCGCCGCAGATCGCGCGGATGGTTGGCATCGATCTTCCAGTGCAGCCGGTGCGCGGACAGATCATCGGGACGGAAACGCTCCCGGACGTTCTCTCTAGCTGCCTCTCCACCACCGACTGCTATCTCGCGCAGAAACGCCACGGCGAGATCATCATCGGCAGCACGACCGAGGAGGTGGGCTTCGACGTCGGCGTGACGCGATCGGGCATAAAAACCCTGGCAGCAGGAGCGATCCGCGCCTTGCCGTTTCTCGAGCAGGTCAACGTCAAGCGCGTCTGGGCCGGCCTGCGGCCGGGGACGCCGGACGAGCTGCCGATCCTGGGCTCAGTCGAAAGCGTCACCGGCTACTACAATGCATGCGGACATTTTCGGACGGGAATCCTCAACTCGCCACTGACCGGGCTTCTGCTCGCCGAGCTGCTGAGCGGCGTGCCGCTGTCGTTTCCGATCGAGCCGTTCCTGCTCTCGCGGTTGGCGCCTATGGTCCCCGTGGAACGGCTTAGCAACCACCCGCCCCAACCCAATCGGTCTCATGCCGTTGCGAATGGAGAGCCATCATGAACGTCAGACAACGTAGCCTTGGCGATGATCTATCGGTGGCGTTCACGCGGGCGTGCCGCGAGCGGGATTTCGCGGTCGCTGACCACCTGCTCTCCGCCCTAGAGATCATCGCGAGCCGAGAAGATGAGCCAGGACGCCTTGAAAGAGCTTATCTCGAGCTCGCGCATTGGATGTGCCCGCAACCGGACCGAAGTCCGGCGCACATGAGGCACGCGGTAGCGATCGAACTGCAATAACGGGGCATTCATGCGTAGGCGTTTTCCAGTCGGCGGCGTCGTGTTCGGAATCGTATTGCTCATCGCCTATGGCATCTGGAATTACGCTAAGCTGCCCGGACCAGGTATTGCCTCCAATGGGCTAAGCAGTCGCTATGGCGCTCCCGTCCAGAGTGCGGAGCCACCGCTTTCGATTGATGAGGCTGTCGCATTTGCCGAGCGGAACCCCGACGCCAACGTCACGATTGAGGGACAGGTCATCGATCAGGGTCCGACGATGGGGTGCTGGGTTCGTCTGCGAGACGCCAGCGGCACGCTGTTCGTGCAGACTGACCCGATGGTGTACATGCCGCAAGAGCTGCGCGGCGCGACGGTGCGCGCAAGCGGCAGCTTCGTACGAGAACCGTTTTATGGCATGGACTATCACGGCAGCCACGAGCCTGCATGGATTCTGCTGACGCCCGGCATAAACGTGGTGAGACGGACATCCTGAGAACATGTGTCGCTGATGATCGAATTCCTGTTTCGCGTTGCGGGCCAAATCGCGACACAAATTGATCTTCTGCTGGCCGCGGGCACACTCTCCATGGCGAGCATTTCGCTGATCGCGCTCGGCGGTCTGATCGCAGGCATCAGCCCCGAAGGCGCAGCGGGTGCTCTCGCTGCGATCGGCCAGTTCGGGCCGAAGGACGATGAGGCCAAGCACAATCGAGACATCGTCATAGCTTCGGCATTCGTACTCGGCATGGTACTCGCGTTGACCGTGCTTGGTGCAGTGACCGCATTTTCGAGACGTGCGCTGGTGCCGCCTGGCATCACGAAGTGGTTGCCGCTCGTCACGCTGATGATGGGACTGAACATGCTGGGACTGGTGCGCTGGAATTGGATGCGACTACCTCTGCGGTTCAGGGCGGGCGGAGCAGCGGGCGCGTTTTTGCTCGGCATACCCTTCGGTCTTGCCGGATCTCCATGCACGCTGCCGATCCTGATCACGGTCCTAGCCGTCGCGGCCGCAAAAGGCAGTCTAGTCTTGGGTTCGGTCAGTCTAGCCGCATTCGCTGTAGGCCGCAGCATACCGGTTTTGGTACTGGGTATGTTCAGCGACCAACTGCATTCCGTCTCGGCCTTCCGAAGAACCGCACCCTACATTCGAAAAGGCGCTGGCGTACTCATTGTGGTCGCGAGTGTCTATTTCTTGACGCTTGGCCGCGGGTTGTTTGGGTAGCCAAGGCGCGATGAAAACGTGCACACACGGGAACAAGCGCTCGGGGTAAGCCTCGAGGAACGCTTCTCCGGAGCCCAAGAGCGATCGAATCGGCTGGTCTACACTGGTTCTTGCGTGCAGGAGGAAACCATGAACGGACGAAAACTTGTAACGTCTCTTTGTTGCGCGCTTGGCATCGTTGGCGCAATTGCCTGCACCGTAGGGATGTTCGCGATCCCACTTGGCCTGGCTGGGGCCGGAATTGCCGCAATCGCCAACGCCGACTCGATGCAGAACATGTCGGGAATGTCGACGACGGGAACAGCATCGAGTACCGGCTCGCATTTGCCCGCGTGGATCGCAATTGTCAATCGGTTTGGACCAGAGATTCTGCTTGGTTCTGTCGTCCTGATGATTGCCGGGCTTGCCATCCGAAGATCGCTTTTTGGTGCGCTGATCGCGCTCCTTGGCGGGATTGTTCTCTACTACGGCATGTATGGCACGACGAACATCACGATAATGTGGCCCGTTACCGGCGCAGGCATGATTCTGCTTTTCATAGCGCTGATCGGATTGCGCCGTAAGCACCCGGCAAAGGCCGCGGCGGGGTGAGCTAACTGGCGGCGGCCGGCATGTCCGGCATTTTCCAACCCCGGATCAAGGAGCGAAAGCACGATCACAATCCAAGACGATCCCGAAATCCAGCGGTCGCGGCCGTCCGGGGCAACACGGAGCTGCATCGAAGACTTTTGCGATCGTCCCTTGACTCCGTACCGCGGTCCGGACCCCATATTCGAGGTAAGATCATGAGAGATTGATCCTCGATGCGCTCGTCGACCCTGTCCAATGTCCGAGTGCCGCTGGGCCTAATCCCGCCGGTGACGATCAGGAGAAGGAAATGGCTGTTGGTCAAGTGAAAGAAATAAACGCATCGAGGTCCAACGGTCTAATGGTTTTGGGATTGACCTCGGCCGGTAGTTTTCTGGTGCATTTGAGCGGCGGAATCATGCCGCTTGCGGTCCCCTCCATCATGCACGAGTTTCCTGCGGAGACCGCTGCGCTCGGGACAACACCAACGATCGTGTGGACGCTTATCGCCTACATGATCACCTTCGCCGCTGTCCTCGTACCGGCAGCCAAGCTGGCCGATGTGTATGGGCACAAGCTGTTTTTCTCACTCGGTCTCGTCATCTTCACTGCGTTCGGAATTTTGAGCGGAGCGGCATGGAGTATTGCCAGCCTTCTCTTGTTCAGGTTCCTTCAGGGCATTGGCGGCGGCATGGTGTTTGTCGTTTCCATGCAGTTGTTGGGAAACGTGTATCCGAGCGATACGCCGGAATCCGCGACAGCCCTGGGCGTGTGGAGAGGATTCGTCGTCGGCGCCTCCGTGCTGGCCCCGGCGGTTGGGGGACCTTTGACGGTCTGGCTGGGGTGGCGATGGGTTTCGTGGGCCTTGGTGCCGATTGCTGCCGTTGTCTGGATACTAAGCTTGATGTGGCTAAAGAAGGAGGAGCAAACAACACGCAGTCAACCGTTTGACTGGACCGGCTCCGTCCTCACGGTGGCAAGCTTTTCGCTGTTGGCGGTGGCCATGGCCGGCACGAGGATCTTTGGTGCCACATCCACGAACACTCTGCTCCTCTATGGAGGCTTCGTGGTCATCTCGATCTTATTGGTTCTGGTTGAGAGAACAGTTCGCGCTCCTGTCCTAAACCTCTCGCTGTTTAGGAACTTGCCGTACATGGCCGCGAGCGTCGCCACTTGGATTGTGTGCGTAGGGATGTTCGCCGTTATGATGTTCGTTCCCTTCTTCATGCTTTACATTCAAAAATACCAGATCATTCCGGCGAGCATTGCCGTCATCCCAGCGTCTATCACCGCGATTGTATTCTCTTACGTCGGCGGTCATCTGACGAACAAATGGGGCCTCGTGATTCCATCGGTGCTCGGATTCCTGCTAGTCGCAGCCGGCTTCCTGCTCCTCACGAACCTTTCGCCCCAGACGCCGTACTCACAAATCTTGGCTGCGCTCGTGCTGACGGGGGCGGGGATGAGCCTACCTCTGGCTCCCACCACAGTTGCTGCCATTCGTGCGGTTTCCAAAGGCCAGATCGCGGATGCGTCCGGCCTTCTCAATACCTTCCACAATCTTGGCAGGCCGACTGGTGTTGGCGTCCTAGGATCGTTCCTCGTCGTGACGTCGGTAAGTTCATACAATTCGATCTTTCTTTGGGCTGCGATCGTTTCTCTAATCGGCGCAGTTGCCTCGTTTGGAATGCGAATCAAGCAACACGGGGCTCCTTGAGTGGGACATTGTGCGTTGATGAGTTGCCGCTTTGTCGAGTGGCAGAGCCGCGTGGGGCTTCGTGCGCACGCTGCCAACGGGGCCAGACGCCAAACGGGGCGACGAGCACGCCGAACTCTTCCCACCGGTTTCGGGCTACGAATTCCAACTGTGGAGGTGGATTTTCGGGCCGTGCTCAAACGAGGGCAGGCTACCCTGATCCCGGCGCCGGCTCGACGCAGGGCTGGAAGTTGCTGAGCACCCCAAGCTTTTACGGAGCCACGGCCGTCTCGAGGGCACGGTCAGGCGACCCTGCACGCGGGGCGCAGCCGCGCAGAACGCAACGCGGAGGCCCCTTGACTCCGGACTACGGTACGGACCCCACATTAGATGCGAGTGATGCTAGGAGAGCGACGACATTGGTGAGGCCCCGCGTCTCCGGCCTGCCTATGCAGTCATCGCGAGCCCAGACAGATTGGAGGTATGTCGTGACCATCCGCACCATTCTCGTCGGTGCCAGCGGCGGTACCGCAAGCGGCGGTGCCATCGAGCTCGCCTGCCAATTCGCGGGTCGCTTCGAGGCGCATCTCGAGGGTTTCCATGTTCGGCTCGATCCGGAGCACTTAGTGACCGCCGCCGGTGGCGGTGGCTTTGTCATGCCGAGCGATGGGTGGATCGACCAGATGACCGCCGATGCCGGGGCGATCGCAGCCAAGGCAAAGACCGCCTTTACAGCAACAGTCCAACGCCACGGGCTCACGATGGCGGAAATGCCGCCGCGCGTCGGGCCGTCGGCGGCTTGGCGCGATGAGACTGGTTATGCCCCGCTCCTGCTGCCGCGCCGCGCACGTTTCTTCGATCTCGTGGTGCTCGGCCGGTCGGAACGCGTGGTCGAACAACCGCATACCGACACGATCGAGGAAACGCTCATCCACTCAGGTCGGCCAGTGCTGCTCGCGCCGGCGCAAGCGCCCGTCACTATAGGCAGCACCATCGCGGTCGGATGGAATGGCTCGCCGCAAGCGGTCCGGGCCCTCGCGGGGTCCCTACCATTCCTTGCTGCCGCGCATGCCATCGTCATCACCACGATTGGTGACAAGCACGAAGACAGCGTGGCATCGCTGAAGCAATATTTTGGATGGCAAGGCCTCGCCGGGGAAGTTCGTCATGTTCCGCTGGCATCGGGGGCGCATCCGGGCGATCAGCTCCTGGCCGCGGCTCACGATGAGGGGGCGGATCTCCTTGTGATGGGCGGTTACGGGCACACCCCCTGGCGCGAACAGATATTCGGCGGCGCCACACGGGAAGTGATTGGCGTAAGCCGGTTGCCAGTCTTGATCTCGCACTGAGAGACCGGCGGCGTGAACACCTGGATGCGCATTCGCGTCGAACTGGTGCGGGATCCGGATTATCCGGAAAGTCGTCGCGTCACGACGACGAACTCGTGCCGCCGCTCGAGAGTCAAACGGCGCGTTGATCGTCGAACCTATAGGAAGCTCTGCACGATCCAGCTAATTAGCGGAGCCGCCTTGCTGTTTGTCAGCGCGTATTACGCCAACGTCTTTATCGAACTGCTCTAGAGGAGAATGACCATGGCGGATGACGCCACGACTGGCCCTGTTGCGGAAATCGATCTCTCGATTCCCGCCATGGTGTGCGATGGCTGCGCGGAGAAGGTCCGCCAGACGATCTCGGCGATCGCGGGCGTCCAGGCGGTCAAGCCCAAGCTGTGGCACAAGCGCGTCCAGGTGCAATACGAGCCGTCGAAGGTCCAGGTGTTGCAGATCAAGGATGCCCTCGGCGCCGCTGGGTTCAATGCGGTGGAGGCATAGACGTGCACCAAAACATGAGTACACAGTCGATCACTGTCAGCAACGAACGCGAGCGCCTACTGCGGATGCTCGCGGCGGCGACATTCATTATTTTCTTTCAAGCCTACATGGTCGCGCCGATCATACCGGCGCTGGCCACCGCCTTCGCGACCTCCGACCAAACCGTTGGGCTCATTGTTCCGGCCTACCTGATCCCCTATGGGATCGCGACGCTGGTCTATGGTCTTCTCGCGGATCGCCTGGGCATTCACCGCCTCATGTTCGCGTCGCTGGCGGCGTTCGCGGCGCTCACGGCGTTGACCGCGACGGCGACATCCATCGAACAGATTGCGTTGTGGCGGGTCCTGACCGGGCTCGGCGCCAGCGGCGTCGTGCCGCTCGGCCTCGCGCTCGTCGGCCGCCTGTTCCCATACGAGCAGCGCGGACGCCCGCTCGGCTGGTTATTCGGCGCCATGGCCGGAGGGATGGCGTTCGGGTCGCCATTGGGCGCGATGCTCGTCCCCTTCATCGGCTGGAAGGGACTTTTCCTCGTGGTGGGAGCGGCTGGAGGGGGCCTCCTGCTTCTTTTTCTGCCCTATCGCCGCATCATTGCCGCTGCGGTGAGCCCGGTAACAGGCACGCTCGGCGATCTCTTCCGCGGCTACAAGGACCTTCTCGGCACCCCCAGGGGGCTGCGCACTTACGGCTTTGTCTTTGTCAACTCGATGTTCCACTCCGGCATCTTCACGTGGCTCGGCGTGTATTTCGAACGGCGGTACGGCGTCGGGCCGGTCGGCATCGGCCTGGCGCTGCTCGGCTACGGCGTGCCGGGGTTCCTGTTCGGGCCGATCATCGGCCGCGCGGCGGATCGCTGGGGCCGCGGCAGACTGCTGCCGATCGGTCTCGGGCTCAGCGCCGTTGCTGCCGCGGTTCTGCTCCTCGGCTTCCCCATGATCCTCGCACCGGTCGTGGCGATGGTTCTGTCATTGGGCTACGACATGACCCAGCCGCTCTTCGCCGGCATCGTCACCTCGCTCGGGGGCAAGCGGCCCGGACAAGCCATGGGCTTGAACGTCTTCATGCTCTTCGTCGGCTTCGGGCTCGGCAGCCTCATCTTCGGCGAGGTCCTCCGCTTCGGCTTCGAGGCCGCACTCGGGCTGTTCACGGCCGTTGAGTTGACGTTGGCTCTTTTGTCCCTTCGTTTGTTCCACTCCGAGGTTCCGTCCGGCAAGCGGTCGTGATGCGCTGCGGAGAAGTGCAAAAGCCGGTGGCGATCACGGAACGTACGGAAGGAAGCAGAAAAGCAACCAGGAGGAGCGAAAGTTGGTAAAGCCCACACGCATCCGCTCGGGTGCAGAAGTGCTCGATGATCACCTGCGCGAGAGCCAGACGGGCTCGATCGAGGACGACCTGGCCCGCAACTATGCGGAGGATGTTGTCATCCTGACGGGCCGCGGTGTCTACCGTGGCCACGACGGCCTCCGGGAGCTGGCAAAACGTCTCGGGGAAGAACTCCCCAACGCAGCATTCAAATACCACACCCGTCTCTTCGAAGGAGAATTGGGCTTTCTGGAGTGGGCCGCCCGCGCCGAAGATGCGGAAGTGGAGGACGGAGCGGACAGCTACCTCATCCGAGGCGGGCGCATTGTGGCGCAGACCATCCACTACACCGTGAAGTCATTGCGGAAATAGGGATCCGGATGACCGCTTGGTGCCGTTGCGGCGAGGTCGACCAGGCCACGATGATCGCATGAGATTGAGCTTGACTCTGTACTACGGTACGGCAGCTAGCCTCGCGGTCGTGTAGGGCGGATCCCACAGTCATGTAGGCGACGCCTCAAGGTTCGGAGATCCAATGAGCGCGATGAGCAGAGGCTTACGCAATCCGTTCCGCACCCGCGTCCGCACCGCGGTCGTGGTGGTGCTGCTCGCGATCATCATCGGCCTGTTTGCCGTCATGGTTCAGGGCGCCCTCGTCACGCGCCAGCGACTGGAAAGCCTGCAGGCAAATGTCCGAACGGTCATCGAGTTGCGCGAAGCCGGGGCCTTTGGCACCGGCGGATTTGGTGCAGACGCCCCGGTAGGTTCCGCCGAGATGGGGCGTGAGCAGGGCACCGCGTATTTCTCAACCACCTCCTTGGCCGCTATCAGGCGCATCCCTCACGCCGATCACATCGCCAAGATCGAGGAATACGTCATGGAGCCTCAGATCGATACCTCGGTGCCGAACGCCTACGCCATGATCATCGGCCTGAGGCCTGGCGCCCCGCTGCGAGCGATCGGCGAGGTCGATTACGAGAATGCCCGAATCGTAGCCGGCCGCGACCTCGGCCCGCAGGATGAAAATCGCGACCTCGCCGTGGTCGGCCGGCATTATGCGCGCGAGCGCTTGGGCATCGCGGCACCAGATGGCGACGCGGCGTTATCCGGCAAGACGATCATGCTTGAAGGCAGGCCGCTCCAGGTCATCGGCATATACACCACCGACAATGATTTTGGTGACAACCATGTGTTCGTTCCGATCGAGACCTTTCGCCGACTCCTGAATCCTGGAGACAAGTTGTCTAAAATTTGGGTGACCGGGGATTCGATCGCCAACGTCGAGTCCATCAGGGACGAACTGCAGCAGATTCCGGGCGTCGATGCGGTGACCGCGGCCGAGCAGGTGGCGTCAGCCAGGGCGACCTTGGGCAGCATCTCCGCAGCCACCCTCTACGGATCGCTGCTGCTGTTCGCGCTCGGTGGCGTGCTCGTCGTCTTCATCATGGTCCTCACGACGAGGGAGCGCATCAAAGAGATCGGCACCCTGAAAGCGCTCGGCGCGCCAAACCGGGAAGTCGTGAAACAGTTCCTCGCGGAAATCCTCGCCTTGACCGGCCTGGCCGCGGTCGGGGCGGTGGCGGTGGCCACGATCTCCGGCCAGATCCTCCAGACGTCCGTTAACGTCGACGTCCGTATCGATGGCCAGACGTTCCTTCTCATCGTCCTCGGCGGGCTTATCTTCGCGGCCATCGGAAGCTGCTATCCGATTTTCAAGGGGATTCGCCTGAGCCCGATCCAGGCCATGAAGAACACGTGAGGACCGCACGATGGGTATGATCTTCCTGGGTCTGCGCAATCTTCTGCGCAATAAATCTCGGCTGGCCCTGATCGTCGTTCTGATTGGTGCGCCGTTCTTTCTGCTCCTCGCCATGCAGTCAATCGGCGAGGCCGTGGACCAACAGACGACTGAAATGAACAGGAGCGTGAACACGGTCCTGCAACTTCGAGCCAGAGGCTCGATGGGCCACGTCAACATGAGTAACCAGGACCGACTCCTACCTGACAGCGTGGTCGAGAAGGTCCGGGCGATTGACCATGTCATCCAGGTCGAGCCTTACCTCCTCGCGATGTCACCGACCACTCTTCCCAATTTCGCTATGCATGTCGGGCTGGCGCCCGCGGCCGTGAAACGCCTGGAGTCACATGGCGAGTCGGGCAACCCCCGGATCATCGCCGGGCGGGAGTTTACGCCGGAGGACGCCGGACAGGATGTCGCGATCATTGGCCAGGGTTACGCCGAATGGGCGGGAATTAAGCCCGAGGACATCGGGAAAGCGACGTTCACGGCCGACCCGACCCGCACGCACCCAGTGATCTACGGGATCAACCGTCCAAAGCGGACGCTCAGGATCATCGGGATGTACGCCAGCGGCTATGTCTTCGGCGATCTCCAGATGTTCATTCCGATCGACACGTTCCGGTCGATCTACGGCATCGAACACGGGTTCTCCTGGGTCTTCGTCCAAGCCGACTCGGTCGACAACGTCGCGGCCATCGCACAACGGCTGCAGGAGACGGTCGGCGACGTGGCCGACATCTTGGCGCCGAAGAGCGCCGCGGTCTTTACCGCAACCACAAGCCGGACCGTGATCCAGCTCGCCGGTGCGGGTGGCGTTGCCGCACTCGTTCTCATGATCGTCGTGGTGTTCTTCGTCTTGCTCATGCAGGTCCGCGAGCGGGCACGCGAGATCGGCACCTTGAAGGCCATTGGCGCGAGCAATGGAGGGGTCACGATCCAATTTCTCACCGAGGCTATCGCGTTCACCGTGCTTGGTGGCCTGCTTGGCGTCGTCGTTTTCCAGCTCTTGGGCGAGGCGATCACGGCGCGGCTTTTCTCCCTCGGCATCGGCTCCTTCCTGCCGAGTCAATACAAGCCGCTCTTCGACAGCCTCTCCGTCAGCAGTCACGTTTCGGGTTCGGTTCTTGTTCTGGTCGTCGCGGTTGCTGTGTTCGCCGCCGTCATCGGTAGCAGCTACGGCGTCTGGCAAGCCATCAAGCTCTCTCCCCTGGAGGCGATGAAAGATGAATAGCGCATTGATCGAACTTCGCGGCGTCTCGAAATCCTACCGCAAGGGTGGCGAGACCATCGACGCCATCGCCGACATCGACCTGGAGGTTCAGGAAACGGGCATGGTCGCCGTCGTCGGTCCGAGCGGCAGCGGCAAGTCCACCCTCCTGCACATGCTCGGCGCTATGGACCGGCCGACGCGCGGCGAGATCAACGTCGCCGGGCAGGTGGTGAACCGCCTCTCGCAAGGAGAACTGACCCGCTTTCGTCGGCAGACGGTCGGGTTCGTCTTCCAGACTTTCAACCTGATCCCTAACCTAACGGCGCTCGAAAACGTCGCCCTGCCGATGGAGTTCAATGGCGTCTCGAAGGCGGCCAGGCTCAAGCGCGCGAAATCCCTGCTTGAGCGGTTTCAACTCGGGCCTCGGCTGAAGCACCGGCCGCGCGAGCTCAGCGGCGGCGAGATGCAGCGCGTCGCGATCGCCCGCGCCGTCGCCAACGAACCCCGTCTCGTGCTGGCGGACGAGCCCACGGGCAATCTCGACTCGCGGTCGGGGCAAATCATCTATGAAGTCCTGCGAGAGATATCGCGTGAGCGCACGGTGATCGTGGTCACGCACGCGGAAGACCTGGCGCGGCTCGCTGATCGCGTCATCCACATCCGCGACGGCAGGCTGTTGGACGCGCCGCCGATGCCCGGGCTGCCGTTGGACCGGAACGAGCTACACTTCGTCCAGCAGCGAGCCATATGATGCTTCACCCTCTCAACGAAGCCTCACGGAAGAGAACCGTCGTCTGGCCACGCGCGCCGAATGGCTCGCGGCCACGCGTATCAAGAGAAGGTCGACACAGAAACCTTCGCTGCTACCGTCTCCTCGCGAGCTTGACATCGTGCATTGGTGCTTCTGCTGTCGCGCAGGTGGCCTGCGGGTTTGGAGGCGATGGTATGAGTGCGGTGGCCCGAGGATTGCGTAACCCGTTTCGCACTTCGCACTCGCGTCCGGCTCGCCATCATCATCGGCTTGTTTGCCGTCATTGTTGTGAACGCGCCGGCACCGCAAACGGCTTGGGGTCGGTCACGGCGGGCTTGACTCTGGACTATACTCTAGGATCGAGAATGTTCGCTGGAGACACCGCATGTTCACAATCGGAAAACTGGCTGGCCTCGCAAGTGTCAGCAACGACACGCTGCGCTTTTACGAGCAGGAAGGCCTTATCCGGCCGGCCGCAAAAAGCCCGGCGGGCTACCGGCTGTATGATCAGGAATCCGCCCGGCGTATCCATTTCATCAAGCATGCCCAACGGTGCGGCTTCACGCTTGCCGAAATCCGCGAGCTCCTTGAGTTGCGTGGGCGCGACAAGGCATGTCGCGGCAATGTTCGCATGCAGGCAATCGCAAAGAAATTGCAGATCGAAAACAGACTTCGGGTCATGAAGGCGATGTCCAAGGCGCTCGACCAACTTATTGCCGAATGTGGCAACAAAACGCGGCCGGCGAAGGAATGCACGATCATCGCCGCCCTGGAGCGAGCAAATCTTACAATGCGGGGGCAGCGAGCCATGAAAGTCGAGGTGTTCTGGCCGATGACGCGATGAAGAAATAGTTTCAGAGAGATGAATCTCCAAACACGCAAAAATCTGCGCGTGGTGGTGCCGTGCATGGTCTTCATCGGCATCATGATCGGCCTCGTGGCATATTCACCGACACTCTACCGACTGTTCTGCGCGGCAACGGGTTTCGGTGGAACAACACAAAGGGCAGTTGTCAACTCGGGAGTAGTCTCTAACCGGACGATTGCCGTGCGGTTCGATAGCAATGTTGCGCCCGACCTGCCCTGGCGCTTTGATCCGGCGCAACGCGAGGTGAGCGTCCGTCTTGGCGAGCAGAAACTCGTGTTTTTCACGGCCGAGAACGTAAGCGATAGCGCGATCGTCGGGCACGCGACGTTCAACGTGACGCCGGAAACGACTGGCATCTACTTCAACAAAATCCAATGCTTTTGCTTCGATGACGAACGATTGGGAGCTCACGAGAAGGTCGATATGCCTGTCGTCTTCTTTGTCGATCCGGCTTTGGCGAGTGATTCGGAGACGAGTGCCGTCCGTACTATTACGTTGTCGTACACCTTCTTTCGCTCCGTTACTCCCGACAAGGCTCAAGACCTATCTCGGTTCCTTGCGACCTCCGAGCCGGATGCCACCCGCGGCCAGCAGCTTTTTGCCGAGCGGTGCGTCGCGTGTCACGCGATTGATGCCAATAAGGCCGGCCCGATGCTGGGCGGTGTCGTCGGCCGAAAGGCAGGCTCCGCCCCTGGATACAAGTATTCGCTTGCGCTCCTTGGCGCCGATCTCACCTGGTCTGCCGACAGTCTCGATCAATGGCTTGCCGATCCCGGCAAGTTCATAGCAGGTGCCAGAATGCCTATCCGCGTCCTCGACGCTTCGTCTCGAAGAGACATTATCGCTTATCTGGAGTTGGAGAGCCGCAAATCGACCAACCCAACCGAATACAAGCCGGTTGCACAAGGGTCGCTTGATCGTCATCGGAAAGAAAAAGAATGAGGGAGGTTCCATGGCAGACAGACCGTTAGCACGAGGCATCCTGGCATGGGCCATAGTAGCGCTGCTCCTGCTCGGGATGGCTGGCGTATGGTTTGCGAAATCACCTGCACTGCATCTGGGGAGCCCCGCCGTCGCCGCTGACATCTCGCAGGACGAATTCGAACAACGTGTACGGAACTATTTGCTCGCACATCCGGAGGTCGTGGGCGAAGCGCTGAATCGATTGGAAGCGAAACGAGGCGAACTGGATGCGGCGGCGGCGAGAGCTGCCTTGAGGGATCACGCGGCCGAGGTGTTTCAGGATCCCGACAGCCCGGTCAGCGGAAATTCCAACGGCAATGTCACACTGGTCGAGTTCTTCGACTACAACTGTCCCTATTGCCGCGCCATGCTGCCATTGATGACCCAAGCAGAGGCAGCCGATCCCTGGCTGCGGATCGTCTACAAGGAATTTCCGATTCTCGGGCCGGACTCGGTGTTTGCCGCCAAAGCGGCGCTCGCAGCCAACAGGCAAGGCAA
>ERZ778029.1299-NODE-1299-length-22788-cov-5.225047_pt1 | contig 22788 bp, 18 predicted proteins | sample MGYA00375759_ERZ778029 | MGnify/ENA primary metagenome ERZ778029 (study PRJEB29350, sample SAMN05389819) | bioreactor metagenome | isolation source: Ammonium sulfate bioreactor | place: South Africa: University of Cape Town | collected 2014-04-04 ...
AGGCAGCCGGCACCAGCGACAGTCAGGCCGTGCTCACGAAGATGCGCGAAACCCCTGTCGATGATTTCTTCTCGCGGGGCGGCAAGATCCGCAAGGATGGACGGATGGTCCACGACATGCTGCTGGTCCAGGTGAAAAAGCCGGAAGAGTCCAAGTATCCGTGGGACTACTACAAGGCACTGGCAACCATTCCCGGCGATGAAGCCTTCCGACCGCTGTCGGAAAGCGAGTGTCCGCTGGTCAAGTGAGGCTTCTGGGGTTCCGGTTCTGATGCTTTAGAACCGGAACCCTGCGATTTGGTTTGACGCTTTCTCTTTAAAGCGAGCCGATATTCATTTCACTCGAACGACAGCCTTCGTCATCAACACAGGCACCGGCCCCGCAGGGCGGTGCCTGTTCTGTTTTGAGAAGATGGCGCGCTATCGTGCCGCGGAAGCCGGAGGCGAGGTCGACGGCTGTGCTGGGTGCGAGACCGATGTCTCGCGCTGGACGCGCCGCGGCGCTGGTCGTCGATGCGCCGGGCGGACCACCTGTGGTGGCTCGGCATTGACCGCTAGGCGCTGGCCGTCGAAGACCGTGGTCTCGCAACTGTGGTGGCTGACGGCCATGGCCACGCAGATTTTGGCTGCCGCGGCGGCATCGACCAGCGGACCGGCGATCAGGCGCAACTGCGTTGCCGTGGTGCCTTTCCGCTCCCGCAAGGCGATGACCGGCCGCAACTCGGCGAGGATTGATTGGTGCGAGGCGTTCACCCGCCGCCACAAGATTCGCAAGCCATCGATGGAGTTGGCGGTGCCGAGATCGACGCCGAATTCGGTGCGCGGCACGGCAACTTCCGGCGGTGCCGGCTCTGCGCTTGCCGAAGCTGCTGCATCCGGGGCGATGGCCGCAACATCAACCTGCGTGTTGCCGGCGGGCTGCGGCTCCGGCCGAGGTTGGGCAGAGGCGGTGGCCCTGGCTTCGGTTGCCGCGCGCGGTGCGTCTGAAGGAGGGGGCGCCGCCGCGCTGGTCTCCATTGGGAGGGCCGGGTCGGACGTACGCGATGCCGAGGCCGTTTCGACAGAAACATCGGCGGCTGCTTGGCTCGAGACCGGTCCGGGCGTCGGCGATGTCTGCGCAAGGTCGGATGCCTTGGCAATATTCGACCCTGAGAGCTTTGAATCGCCGGGTGCGGATGCCCCATCGGGTGCGGATGCCCTGCCGAGAGGCGTCGAGGCCGCGGGCTTGGTGGCCTGACGGGCGATCGAACCGGTCACGGACTGCATTTCTTGCTCGAGCGATGTGGCCCGCGCATAGAGCCGGTCCCGATCGCCATTCAGCGTGGCGACGGCGGCTGACAGACGTTTCAACTCGCTGCGGTTTTCCTGCGCGATGGTCCGAAGCTGCTCGGACTGTCGGGTCAGATCGGCGGCCGCGCTCTGGTCTCGTCGCGAGTGGCTGTAGGACTGATTGGCCAGCACGCCGAGGGTCACGGCGCAGACCGCGCCGACGCCCCACGAGGCAAGCCGCCAGAGTGTGCGTCGATCCAACGCATCCTCCTCGGCCAGAAATCCAATTTCTATCCCGTCCAGTTCTTTGGCGGCAGGACCGTCAGCCTGGTTTTTGCCGTGCTTTGCCATCAGACCCTGTCGGCCCCCCCAATGCCGGCGAATCACGAGATAAACAGTATCAGGAAATAGATCGCGGTCGTTGTTTTCGGCAGGGTAATACCACTTGAGCGGTTTGCTCCGGGGCCGAAACCGCTTAATGAGGCGACGTTTCCGCGTCGCTAACAGGAATTCATATGCCCGGTAGAACCACGCTCACCATCGTCCTCGCGGCTGGCGAAGGGACCCGAATGCGGTCGTCGATGCCGAAGGTGCTGCATCCAGTGGCGGGCCAGTCGCTGCTGGCTCACGTGCTTGGCGCGGCGCCTCGGGGCGCCGGGACCTCGCTTGCCGTCGTGATCGGCCCCAATCATCAGGCGGTTGCCGACGAAGCGCGACGCATTCGCCCCGATGCCGGCATTTTTACACAGACCGAGCGTCTTGGAACGGCGCACGCGGTTCTGGCGGCGAGGTCCGCCATCGCCGCCGGCTGTGACGACCTGCTGATCGCATTTGGCGACACGCCGCTGATTTCATCGGACACGTTTGCCCGGCTGCGCCAGCCCCTGCAGACCGGCGCGGCGCTGGCCGTGCTTGGATTCCGCGCCGCCGATCCGAACGGCTATGGCAGGCTGGTGGTGGAGGGTGATCGCCTGATTGCAATCCGCGAACAGGCCGATGCCGGTGAGCGGGAACGTGCCATCGACCTCTGCAACGCCGGATTGATGGCGTTCGACGGCCGCCTTGCGCTGCCCATCCTGGAAAAAATCGGTAGTGCCAATAGCAAAGGCGAATATTATCTGACCGATGCGGTGGAGATTGTCCGTGAGTTTGGCCGCGATGCGGTCGTTATCGAAACCGGAGAAGACGAAGTGCGTGGCATCAACACCAAGGCCCAGCTCGCGCAGGCCGAGCAGGCGATGCAAGCGCGATTGCGTCAGGCGGCGCTCGACGCCGGAGTGACCCTGATCGCGCCCGAAACCGTCTATCTTGCCGAGGACACGACATTCGGAAGCGACGTCACGATCGAACCGTTCGTGGTGTTCGGACCGGGCGTCAGCGTCGGCGACGGCGCGGTGATTCATTCGTTCTCGCATATCGTTCAGTCCAGCATCGGCAGCAAGGCGTCGGTCGGGCCCTACGCGCGGTTGCGGCCGGGGACGTCGCTGGGCGATGGCGCGAAGATCGGCAACTTCGTCGAGACCAAGGCGGCGATCCTTGATGCCGGCGTCAAGGTCAACCACCTGTCTTACATCGGCGATACTCACATCGGCGCCAAGTCCAACATCGGCGCCGGAACCATCACCTGCAATTACGATGGCTTCGACAAGTACAAGACGGTAATCGGCAAGGGTGCGTTCGTCGGTTCGAATTCGTCGCTGGTCGCGCCGCTCAAGATCGGCGACGGGGCCTATATCGGTTCCGGCTCGGTGATTACCAAGGATGTAGCCGGCGATGCGCTGGCGATCGGTCGCGGCCAACAGGCAGCCCGCGAGGGCTGGGCGGCCCGATTCCGGGACGCCAAGGCGGCGGCCAAGAAGGAGCGCGGCTGAACCTCTTGGCCGCAAGGCTACCGGGTTCTTAAGTTATTCGCTTAACTCTGTGGCAATTGGCAATAAATTTTGAGTACCTCGTCGCTAGGCTTTCCGACTAAGAAGCCGCTGTGCCCATTGGCGGCACGACGACGTTCTGGAGAGATGAAATCGCATGTGCGGCATCGTTGGGATTTTGGGTCGCGGCCCGGTTGCTGACCAATTGGTGGATTCACTCAAGCGTCTGGAATACCGCGGCTACGATTCCGCGGGCGTTGCCACGCTGGAAGGCGCGCATCTGGAGCGCCGGCGCGCGGAAGGCAAACTGAAGAATCTCGAGGCTCGCCTGCGGTCCGCGCCATTGCAGGGAACGCTTGGCATCGGGCATACGCGTTGGGCCACCCACGGCAAGCCGACCGAGAACAATGCCCATCCCCACGCGACTGCGCGCGTAGCCGTTGTCCACAACGGAATCATCGAAAATTTCCGCGACTTGCGGCATCAGCTCGAACACGACGGCGCGACCTTCAACAGCGATACCGATACCGAAGTCGTGGCGCATCTGGTCGATAGTTATATTGCCAAGGGCATGTCGCCGGCCGACGCGGTGAAGGCGACGTTGCCGCGCCTGCGCGGCGCGTTCGCGCTGGGGTTCGTCTTCAACGGCCACGACGACCTGTTGATCGGAGCGCGGAAGGGGTCGCCGCTGGCGATCGGGTATGGCGAGGGCGAGATGTATCTCGGCTCGGACGCTATCGCGCTGGCGCCACTGACCGATACCATCAGCTATCTCGAAGACGGCGACTGGGTCGTCCTGACCCGCGCGGGATGTGAAATTCACGACGAGAGCGGCGCCATCGTGAAGCGGGATATCATCAAGTCCGGCGCATCGTCGTTCCTTGTCGACAAGGCCAACTACCGTCACTTCATGGCCAAGGAGATCCACGAGCAGCCTGAAGTCGTCGGCCATACGCTGGCGCGCATGGTGGACATGGCGAACGAACGCGTCGCATTGCCGCTTAAACTGCCGTTCGATTTCCGCGACGTGAAGCGCGTTACCATCACCGCGTGCGGCACCGCCAGCTACGCCGGCTTTGTCGCCAAATACTGGCTGGAGCGATTTGCCCGGCTGCCGGTCGAGGTCGATGTCGCTTCCGAGTTCCGCTATCGCGAATCGCCGCTGCGGACCGGCGATCTGGCGATTTTCATCTCGCAGTCCGGCGAGACGGCCGACACCCTTGCGGCTCTGCGCTATGCCAAGGCGCAAGGCGCGCACACGCTTTCCGTTGTCAACGTGACCACGTCGACGATCGCGCGCGAAAGCGAAACCGTTTTGCAAACTCTTGCCGGTCCGGAGATCGGTGTCGCATCGACCAAGGCGTTCACATGCCAATTGATGGTGCTCGCCGCTCTGGCGATTGCTGCCGGCAGCGCGCGGGGTGAACTTTCACGCGACGATGAAATCAAACTGGTGCGCGGTCTTGTCGAGGTTCCGCGATTGATGGCGGCCGCGCTGACCAATGAATTGCAGATCGAGCGGCTTGCACGCGATATCGCGAAATCGCGGGACGTGCTCTATCTCGGGCGCGGCACCAGCTACCCGCTGGCGCTGGAAGGCGCACTTAAGCTGAAGGAAATTTCCTACATCCATGCCGAAGGCTACGCGGCGGGCGAACTCAAGCACGGGCCCATCGCCTTGATCGATGAAAACATGCCGGTCGTCGTGATCGCGCCTTTCGACCGTGTGTTCGAGAAAACCGTGTCGAACATGCAGGAAGTGGCGGCGCGCGGCGGCAACATCATCCTGATGACCGATGCCAAGGGCGCGGCGGAAGCAACCATCGAGTCGGTGGAGACGATCATTTTGCCGGACATGGCATCGAGTTTTACGGCGCTGGTCTACTCTGTTCCAGTCCAGTTGCTGGCCTATCATACCGCCGTGGTCATGGGCACGGACGTCGATCAGCCGAGAAATCTGGCAAAATCGGTGACAGTCGAGTAGACGAAGGGCGCGCGAAGGGAAACCCCTGCGCGGAATCGACCATCGCAGCCATAAGAATGTCTGCTACAATACCGGGATGCCGCTCGCCGCGATATGACGGACCATTTGACTGAACCTGGAAATATGACGAAACGTACGGTTCCGCCGCCAATTCCCGCTCCGGTGAGCCCTCCGCCGGACGCGCCGCGTGGTTTCATGGCGCGCATTCGCAATTACTTTCTGACGGGTTTGATGGTGGCCGGGCCGGTTGCCATTACCCTTTATCTGACCTGGTGGTTTGCGACCTGGGTCGATGGTCTGGTGCGTCCGTTCGTGCCGATCGACTATCGACCGGAAACCTATCTGCCGTTCGGATTGCCGGGTTCCGGGTTGATCGTTGCCTTTGTCGCGCTGACCTTGCTGGGGTTCCTCACTGCCAATCTGATCGGGCGCAAGCTGGTCAGCTTCGGCGAGAGCCTGCTGGGGCGGATGCCTGTGGTGCGCGCGATCTATCGCGGCCTGAAGCAGGTGTTCGAGACGCTGTTTTCCGGCAACGGCTCGAGCTTCCGCAAGGTCGGCCTGGTCGAATTTCCGTCGCCCGGGATGTGGTCGATCGTGCTGATTTCGCAGATGCCGAGTGTTGAAGTCGCGGCCAAGCTTCCCGGCGTCGAGGAGCATATCTCGGTGTTTCTGCCTTGCGCGCCGAACCCGACGACAGGCTTTTTCTTCTACGTTCCCAAAAGCAAGATCATCGAGATCGACATGAGCGCGGAAGATGCGGCGACGTTGATCATGTCGGCTGGCGTGGTTCAGCCGGGCTCCGATCCGCAACGCAAGATCGCCGCGCTGGCCGAAACGGCCAATGCCGCCCGCGTGGCCAATCCTGCGGCACTGGACCCGGCGACCGCGAAGGCAGAGTAGGGATAGATCATCCGGCGCCGATCAGCGGGATCGCCTCGTCGCGCCCGTACAGATAAAGCAGGCAGCGAAGGGCCTCGCCACGCTCTCCAGTCAGTTTCGGGTTGTCGTGCATGATCCGCAGCGCCTCGTCGCGTGCTTGCGTGATCAGTTGCGCATGAACCTCGGGACGCGCGATGCGATAGCCAGGCAGGCCACTCTGCCGCGTGCCCAATACTTCGCCTTCGCCGCGCAGGCGCAAATCCTCCTCGGCAATACGAAAGCCGTCGGTTGTCTCGCGGATCACGCGCAAACGTGCCGCCGACATTTCACCGAGCGGATCGCGGTAAAGCAGCAGACAGGTCGAGGCTTCGGAGCCACGGCCGATCCGTCCGCGCAATTGATGCAACTGCGCCAGCCCGAAGCGCTCGGCGTTTTCGATGACCATGATGGTCGCGGCCGGTACGTCGACGCCGACTTCCACCACCGTCGTCGCCACCAGAAGATGAATATCGCCGGAAGCGAATTGCGCCATGACGCGATCCTTTTCGGCGCCCTTCATCTGGCCGTGAACAAGACCGACCTTGTCGCCGAAACGCTTCTGCAGACTTTCGAACCGCGTCGTCGCATCGGTGAGATGTTCGACAGCCTCTGATTCCTCCACCAGCGGACAAATCCAGTAGACCAGTTTGCCGGCTTTGACCGCACGGCCGACGGCGTCGACCACGTCGCGAAGGCGGCTGTTGGGAACGGCGCGAGTGTCGATCGGTTGCCGCCCGGCGGGCTTTTCGCGCAGTTCGGATATATCCATGTCGCCGAAATAAGTCAGCACCAGCGTGCGTGGAATTGGCGTCGCGCTCAGCACCAGCACATCAACCGCGGCGCCCTTCGAGGTCAACGCCAGTCGTTCGCGAACACCGAAGCGATGTTGTTCGTCGACGATGGCAAGCGCCAGGGCGTTGAACACCACGTCATCCTGAATCAGTGCGTGGGTGCCGACCAGCAGATCAATGTCGCCGGCCGCGAGCCGCGCGAGGATATCGCGGCGCTCCTTGCCCTTTTCGCGCCCGGTCAGAATCGCCGCCCGCAGGCCGGCGCGCTCCGCCAGGGGCGCTATGGTCTTGATGTGCTGACGCGCCAGAATTTCCGTCGGGGCCATCAACGCGGCCTGCTTGCCGACTTCGGTGACTGCAGCGGCGGCGAGCAGCGCCACCACGGTCTTGCCCGAGCCGACATCGCCCTGCAGCAGCCGCAGCATCCGAACCGGTTGCTGCAGGTCATTGGTGATAGCGGCGGCCGCGTCGCGTTGCGACGAGGTTAGCGCGTAGGGCAGCGCGTCGATCACCTTGTGGCGCAGATGGCCGTCGCCGGCGTGGCGCGTGCCGGCCGGTCGACGCAGTTGCGCTCGCACCAGCGCCAGCGCCAGTTGCCCGGCAAGCAGTTCGTCGAAGGCGAGGCGCGACCAGAACGGACCGTCAGGCAAAATGTCGGTCAATTCGAGCGGTGCGTGGACCCGGTGCAGCGCCTCTGCAAGCGGCGGAAACCGGCAGCGGCGCAGCACGTCGGAACTGATCCATTCGGGCAGCGCCGGCAGCTTCTGCAGGGCCTGCGCCATGGCGCGCCGTAGTGAGCCCAGTGCGAGGCCCTCGGTGAGCGGATAGACCGGTTCGATGCCCGACAGTTTGGCGAGGCCGGCTTCATCGACGACACGGTCCGGATGCACCATCTGCAGCGTGCCGTCGAACATCTGCACCGTGCCGGAAACGTAGCGCTTCTCGCCGACCGGCAGCAGCTTTTCGATGTAATCAGGCTTTGCGCGAAAATAGGTCAGCAGCACGTCGCCGGTGTCGTCACTGGCGTAGATGAGGTAAGGCGCGCGCGAGCGGCCGGGCGGCGAGGGCCGGTGCCGATCCACCGTCACCTCCAGCGTGACCACGGTCCCCGGTACCGCATCGCGTATTTTTGGCCGCGCCCGGCGATCGATGACGTTGACCGGCAGATGCAGCAACAGATCGACCAGCCGGGGCGTCTCCGTGCAACCGAGCAGATAACGCAGCAGCTTGTCCTGCTTCGGGCCGACACCGCCCAGCGTTGTGACCAGCGTGAACAGGGGATTGAGGATCGGCGGCCGCATCAATATCTCGTCAATCCTATCGTCTCACACGATGCCTCACGTGGACCAAATCTCCGCATCCATCCATCTTCCGGCGTGCAACTTCAAGAGAGGACGGGGAGCCGGGTCAAGCCCGGCCGTCCGGCTACCGGCGGCAATTCATACAACACAGGGGCTGACATCGCCGCCACCGGGGATTATATCATCCCCGCCCGGCACGTCCGGGCTTTTGCCGTTACGCAAGGTAGGGACATGACTGGAACGACACGGTCGAGCCACGGGCTCGACGACCGCCGCAAGCGCCTGCTTTACCGTTGCTGGCATCGCGGCACGCGCGAGATGGACCTCATCCTTGGACGGTTTGCAGATTCTCATATCGGCTCGCTTGATGAATCAGACCTTGCCGAGCTCGAGCGATTGATCGAGGCTCCGGACCCCGCGCTCTATGCGGCGTTGACCGGAAACGCAGAACCGGCGCCGGAATTCGCCGGAGCAATGTTCGAGCGGGTCAAGGCATTTCCCATCGCGGATCTCGGCGCATGAAGGCATCGTCACGCTCGCCGGCGACGTTGCTGGAACCGGGGCGCGCCCTCACGCTTGCCAATGTCGCGGATGGTGCCGAAGGGCTGATCGTGTCGGATCTGGCGCGTGCGCTGGCGGCACGGCCGAAGCCTTCCGCGGTCAGTCTTGCCGTGATTTGCCGTGACGGCCCGCGCATGTCGCAGTTGGCGCGCGCGCTGGAGTTTTTTGCCCCCGATCTCGACGTCATGCAATTTCCGGCATGGGATTGCCAGCCGTACGATCGGGTGTCGCCGCACGGCGGAATTGTCGCGCAACGCGTCACAACGCTGGCGCGGCTGTCGCGCCTCAAGGGCAGCGAGAAGCCGCTGATCGTCCTGACGACGGTCAATGCTATCGTGCAGCGCGTCCCGGCACGCGAACTGATCGCCGCGCAAGCGCTGTCGGTTGCTCCCGGCAACGTCGTGCCGATGGATTCGATCATCGCGTGGCTGGAGCACAATGGTTACAACCGTTCCTCCACGGTGCGCGAACCTGGCGAATATGCCGTGCGGGGCGGAATCCTCGATCTGTTTCCTGCGGGGCTGGACCAGCCGGTGCGGTTCGATTTTTTCGGGGACTCGCTGGAATCGATCCGGACATTCGATGCCGAAACACAGCGCACGCTATTGACGATGCGCGGGCTCGATCTGGTTCCGGTATCCGAATTCCAGTTGGTCACGGAGACGATCAAGCGATTCCGGATGGGATATGTCGCGGCGTTCGGCCCGCCGCGGCGCGACGACATGCTTTATGAGGCGGTCAGCGAGGGCCGCAGGCATCCGGGCATGGAGCATTGGTTGCCGCTGTTTCAGGAGCGGATGGATACGCTGTTCGACTACCTCGGCGGCGCGCCGGTGGCGATCGAACCGCAGGGCGAGGATGCCGCCCGCGAGCGGTTTGCGCAAATCAACGACTATTACGAGGCCCGGCGCGAAGCGCTCGAACAGCCTGGCGGTGGCGCGATCTATCAACCGCTGCCGCCGGATCGGCTCTATCTCACCGAGCAGGAATGGGATGCTCGACTTGCCGGCGCCGCATTGGCGCGGCTGACGCCGTTCGCCGTTCCCGCCGATGGCGACAGCATTGTCGATATCGGTGCGCGACAGGGGCGCAACTTCGCGCCCGAACGTGCCGATACCACCGTCAATGTGTTTGCGAGCGTCGTTGCGCATGTGCAGGGCTTGCAGGCCGCGCGCCGCAAGGTGGTGATCGCGCTGTGGAGCGAAGGCTCGCGCGATCGCATGGCCAACATGCTCAAGGACCACAAGCTGCTCAATCTCACGAGCGTCAATAGTTGGCGCACGGTGCAGGCGACGCCGCGAAACGAGACGATGCTGGCGGTGGTCGGCATGGAGTCCGGCTTCGAGACCGACAATGTCGCGGTCATTACCGAGCAGGATATTCTCGGCGATCGGCTGGTGCGGCCGCGCAAGGCCAGCCGCAAGCTGGACAACTTCATCTCCGAAGTCACCAGCCTGTCAGCGGGCGATATCGTCGTCCATGTCGAGCACGGCATTGGCCGCTTCGTCGGGCTTCAGACGCTGGACGTCGCCGGCGCACCGCACGATTGTCTCGAATTGCGCTATGCCAACGAGACCAAGCTGTTTCTGCCGGTCGAGAATATCGAACTGCTGTCGCGCTACGGCTCCGATCACACCAACGTCGAACTCGACAAGCTGGGCGGCGGTGGTTGGCAGGCGCGCAAGGCCAAGCTCAAGAACCGCATTCGCGAGATCGCGGGCGAGTTGATCAAGATCGCGGCCGAGCGCCAACTGCATGAAGCGCCGAAGATGCCGATTCAGCCGGGCCTCTACGACGAGTTCTGCGCCCGCTTCCCATATGAGGAAACCGAAGATCAACTCACCGCCATCAATGCGGCGCTGCATGATCTCGAAGCCGGCCGGCCGATGGATCGGCTGGTGTGCGGCGATGTCGGTTTCGGTAAGACCGAGGTGGCGCTGCGCGCGACCTTCGCGGTGGCGCTCGAAGGCAAACAGGTCGCGGTGGTGGTGCCGACCACCTTGCTGGCGCGACAGCACGCCAGGAATTTTGCCGAACGCTTTCGCGGATTTCCCGTCAACGTCGCACAAGCCTCGCGACTGGTTTCGTCGAAAGAACTTAGCCAGACCAAGAAGGGCATCGCCGACGGCACCGTCGATATTGTCGTCGGGACACACGCGCTGCTTGGCAAGTCGATCAAGTTCAAGGACCTTGGTCTGGTCGTGGTCGACGAGGAGCAGCACTTCGGTGTGACGCACAAGGAACGGCTCAAGCAGTTACGTGCCGAGGTGCATGTGCTGACGCTGAGCGCGACGCCGATTCCGCGCACGTTGCAATTGGCTTTAACCGGTGTCCGCGACCTCTCGATCATTGCATCGCCGCCGGTGGACCGCCTGGCTGTCCGGACGTTCGTGGCACCGCATGACCCGTTGATGATCCGCGAAGCGCTGTTGCGCGAACGTTATCGCGGCGGGCAGGCTTTCTACGTCTGTCCGCGCATCGACGATCTCGCCGAGGTAAAGGATTTTCTCGACAAGCATGTGCCGGAGATGAAAGTCGCGGTCGCGCATGGCCAGATGCCGCCGACGACGATCGAGGATATCATGTCGGCGTTCTACGACGGCAAATACGATATCCTGTTATCGACCACCATCGTCGAATCCGGACTGGATATTCCTACCGCCAATACGCTGATCGTGCATCGCGCCGATATGTTCGGGCTGGCGCAGCTCTATCAGTTGCGCGGGCGGGTGGGGCGCTCGAAGCTGCGCGCCTATGCACTGTTTACGCTGCCGGCGCAGCAGAAGATCACCGCGCAGGCGGAGCGGCGCCTCAAGGTGTTGCAGTCGCTGGAGACGCTGGGTGCGGGCTTCCAACTAGCCTCGCATGATCTCGATATTCGGGGTGCGGGCAATCTGCTCGGCGAGGAGCAGTCCGGTCACATCAAGGAAGTCGGCTTGAGCTCTATCAGTCGATGCTGGAGGAGGCGATCCTCAACCTCAAGGCGGGTATTGCCGAGCCGGTGGCGGATCGCTGGTCGCCGCAGATCACCGTGGGCATGCCGGTGCTGATCCCCGACGACTACGTCGCGGACCTGTCGGTGCGATTGTCGTTGTATCGCCGGCTGGCTGATCTTGAAACCGACGAGGAAATCGACAGCTTCGCCGCGGAGCTGCGCGATCGCTTCGGGCCGCTTCCCGATGAGGTGCGCTATCTGTTCAAGGTTGCGACGATCAAGGCCTATTGCCGCCGCGCCAACGTCGAGAAGCTCGATGCCGGTCCGAAGGGGGCGGTTATCAGTTTCCGCGACAACAGCTTCGCGCAACCCGATCGTCTGGTGTTCTTCATCCGGCAGCACGGCCAGGCGGCAAAGGTTCGCCCTGACATGAAGGTCGTCTTCCTGCAGGATTGGCAAACGCCGGAAGAACGACTTGCCGGCGCTACCGAAATTCTGCGGCAGCTCGCCGATCTCGCTGAAGGCCGCAAGGCCGCCTGAGCCGCTTATGACGCCGCGCGGTGCGCGTCGTTTTGAAGCCGGGCCAGCAACGTTGCCGCTGAATCCGTCGGCTGCAAGCTCTCGACCACGACGTGCGGGTCGATGCGCGAGCCGCGCTTGGCGCTGTGCATCGTGTGCTTCATGACATTCGCAAGCCGTTTGGCTATCGCCGCGGCGTTGCGCATGCCGGCATCGACAAAGACAGCCGTAATCGTGCCGTCGTCGTGCAAGGTGCCGAAATCCATCCGCCGCATCAGGCGGCTCAGGATACGGGCCGCATCGCATTGTTCGCGCGGATGACTTTCGCTGAACGAGAAGCGGGCGACCGACAGCCCGGCGTCGCGTGCAAGCGTCTGCTCGATCGCCGCGGAGAAGTCGCGACTGAACGCCGCCGGAGTCAGAAGTCCGGTTCGCGGATCGAGCAGGCCGCCCGCGTCGATCGATCGCAGCGTTCGAATGATGCGCTGCTCGAATGCATGCTGTCGGATCAGGGGCAGCGCGCTGGCGGCGACGTGCGCGGGATCGCCGGCGACGGGTTCGAGATTGGGCAGGTCGTAGTCGCCGGTGAGGGCGGGCGGAGTAATAATCGGCAGGTTGCGAAATCGGGTATCCTCGGCCAGCACGGTGAGGAATGCATTCAGCACGCGCGGGCTGAAACCCTCGCCGATCACGATCCCGTCGACGTCCCGCGCGTTGAGATGCTTGGCGGCCGCCTCGATGCTAAGCGCGCCGACGAGTCCCAACTGTTCGCCCAGCGCAACGGACAGTGACGGATAACTGGTGCCCCGTCCGAGCAGCAGGACGGTCGCGTCCTGAAGGGGGTCGGTATCGGCAAGATGACGGACGGAAGTCGGGTTATCAGCGAGACGCCGCGACAGCGTGATGTCCAGTGCGCGCACGCGCAATGCGGCACGCAATCGCGCGGCCAGACGCCCCGGAGAGGTTTCGATCGACGACAGCGGAATGGCATTGTTGGGAACTGGAATGCCGGGGTCGGTGACGATCAGCGGGATATACGGCTTCCTGGCCGCAAGTCGGCCGGCTGTTGCTGCGAACGCGATGGGATTTTCCGCCGATCCTTCGGCGATCACCGCCGCAGGCGACAACAGATCGAGCGCCTGCGATGCTGCTGTCCAATTGACGGTGGTGACGGAGTTCAGTTTGGCGGCGGCAACAGCAGTGACCAACGGCGATTGCTCGCCGGTAACGATCGCAATGATAGGGCCGTGTTGGGACATTTGTTAACCGAAACTCACCATGCGCGCGAATTCTAGTGTCCCGAATCCGAAGTTTGCCCCGGTTTGCAGCGTCTTTCTTTGCGAACTTCGGATTCGAAATGACACCAGCAACCCTATGAATCTAGTGTGGTTTGGGTTCAGAAGTCCGCTTGAACGACTCGCCGAGACAATGAAGTGAACATCTGAACCACCACACTAGAACGGATGCGCTTAATGTCGCGTCAACAGAGTCCGTAGAATCCCGCAGGCTGGCTCAGGAAGGCGCTGCGAGGTGAAGTGAACTTCGGCTCGCTCGGTTAGCCCTGCCCGAGGCGGTCGCGGAAGGCTTCCACCATCAACGGATTGAGGCCGAGTTCGGCGAGCGCGCCGCGCGCCCGGGCGTTGTCGTTGGCTCGTCCCGCCAGCCGATGTCCGCTCAGCCTGTCGGGGAGTGCCGTCAAAGTTGCGCCGTCACCCAGGCGCTTGCTCCAAGCCTGGAGGTCATCGGCCTGAAAGCGATAGCCTCCCACGGCCAGGATGCCAGGCGGTGGCGCGGTGATGCAAAGCGCTCCCGTCGTCCGGTCGGTCCGGACCGCATAGCCGGTGTCAACACAGGTGGTCGGCGGACTGCCGTGCTCGGACTCGCGGGTGGTGGCTGAATAGGCGGCCAGTGGGACCATCGATCCGCGCAGGGCCAGCGTGCCGTTGTCGGTCACGACGATTTCGCCGGCGATCGGCGATTGGGCGTCGTCTCGCGGGGCACCATAAGGGCCCGGTCCGATATCAGCGGCAGCACCGTCGTCGCCGCGGCGCGCCCCGAATAGCCCGGCTTCGCCGAACAGATAGACGTCGGTCAGCCGCGCATGTCCGGTAGGCCAACGCGGGCTCGAGGCGACCTGCTCGGGGCTGCGCCACAGGGAGATGACGTGGTGCAGCGCGTGGCTGCGCAGCAATGCTTCGTCTTCGCCGAAGCGCATCGCAAGCGGCGCGGGTGCGACGAGCGTATCGCAGTGCAGATCGACAAGCTGCCGTTCGAGGATTTCGCCGTCAAATGGATGGTGGAGGACCAGCGTGCCGCCGCTCAGCAGCCAGCATACCAGCGAGGCGGCGACGCCGCCGAACGACGCCATGGTTTGCGCCGCCAGAATGGTGGCTCCCTGGGCCACGCCGCTTTCGAGGAATACGGCAAGTCCACCCGCGATCAGGTTCAGGTGCGTCCGGGGCACCGCCAATAGGCCGGCGGTGGTGATGTCGAACGATATCATCGCAGCGTGGCGGGCATCCAACGCCACGATGGGGGGCGGCCCCTGGTCGTCCTCCATGATGACATCCAGCGGGATCATGCCTTCGGGCAGGTCCGATCCGAAGCCACAGACATGACGGATCGAGAAGGCCTCGACCGCGGCGTTCATGATCAGATCGGCATGGCTGACGCCATCGATCCAGCCGCAACTGACGATGGCGCGCGCGCCGACGCGATTGAGGGCGTCGGTCAGTTCGGCATGCCGCCAGAGCTGGGGTATCAGGGCAACGACCAATCCGGCACGGTGCGCAGCCAGCAGCGTCAGCGCGAACTCGACGGTGTTGGGCAATTGCACCGCAATGATTGAATGCGGCGGTAAGCCGCTGGCGACGAAATGCGCCGCCAGTCGGGAGATCGCGCGGTCCGCCTGCGCGAACGTCATTCGCCTGGGTGCCTGACCGTTGATCCGCATCTTGTCGGGAGGATCGACCAGCGCAAGCGCGCCGGGCTGCCGCGCCAGAATCCGGCGAAACAATCCATCGAGGGTTGGCGATGCGGTGTTCTGAAACACTGAACTACCTGTGCGGCGAAGGCGGCATTGGCGTATGCCACCACGTCTCTGGAAGATATCCGGTCAATGCAGTGGCTGACGGCCTTTGTATCCGATTCCAGCGCGCGATCCATTGCTCCCGGATGTTGTACAGTGGAATCGCATAGAAGCCCGACATCAGGACGCGGTCGAGCGCCCGGACCGACGACACAAAGGCGGGGTGCTCGCGCGCATCGAGCATCGAGGCGATCATGGCATCGATGGCCGGATTTTTGGCCCCCATGTAGTTGCGCGTACCCTGGTTATCCGCCGCCTCGCTGCCCCAGTAGAACGATTGCTCGTTGCCGGGTGACAATGACTGGTCCCAGCGATTCTGGATCATGTCGAAATCGAAGCTGAGCCTGCGCTGGTCGAACTGTACGGCGTCGACGGTGCGGACGGAGATTGTGATGCCGGCGCGTTTGAGGCTTGCGGCGTAGGCCAACGCGATGCGTTCCTGGTCACGCGTCGTCACCAGGATTTCGAAGGTGAGGGGAGCGCCGCTTTGGCGCTGGCGCAGGACCGAGGCATGAAGATCGTATCCGGCCTGAGAGAGCAGATCGAGCGCACGGCGCAGCGCCGCGCGATCCCGGCCCGAGCCGTCGCTGACCGGCAGCCGGTAACTGCCGTTGAGGATTTTCGGACGGACGCTGCCTGCGAAAGGCTGCAGCAATTGGCGCTCGCGGTCGTCGGCCGGGCGGCCGTAAGCCGATAGCTCCGAACCTGCGAAGAAGCTGCCCGAGCGGGTATAGAGCCCGAAGAAGTAATTCCTGTTGATCCATTCGAAGTCGTACAGCAGCGACAGCGCTTCACGTACCCGGATGTCGGCGAAGATCGCTCTCCGCGTATTAAAGACTAGGAATTCCGAGGGATTCGGTACACCCGGCTTGATCACGTCGCGAACCAGTTTGACTGATTTCACCGCCGACAGATCGTCGTAGCCGCTGTGCCAGCGCAGCGGTTCGGTTTCGACCCGAAAGTCATAGAGCCCGCGCTTGAATGCCTCGAACTGGCTGTTGGCATCCCGGTAGAAATCGAGCCGGATCTCGTCGAAATTCCACAGACCCCGATTGATCGGCAGGTCGCGGCCCCAATAGTCGGGATTGCGCGTGAGCGTCACGCTGCTGCCCGGCTCGACCTTGGTGACGCGATAGGGGCCCGAGCCGATCGGCGCGGCCATCGACGTATCCTCGAACGTTGCCACGTCGACGGCGTGCTGCGGCAGGATAGGCATCAAGCCGAGGATCAGCGGCAGCTCGCGGTCGGCGGCGCCGCCGAAATCGAAGCGCACCGTGGTTTCGTCGAGCGCTTCCGCGCGCGAAACCTTTGCGTAATAGAGCCGATGGTTCGGGCGTCCCTTGTCGCGCAGCAACTGCCATGAGAACAGCACGTCGGTGGCCCGGACCGGCTGGCCATCCGAGAAGCGGGCGCGCGGGTTGAGATGAAAGGTGACGTAGGTGCGGGCGTCATCGGTTTCGATCCGTTCCGCCAGCAGGCCATAGAGCGTGAACGGCTCGTCATTGCCGCGCGCCATCAGGCTCTCGATAACGAAGCCGCGGATCTGTTGCACAGCAAGCCCGCGGACGATCATTGGATTGAGGCTGTCGAAGGTGCCGCTCAGGCCCTGAACCAGCCGCCCTCCCTTGGGAGCGTCGGGATTGACGTAGGGCATATGGGTGAAATCGGCGGCCATCGCCGGTGCGCCGTGCATGGCGATGCCGTAACTCGTGCCATCGCTTGTGACCGCGGTTGCGGGGCTTGCGACCAATGCCGCCGTCAGCACGGCGAGAGCCCGGAGCCAGACCGCGCTTCGAGCAAGCGCCAGGGCAGGCCGGGAGGCATTCAGGCGTGATTCGGTGCTGTCCACCGGGGAAATTTACCACAGCCGCCACGCTTCGGCCCCAGCCGGGTGGCAAACGCTGTTGCCGGCATTGATCTTTTTGTTTGCCGCTGTATTGAAGGCATACAATTCATCAGCGCTGCGGTGGCTTGTCACTCAACTGCCTCATTTGGCAGGGAAACGGCGGCTGAACAGCTAGGGTGGCGTCCATTTGCGGTTTGGGGCGCTGCCATTCGAGAAAGGGCTTTCCGCAATGAATTTCCCTGATATGGCTGCCCAGACATGGCGGCGTGGGCGGGTTTTGGCCTTGGCCTCAGTGGCTGCGGCGTTTGCCGTGGCGACGTCAGTTCCTGTTGCTCAGGCCCAACCAGCCGCTCCGGCGCAGCAGAAAGCCAAGTCGAACGGCAAGGCCGCGCCAAAGGCCGCCCCCAAGGCAGAGCAGCCCGCCGCGCAGGCGCCTGCCGCTCCGGCGCAACCGGCTGAACAGCAGGTACAGCTCATTTACGCGCCCTGGACCAAGTTCTGTCTCAAGGGCCAGGATGCCAATGCCAAGCAGGTTTGCTTCACCGGGAAGGACGGCCGCATCGAGTCGGGCCAGCCGGTGATTGCGGCCGTGATCATCGAGCCGGAAGGCGAGCCGAAGAAGATCCTGCGTGTGACATTGCCGCTTGGCATGCAACTGGTTCACGGCACCCGCATCATCATCGATAACAATGCGCCGATGCAGAGCCCCTATGTGATCTGCTTCGCCAACGGCTGCATGTCGGATTACGAAGTGACGCCGGAGATGATCGCCAACCTCAAGAAGGGACAGAACCTGATTGTCCAGGCGATCAATTCGAACGGCGCGCCGTTGACGCTGCCGCTCCCGCTGGCCGAATTCGCCAAGGCTTACGACGGCCCGCCGACCGACCCGAAGGTGTTCGAGGAAACCCAGAAGAAGCTGCAGGAAGAACTGCAAAAGCGTGCAGCCGAGGCCCGCGCCAAGCTCGAGGCCCAGCAACCGGCCGCCGGAGCGCCTGCCGCCGGTGCCGCACCTGCCAACCCCGCGGCGAAGTAGGGGCACTGGCAACGCCAAATCGAAAAAGCGCTCCGGGAAGGAGCGCTTTTTTGTTTGAGCGTTTTCGAGCGAAGTGAATGCCGGTTCGCGTGAAGAAATAGCGTCTATCCAAAATCAGAGTTCTTTCGGTTCTGATTCCATCAGAACGGCAAGGACTCTAGAGGCTTACGCGATTATCTTCAGTTGTCAGTTGAGCGACGCATTACGCGGGCGATAACCGCCCGATTTGTCTTTCACGAATATCTCGGCCACCTGGGAGTGACGAACCGGTTCGCCGGATTCGTCCGGCACCAGGTTCTGTTCGGAGACATAGGCGACATATTCCGACTCGGCATTCTCGGCCAGCAGATGATAGAAGGGCTGATCCTTGCTGGGACGGACCTGTTCCGGGATCGCCAGCCACCATTCTTCGGTATTGGCAAATTCCGGATCGATGTCGAAGACGACGCCCCGGAACGAGAAAATCCGGTGCCTGACAATCTGGCCAATCTGAAATTTCGCGGTTCGCATCTTTGCCATGAGGTGTCGAATAGACCAGGATTGTGGCCGATGCTAGAGGCAAAAGCCGCAACGTGGTACGGCTGCCTCATTCGCTGGAGCGCGAACCCCGCCCCATCTTCCTAGAATTCCGCACTTGATGATCGATATCCTCAACCTTGCGTTGCCCTATTTCGGTTTGATTTTCGTCGGCTATGCCTGCGGAAAGTATCGGAAGTTGCCGGAATCCGGGCTGTCGTGGATGAACTTCTTCGTTCTCTACGTATCGCTGCCAGCCCTGTTTTTCCGCATTGTGTCGCGGACGCCGTTCGAAGAACTCAACAATCCCCCCTTTGTGATCGCCACGACATTAGGAACCGCCGGCGCCTTCGGCCTCTCTGTGCTGGTCGCGCGGATGCTTGGTCGGTTGCCGCTCCGCGAAGCGTCGATGGCGGGACTGGCAGGTGGCTACGGCAATATCGGGTATATGGGGCCGGGGCTGGCATTGGCCGTGTTCGGAATCAAATCGGCGGTGCCGACCGCGCTGATTTTCTGTTTCGACAGCATCTTCCTGTTCTCGATCGTACCCCTGCTCATGGCTCTGACCGATGGCACGCGGCGGCCGCTGCTGCCGACGGTGTGGTTTGTCATCAAGGAAATCCTGCTGCATCCGCTGATCGTCGCGGTCTATTGCGGTGCGCTGGCGGCGGCATTCCACATCGAGATGCCGGTTGCCATCGATGGAATGCTGCAATTCCTGCAGAATTCCGCCGCTCCGGTGGCTCTATTTGTGCTTGGCGTGACGGTGGCGCTACGCCCGTTCGGGCGGGTTCCGTGGGAGTTGCCCGGTCTGATCGCCATCAAGCTGGTGATTCATCCGCTGTGGGTGTTTGCGCTTTTGTGGTGGCTGGGACCGTTCAGTCATGAGTGGGCCGCGACCGCCTTGCTGATGGCGTCATTGCCGCCTGCGCTCAACGTATTTGTGATCGCCCGGCAATACGACACCTGGACCGAGGCGGCATCCGCCGCGGTGATGCTGGGCACGCTGGTTTCGGTCGTCACGCTGACCACCGTGATGTGGCTGATCAAGGTCGGCTATCTGAGCTTCTAGATCGACAGACCGGTGGGGCGCTTAGCGCCGCCACCATGACGGAGCCAGCCCTTCGCGCATGGCGATCCGGCGCAGCGGGCCGACGGCGTTGAGCAATTGCAGTCCGGCGGCGCGCATGGCCTGCATCGGCAGCAGGTCGCTGAGCAGTGAACGGTTGGCGAAATCGATCGCCATGGTGCGGCTGGCGATATCGCTGCGGCGCCTGGAATCGAACCGTGACATGATTTGAGGCGAGCCGGGATCATCGCCGCGCGCCATCGCATCGCCGACGATGTCGGCAACATCGGCGGCATCGCGCAATCCCATATTGAGGCCCTGCGCGCCGATGGGCGGCAGCACGTGGGCGGCTTCGCCGACCAGGATGACGCGGTTGCGGGCGAACTGGCGCGGCTGTTCGATCGCGAGCGGGAATACGTGGCGTCCCGGCTCGATGCGCACCCGGCCCAATATCGAATGCATCATGCGTTCGGCGGCTGTCGCGAGATCCATGTCGTTCAGCGCCATCAGGCGCTCGGCCTCCGCCGGCGCGCTGACCCAGACGACGCTGGAACGATCGCCGTGGAGCGGAACGAACACGCACGGCCCTTCGGCGGTATGAAATTCAGTGGACGTGTTGAGGTGCGGCCGGGCGTGCGCGATGTTGAAGGTGAGCGCCGCCTGACGAAGCGGGCGACGCTTGACATCGATACCGGCCGCGGAGCGGCAAATCGATTGCCGGCCATCCGCGCCCACGGCTAGCCTCGATCTCAGCGTAGCTCCCTGCCGGGTCACGACCGAGACGCCGAGGTCGTCGACTTCGATCTTCTCGACTTCGTCGTCGTAACGGACAATGAGATCGAGTTCGGCGGCGCGCTGCTCCAGGGCCGTCACCAATACGCGGTTTTCAATGTTGTACCCGAATGCATCGAGGCCGATTTCGTCGCAATTGAATCGCACCTCGGGTGCGCGGATCAAACGCCCGGTGTTGTCGATCAGCCGCATCGTCCGCAGTGCCGTCGCCTGATCCTCGCAGCGCCGCCAGACGTCGAGCCGTTGCAGAAAATCGACCGAGCCGCCGAGCAGGGCGGTGGTGCGATTGTCCGGGTAGGGCCTGCGGACGGCTATTAATGCGACCCGGATGTTGGCTTGTGCCAATGCTACCGCCGCAGCCAGCCCCACCGGGCCACCGCCGATCACAATTACTTCGTATGGCTGGTTAGATGCGTTGTCGTTCATGGCAGGACAATCGGCATTCGACCGTCGAATTGCAAGTACGGGCGGGTGTTTCGCAGGATTTTTGAATTGCGCGGCAGAACGCCGCAAGTGACGGTATGCAAAGCGGCCGCATTCCTGTTAGAAAAGCGGCGATCCTATGCAGTCAACGGACCCACAACAGCCATCGTCAGCGTCGAGTATGGCGCGCGCGGCGGCATTTGGCGTTCACATCTTTACGGCGCTCGGCGCGGGAATCGCACTGATCGCCCTGCTGGAGGCCGTACGCGGACACTGGGCCGCGATGTTCGGCTGGCTCGGGTTGGCGCTCATCGTCGACGGCCTCGACGGACCGCTTGCGCGACGCATGAATGTGACCGCACTTCAGCCTGACTGGTCGGGTGACACGCTCGATCTGGTCGTTGATTTCCTGACCTATGTCTTTGTGCCGGCTTATGCGATTGCGGCCAGCCGTCTGCTGTTGCCGATCGCGGCACCAGTGCTGGGCGTCGCCATTGTCGTGACCAGCGCGCTATATTTCGCCGACCGTCGCATGAAGACCTCGGATAATCATTTCCGCGGCTTTCCTGCATTGTGGAATGCGGTCGCGTTCTATCTGTTTCTCGTTCAGCCTCCACCGTGGCTGGCGACACTGGCGGTCGCGGCGCTGATCGTGCTGACGTTCGTGCCGATCCATGTTCTTCATCCCGTGCGCGTGTCGCGGTTGCGTAAACTGAACCTGGCATTGATGGCGATTTGGGCGGTTCTCGCCATCACGACGGTGATCGTGGATTTCAATGTGGGTCTACCGATCCGCGCCGCGTTGTGCGCTATCGGCGTCTATGTCGTCTTCGGTGACACTGCCATCCGGCTATTGAGGTTAGCAAAAACATGATTGACCTGCTGAGTAGTCCCGAAGCCTGGGCCGCGTTGTTGACCTTGACCGCGCTCGAGATCGTGCTCGGTATCGATAACGTGATCTTCCTGTCGGTCATCGTATCGCGCATTCCGGAGCATCAGGCCAAGCGTGCACGCCAGATCGGTTTGGCTCTGGCGCTGATATTCCGCATCGCGCTGCTCAGCTTGCTGGTGTGGTTGATCGGGCTGACCGAGGCGGTGGTTTCCGTCAGCGGTATGGCGTTCTCCTGGCGTGATATCATCCTGATCGGCGGCGGCCTTTTCCTGATCGCCAAGGCGACACACGAAATCCATGGCGAGGTCGAAGCGCGCGACGGGGGCGAATCCGCGACTGCGTCGAAATCCAGCGCGTTCTTCTGGATCATCGTCCAGATCATCATCATCGATCTCGCTGGACTCGATCATCACCGCGATCGGAATGGCGAAGGATCTCGAAATCATGATCGCCGCGGTCATCATCGCGTGCATCATCATGTATGTTTCGTCGGGGCCGGTCGCGAAGTTCGTCGCCGAGCATCCGACCACCAAGATGCTGGCGCTGGCATTTCTGGTCCTGATAGGCGTGGCCCTGGTCGCGGATGGCTTCCAGTTCCATATTCCACGCGGCTATATCTACTTCGCCATTACGTTCTCGCTGGCGGTCGAGGTGTTCAACATACTCGCCAAGCGCAACCGCAGAGGGGTTTCCTGATGTCGTTTTGCCGACGCAAGGGGGCCGGTTGACAACCAGACGGCGTTGGTTATCGATCATGCATGTCGGAATGTGGGAGACATGAGATGATCAAGGCCGTGCGTGTGCATCAGGTCGGAGGTCCCGAGGCGCTGGTCTACGAGGCTGTCGATGTCCCGCCGCCCGGGACCGGCGAGGTCCACATCCGCCAGCATGCGGTCGGCCTGAACTTCATCGACGTGTACTATCGTACGGGCCTCTACAAGGCGCCATCGTTGCCGTTCATCGCGGGCAACGAAGCGGCGG
>ERZ778029.1376-NODE-1376-length-21365-cov-5.888456_pt1 | contig 21365 bp, 16 predicted proteins | sample MGYA00375759_ERZ778029 | MGnify/ENA primary metagenome ERZ778029 (study PRJEB29350, sample SAMN05389819) | bioreactor metagenome | isolation source: Ammonium sulfate bioreactor | place: South Africa: University of Cape Town | collected 2014-04-04 ...
CCCTCCACCATTCAGGAGGCTGCCTCTTCATATCGAAAGGCGCGAGGTCGATGAGAAAAAACCATCGTCATCAAAATCGCCTTCATCAAAATGAGATCATAAAACGCGACTTTTATGATCCTCCTTGATGAAGGCGAAAATGATGACGGCGAGAATTCAAAATTCCTCTTTATTGGACATAGGGTAGAACATGCAAAGTGTCGGCGGCGGTGAGCTATCGACGACGCTGCTCCATGAAGCAGTTTTTCTCGTCAGGCCTGTAAACGTTCAAACAGAACTCCAACCCCTGCGGGCCCGGCTGGGACCAATATTCCTTCGGGCAAGCTGCAGGGGGCAAATGGCCGGCATTCCGTTAGAATGTCGATCAAGGCCTTGTCGGCCGAGACGACAATATCAGTCTCCATGAAATAAGTGGAAAGCTGGGTATCTCCCGGCGAGCCGGGAGTGGGCTTCCTGAATCGTTGCGCGAAGGAATGCGCCCATCGCATCCATTGTCGAGGCATCGCAGCATTGTCCGCATCATACAGCCAGAATTCCAGCCACTCTACGCTTTGCAAAAGCCCATCGTCTACATCCACGAACGGGGCAATCCAGTCGCGATAGGCATTGCCTTGCCAGCCCAAGCCGAGCGTGAGCCCCGCCCAACTATCGATACGCCACATTTCAACCAGGTCACCCCGCCAACCGCGCATCGGAGTACTGAATCCAGCAAGCGTCTTATCCATAGACGGATTGCGCTTCCAGCCGTTGTCGATCATTTCCTGCCGTGCGTTTTTGGTCTGCGCCTGTGCGCCCGCGATCATCTGTCCTTCCGATCGCTCAAGAAATTCCGCTTCCTTCCAGGTCGATCTAGCGCATCTGACCCAGAAGCCGGCTGTCTTTCTCGACCAGTCCTTCTTCAATCGATTAAAGAAAGTGAGGTCAGGTGATCGCCGCAGCCATTCCGGCCGCACTCGCTCGACCTCGCGTAGTATCTCCATGCTTTCGGAATAGGCCTCCGGCATGAGGCGCTCGAAGCAGGAATGCGTCATCAGGCGCACCAGAGCATCGCGCAAAGGCGCATTCTCCAGTCGGAGTGTCTCGTAAAGAACGCCGGGAGCGATCTGGATTCGATAAGGGCCTTGGCTGGCCAAGAGTCGCAGTCGGCTCTGCGCGCCACCGTCTAGTACGTAGCGCCAGATGTTCGTATCTAGGAGCACGCGCTTCACTTCGGACCGCAAGGTGGGTGGAGATGCTTGCGGAATTTTTCTGCCCATGCGCCATCAAGCCCATAGATATGGACAAGCCTCATCGCTTCCTGTTGGTTCGCAACGAAGTAGAACTACAAACAAGCTCCGTCGCTGCGGCTCTACGCAAGTCTCCCGAAGCGGTTAACGACTGGCGAGGCTGCTAAAACGTGCGTTCATATCGTTTAGTCTACTACCCATGGTCGAATCCAAGTGTTAAAAATAGGCGAACCTTGGGGGGAGTGCGCAAGCGGTGAAAAAGAAGACGACCGTTATCGCTGCGTTTACGCCAGAAGCTATCCTTAAGCGCAAGATTCGCGCTCACCTTCGCAAGCTCGGCTTTCATAAAGGGAAGAACGGCGCCCTCCGGCCGCCATCGTCCTCAAAGGATAGCGTGCGCGCACTCCACGCCGAGCAGCGTAAAGCCCTCCTGAAGGCCGAACGCGATTTCGTGCAGCGAGTCTTTCCCAAACTGAAGCATTGCCTAGCTGAAGGCTGCGACATCGATCCCGCAAGAGTGACGGCCGAACTGGAGTTGATCGAAGCTCGGACGTGGCAGTCAGACCTCTTTCGCCTCGCGAGCTTGTCGTGGTCCGTGCCGGTATCCGCGGGATTTGGACGAAGGTTGCGCTATCTAGTCTGGGACCGTCACAACAATAAGCTGATGGGCATCATCGCGCTTGGCGATCCCGTTTTCAACCTCAGGGCTCGCGACGATACTATCGGCTGGGATGTGCGTGCCCGCGGCCAGCGTCTCGTGAATGTTCTTGATGCTTATGTGCTCGGCGCCGTTCCGCCATATAGCATGATCCTCGGCGGAAAGCTCATCTCATGCCTCGTGCGCTCGCGCGAGGTGCGCGACGACTTTGCACGGCGATATGGCGACACGCGCGGCATTATCTCGGGCAAGCGTAAAGGTGCCCAACTCGCCGTCGTTACAACAAGCTCATCGCTTGGGCGTTCCTCCGTCTACAACCGCCTCAAGCTTGGTACCCAGACATATTTCCGGTCAATTGGATATACCCAGGGATGGGGCCATTTTCACGTCCCGGACACGCTTTTCGGAGAACTGCGCGACTACCTGAGAAAGCAGGACCACAAATACGTGGATGGCCACAAGTTCGGGCAAGGCCCGAACTGGCGCCTGCGCACGATTCGTGCCGCGTTTGATGCGCTCGAATTTAAGGCCGACCTTCTTAAGCATGGCATCGGGCGCGAGGTCTTTATGTGTGATCTTGCAGGCAATGCGGGCAAGGTTCTCCGCGGTGAGGTGCGCAAAGCCAACTACTGCGGGCTTCAGGCCGTCTCCGAGATCGGCGCACTGGCGCGCGAGCGCTGGCTCGTCCCGCGGGCCGAACGGCGGCCGGAATATCGGGACTGGACGCACGAACAGTTCTTCAGCCTCGTGCGCCTGCACCGGGCACGCCGCAGCGGACATGAAACGGCTGCCGTCCGGTTCGCGGCGAAACCCGAGGAAAGCGCGAGCGGCTAGATGCTTCATGCCACTGACCGCAGGACGGGAAAGATAATAGCCGCGGGCAAAGCATCGTCTTACGGCGATTACCGCTGCCCCACCTGCAAAGCCCGAGTCAACTTGCGGGCGGGTCAATACCGCGTTGCTCATTTCGCGCACCTCCCGGGACAGGGGAAACCCGAATGTGAGCTTTTCCATCCCTCCGACAACCTCGCGGCATTGCCGCCATTTCCGGCACCTAGTCCTGCCGCGGCCATCGATCCACTTGAACTAAGCATCGAGTTGGCCGTTCGGGAACCAAGGCGCAATCTCCCCCGCAACTGGGCGCTCCGCCTGACACTGCCCAAATCGGACGACGGGCTCGGGGAGATCATGATGGACTTCGGCGGCGGCGACATTCGAAAGATTCCGCTCGTCAATCTGGTCCTGTCCGGTCGCGCCTTTCCGATCGATCCTGCGGCGCCGGACTACGGCGCGACGTGGATAGGCCCAGCCGTCAGCCCATCGTATCGCGCGGCCGTCCAGCATCGCATCCCCGGCCTGAACCCGCGTACTCCCACCGTCTTCTCCGTAACACGGCAGAAGCAAAAACCAAGATCTCGCGCGGTTCACTGGGGCGAAAGCTGCTATCTTGTGTGGCCGGTCGAATTTGCACCGGCCTTTCCTCAGGGCCTTTTCACCGTCCCGCTTGCCGACCACCGCGGCTGGTCGTGCTTCTTTGCATTGCTTCCCGACCAGGCCGATCCCGAAATTGCCGCCTGGTTCGAAAACGTTTGCGATGTCGTTGTTGCTCGCCCGCGAAAAGCGTGGGTCATGGTATATCCTCCCGCTTACGCGATCGACGACGAGGGGAATATCAAGACGCCGATTTCGACTCCGCTGCTTGTTGCAGTAAAGCCTGTTGATGACGGCTCCGATGTCGCCGGTGAAATTGCATGTGCCTCTGGCCCGGAATCAGGCACAGTTACGTTATCCGGCACCGGCAGCCACTTCGTCGAGATTTCGTCTCGCGGTGGCGAGCGCTTATATCTGACATGGGACGAGACGCCGCTCGCAAATCTCGTGCAGGTCCCCCATTCTCAAACGTCCGACGAACCCGCCGTCATTCTCGATTGCGAGATAGCCGGGGAAAAATGGAGCCTGCCGCTCCATGATACCCGCTCAGGCTCACGGCTCGAATCTCTCCGATCTGCCGGCGGGACGATCGCTCGCATCCGTGGCCCCTGCGGTGTTGTTGGCGAATTACGGTGCCAGCATCATGGGCAGCCCGCTTGGGATAGCAGCGAACTCCGCTTCGAAGCGCCTCCCGCGCCAAACGGCCTGGCCGTTTTGGAGGAGGAACCACTCGCTCGCATTAATGATGCCCTGTGCGACCGTTACATGGCTGTCGCGCTGGATTTCGGCGCATTTGGCGCATGTGCATCGTGCGCGGCACGGCCGGAAAGCAAGACCCGCCTCGTTGTACTGCGGCGCGACCTGCGACAGCGCCTTGCATGGCTTTGCCAGGCGGCCGGACCCGGCCACATTCGTCCGACCTGCAACATCGACGCGGCCGGTGATGCCGCACTCATCGAAGCTTTCTCGGGACTGACGCCGCCTCCATTTCTTATCGCGCATCACCGTGCGCTGGCTCACGAATTGCGCACGCTCGGGGTCTGCCCATGACTGGCCGCCTTTACCCCGATCCGTCGGCGCAAGCGCGCATCAACGCCCTCGGCCAACATGAACTTCACGCTTTCCTCGATGAGGTGCCGCAATCGGATATCCGCCGCTTTGCCGGCAATCTTCCCTCCGTGCCTGGCTTTCGCAAGACAAGCGAAGCTGGCATCAGCAGGCAAAAGGAAGCCCTGGCACGCCACTTAAGCCGATCATCCGCGAGCGATCGCGACTATCATGGCCTCTATCTTATGTGGCGCAGTTGGATCGATCACTATATCCCGGATGCCCGCACCATTCAGGGTTTGATCGACGATCTGGGGAAAGAGGCGAGTTCGCAGTCGGATAGTGAATCGCGCAACAAAGCCGTCGAGGAACGCGTCCAAGGACTTCTAAAGAAGCTAAAGGAAGAATCACAACACAACCGGGTCACGCGCGAAAAGGTCGAAAAGCTTTATGTGTTTAGTCCGTTTCCTGAGACGGCGACGGCGCGAAGCCTCATCGCCTCGGTAAAATCGGCTGCGGACGTTGAGCGCGATGCCACCCTTTCACGCCTGAAGGAAGGCGAAAGTGACATTCGCGCGCTTAAAGCAGAGATCAATTCACTTCGCACGAAACTGGAGGCTGTCGCAGGTGAGTTCGGGCAAAGCGGGGCGGCTTTTACCGAGTTTGGCGCTCGCCTCGAAGGCATTAAGGCGCAGGCGGCTCAGACGGAACTCGCCATCCGAGGGCTTGTTTCTCCGCGTGTGCCGCCGCGGGACGAAGGCCTTCTGCGGGAGGAACTTGGCAGTGTTCGCAATACATCTGAGGCTCTGCACAGGAAAGTGGACGAACTGGCATCTGCCATTTCAGACGTGTCGGACGTTCGCACCGCGATCACGCGGCTTGAGCAGGCTCGCGACCAATCCGATGGAGAAAGAGAACTGCTTGCGCTGGAAATCCGCGATTTTACGCAGGCCATCGGCGCCCTTCGCCTAGATGTTGACGCTCTGATGGACGCGCAGACCGGCTCGGATCAACTTGGCCCTCTCTTTCAAAGGATGAGCGAACTTGAGACAACCATCCGTGAGTTAGGAGTCCGGTCCGTTCCGCCTTATGAAACGATGGATCTCAGCAGCGTTTCCCGGCCAGGTGCTGATTTTGCGGCGGCTCTGCGCTTCCTTCCCTTGCACGGCATCGGCGACAATACCAGCTCAGCTATTCAGACTTATGCAGAACTAGCCGCCGCACTCGGAGGCGCGCTGCAAGCCCTCGGCCTTCGAAAGACTGCCGCTCAAGTTTTCGGTGGCGAGTGCGCCGCTGCCGTCGCATCCCGCCAAGTCGTCTTTCTTCAAGGAGCCATCGCGGTGCGGGTCGCGCGAGGCCTTGCACGCGCCGTAGCGGGAGCCGGTTGCTTTCGCGTTTCCATCCCGGTCGGTCTGCAAAACAGCGAGGAAGTGCGTGAGGCCGCCGCCGCCGCGCAACCCGACAACCCCTGCCTGCGCGCGATCGTCATCGAGGGTATCAATCACACTGCGCTGGATATCGTTCGGGATGCCGTTTCCGATCTCGTCGATCCGCATACCGCCGGGCGAGATGCCGAGGCCGTGCGAAGCATTGTATTCGCGACTGTCGTGCAAGGTGCCGCCGCTCTTCCGATCGAGCCCGGATATCTCGAACTGGGGCCGGTGTTCGATCTCGACGTGCTCGATTGGCGCGTGTTGGCCCCGACGCAACCGATTAAATCGGGCTCGCTTTCTCTCGACAAGGATGATGCGATTTTCCAGGAGATTGCGATGGCTCCGGGGACAGCGGAAGAAGCCGTACGCCTCGCGCGCCTCTTCGCGCGCAAGAGAAACCCAGCCGTCGAGCGCTGCTTTACGCTTGCCCATCGCTCGCTGATGACCCTCCGGACGGGACAGGCCGACGTCACGCCGCTTCAGTCCTTTCATTTCGGCTGGGCGTTCCCTTATTGGCAGGCCCTCGGCATCGACCGGGAGCAGGCCGATTCAGAACTGGACGGCGGTAAGGTGAACGGCCGAGTGGCCGACGCCCGGCTTGCGGCCCTGCTTGCGTTGCAACAGTCCGCGATAAACGAAGGGGGCGGTGAGCAATGATATCCCTTGCCGTCAAACCACCGGACGTCGCCAAAGCCATCTTGGCTAAGGCATGGCGCGGCACGCCCCACGATCCCGCGCTGGCGATGACCGCCGCAGCGGAGCATATGCGCTCGGTCATTTACGGAAAATTCGCTGCGCCCAGTTACGCAAGTGCGGGCCGCACGGTGCATACCACGCGTGTGCTTGGAGGCGCGCGGCGAGTCGTCGAGTTGGTTTGGCCTCAATACGGCGGCCGCACCGCAGGTGACGAACCTGCACGCGATTTCTGCAGCGCGGTGCTTGACCGCATGAAAGCACTTGGCGATGCCGCGGCGCTCGGTGGCGGGCAATGGCTGGCCACGCCGCTGCGTTTCATCGTGGCATCAGGTCCGCATCTTCTTCTCGTCGGAACGGCCCCAGGCGAGGCCGTCCGGCAGAGGCTCGGCGTGCAGCCGGCAAGCGCAGGCGTGTCGCGTTTTATCGGGGCGGAAGCCGTCGAGGCCTCCGGCGCAGCTAATCTCGTCCAAAAATGCGATGCGTGGTTTGGCGGCGGCCCCCCGATGACGCAATGGACCCACGAGACGCTCGCAAAGCACGAGGCGCGCATGGAGCCGGCGCAGGGCGTGTCCGCGGATCAGCTTGAAATCTATGCGCCCGACATCGCGCGCAGCCAGCGTCGTCAGGGGCGCTGGATTCCCGCCGGCCAAATAGCTCAGGCGATCGAGGGCACGCGCGTTTGCCGCCCTCTAGCGCGCTTTGCGCCCAGCTACGACCGTCCTTCGCTGCTCGCGCAGTTTGCGTTCACGCATGGAGCCTTGACCATACGGCGGTCCACGGCGATCGACCGCAAACAGGAACTCAGACTCTGCTACGGGTTGGATATTCGTCTTGGAACACCGCGCAGAATTGCGCTGTCCGTATCCGGTGACTTCCTGAGCATCGCCAAGCCTCTTCGGCTGCCGCAACCTGAGGCTCGCGTTTACGAGTTGGGTTGGCCTGATCCCGCCGCCCGTGAGGACGATCGAACGCTGACCTTTCATGTCCATGCGCTTCCGTTTCTCCAATGCGCGTTTCAACGAATGAATTGGAAACCAGTGATGACAACCGGAGGCACCCAATGAACGACTCTTTGCACCCCTCCGATCATGGTGTCCACGCAATCGCCCGGCGTCTTACAGAGAGTCTGCGCTCCTATATCGAGGCGCAGTATCACGTTCGGAACGAAGCCATTATTCGGGAGCGTCGCCGGCTACTTGAAGAGGCCGGCGCGGTAAATCAAGACCCTTTCGTTGAGTCGACTCCTGTTTACGAACTCGACGCTCCGTATTCCGAACTTGATATTCCGGGTCCCGTCAAGGACGCGCTGACAAGCCTTGCCGAGCTCGGCAGCGGACTCTTTCCACGGCCCTACGTCCATCAGGCCCGCGCACTGGAAGCCTTTTTCACCAGCGGATCGGACCTGATTGTCGCGACCGGAACGGGGTCGGGAAAGACTGAAAGCTTCCTGATGCCAATTATTGGCCAACTTGCCATGGAGGCGCGCGCCCGGCCGGTCTCGGCCGCTCTTCCTGGCATTCGCGCGCTGCTTCTTTATCCTATGAATGCGCTCGTAAACGATCAACTATCGCGCATCCGGCGGCTGTTCGGAAGTCCCGATGCCTCTACTATGATCTCCGCGGGCCGCGCGCGGCCCGTGCGCTTTGCAAGCTACACGGGACGCACGGCCTATCCGGGACCACGAACGTCGCAGCGTGACACCGACCGGATCGAGCCGCTTTTTGAGGACTTCTATCTTCCGGTCGTCGCAAATCCCACAAAGGAAGCCGAATTGCGCGCCATCGGCCAGTTGCCGGAAAAAGACCTCAATCGCTTCTTCGCCAAGGACCGCGAGGAAATCCTAACGACGCGAACCGGGGCGACGCGCCGTATGCGCCACTGGGAACGCCGGTTGCTGACCCAGCCCGGCGACCGCGAACTCATGACGCGCCACGAGACACAGGAGTGCTGCCCCGAAATCCTCATCACCAACTATTCGATGCTCGAATACATGCTGATGCGGCCCATCGAGCGTCCAATATTCCAGCAGACAAGGGAGTGGCTTCGCGCCGATCCCGCTAACGAGATGATTCTCGTCCTCGACGAAGCGCATATGTATCGCGGCGCGGGCGGCGCTGAGGTGGCGTTGCTCCTGCGACGGCTTATGTCGCGCCTCGATGTTCCCCGCAGCCGCGTGCGGTTCATTCTCACTAGCGCTAGTCTCGGAAGCGACGACGAGGCTACCCGCGCGATCGAGCGATTTGCCCGCGACCTGACGGGACTCACCGAAGACGTTCCGCGCTGCATAGAAGTGATCCGCGGCTCGCGCGAAAGCCGCCAGGGAAAACGTGAGGCCACCGAAAGCGAAGTCCGCGCGCTCCATGCTTTCAACCTTTCCGCATTCGAGCGTCATGCGGTTGACGCGGGATCGGCGCACGAGGCCGTTAACGAGTTGTGCCGGCGGCTTGGCTGGCCCCAACCAGGTCCGGATCGCGACCTCGCGGATTTCCTGTTCGAAGCGTTATCCGGGTGGGGTCCAGCGGAGCAACTGATAGAAATCGTCGCCGGCACGGCACTTCGGTTGTCCGACGTGCAGCGCGGCGTTTTTGGAGTTTCGCCGCTTGCCGAGCGTGCGACGGCTGCCCTGATTGCGCTTGCGACGTTCGCGCGGCGCGCACGCGATAAGCGAGTCCTTCTTCCCACGCGCCTGCATATGTTCTTCCGGGGGCTTCCAGCACTCTATGCATGTGTCGATCCGGCTTGCAGCCATCGGCGCGAAGACCACGAATACCCGACTCTCGGCCGGCTTTACACGCAGCCGCGGGAACGGTGCGCGTGCGGCGCACGCGTCTACGAACTTCTGACCCATCGTGAATGCGGCACCGCGTTCCTGCGCGGCTATACCGATGGCCCGCACGGCGACTTTCTCTGGCATGTCCCCTCGGGGCCGTTGCGTCAGGGCCATCAGGTACCCCTTTCGGAGATCGAACTGCTTGTCGATGGCGAGCCGCATCGGCAACGGACCGGATTTTGCGCGACCGTTTGGCTCGATGTCGCGAGCGGCCGCTTGCTCCACCGGGAACCGTCCACCCTTCAGGGCTTCAGGCGCGTCTTCCTTCCCGATGGCGGTGTCGACGCGGTACGTAGCGTGCGTTTCGACCGATGCCCTGTCTGCACCGTGTCGACGCTACGCAACGGCCGCTCGACGATCATGGACCACGCCACAAAGGGCGAGGCACCCTTTGCCAATCTCGTGAAGACTCAACTCGACGCTCAGCCCCCGACACGGCGTGAGGATCGTGTGTTTCCAAACGGCGGGCGCAAGGTCCTGCTGTTCTCCGACGGACGGCAAAAGGCGGCCCGCCTCGCGCGCGACATCCCGCGTGAAGTCGAGCAGGACATTTTCCGCCAGGTGCTTGCCGTGGCCACCGCCCGGTTGGCTGCTGCCGGCACCGAGCCCCGGCCGACGTTGCACCTTTATATTGCCGCCCTCACGGTCTTGCGCGATTTCAACCTTCCAATGTTCGACCGTGACGACGCGCGCGCCATCGAACGGGAAGTCGAGAAGCTCGAAAAGGATCACGAGGGTGAACCGCTTGGCGAGCTTCTGAGGGATTTCTCCCCCGAAGAGACACCTGCGCGTTATAAGATCGCGCTCCTCCGACAACTTTGCGGTCGCTATTATTCGCTTAACGGCACCTCTGTTGGACTTTTGCTTCCGGCGGCCAGGGCGCGAAACAAGCTGCGCACGAGCCTGCGCGCCGCCGCGCCAAGCCTTTCCGACCAGGACGTCGACGATCTTGCCACGGCGTGGATTTGCGAGCTTGCTGACAAATTTGCCTTCGACCGCTCTGTCGCGGCGCCCATCCGCTCCCGCGCCGCCGGGTTCTGGTCGACGGCCTGGGGCACCGATGGTCGCTTCGAACGAGAGCTTCGCCAGCAATTGCCCGCGATCCTCGGCATCTCCGCCGACGCCATCGCAGGGATCGAAGCTGCGCTCGGCAGCGAATTGGCGCTTCGCGACGACAGCGGAGCCTTCTTTCTCGATCCGGCCAAGGTCCAAATCCACATCGATCTCGACGCGCCCTGGTTTCAATGCCGGGAGTGCACCCAGCTTTCGTCCTTCACGATACGAGGATGCTGTGTTTCCTGCGCCTCTACCGCACTTGACCGGCTGGAGCCCGCGGCAAGCGAGTATATTCGCGCGCGCAAGGGATTCTGGAGAAATCCGGTCCACGCAGCCATGACGCCTGCGGCGAAGCTCCGAAGCATTTCCGTCGAGGAACACACCGCGCAACTCTCGAACCGGGACAACACGCGCGTCCACGCCACGACCGAGAAGTTCGAACTCCGTTTTCGCGACATTCAGATTGAGCCACGCGACCGACCCATCGACGTTCTCAGTTGCACAACAACTATGGAGGTTGGCGTCGACATCGGCTCGCTGGTCGCCGTCGGGCTTCGCAACGTGCCGCCGCAGCGTGAAAACTACCAGCAGCGCGCTGGCCGCGCGGGGCGACGGGGCTCGTCGGTTTCAACCGTTCTAACTTACGCGCAAAACGGCCCTCACGACAGCTTCTACTATAACGATCCGCGCGCCATCGTGGCCGGACCGCCCCGAAATCCGGATATCAAAATCGACAATCCCAAGATTGCGCGGCGTCACGTCGCCTCGCACCTGCTCCAGACGTTCTTCCATCGTTACATGGACGAACACAACATAACGATCGGCGGGCCAACGTCGGCCTTGTTCCGTGCGCTCGGAAAGGCGAATGATTTTTTCTTCGGAGACGGGCAAGCGGGACCATCATTCGCCACATTCAAGCAGTGGGTTGAGCAGCATGTTATCGCCGCGCAAGGCGACCAACGCAGCCGGATCAAGTCCTGGCTACCGGTGCTCCGTATCGATGTGACACCCGACGAGTGGATCAGTCGGGTAGCCCGGGATCTCATCGCGCAACTTGAAGCGATCATGCGCGAACTCCAGCCAGCGGCTGCGACGCCGGAAGAGTCCGGAGACGGGGAAAACGCTGTAGGCGGCGCCGATCGCGACGACGACCGGAACGCCCTAGGCAACGAGGAATTGCTTGAGTTCCTTTTCAGCAAGGGAATGTTGCCGAGTTATGCGTTCCCGACCGATTTGACGAGCTTTCTCGTCGAGAAGCTCGGGCCACCCACCGGTTCGCCGCGGCGGGTCGAGATTGTTGAGCGGCCACAGCAAGCAATCGGAAAAGCTCTAAGCGAATATGCGCCGGGACGGCTCATCGTCATCAACAAGGAGACATACCGCTCTGGTGGCGTGATGGCGAACATGTTTCCCACCACGCATGACCGCGCGGCGCCGCTGTTTGCCGACGTACAGCAACTTGTCCACTGCGACACATGCAGCTTCGTGCGGGACATCGAGGCGGAAGAAGCCGCGCAGACCGGTTGCCCCGTATGCGGCGGCACCTTGCAGCGAACCCCAATGATCGTGCCGCAGGTCTTCACGCCCGAAGACGGCCGCGCGCTGCCGGAAGACGACCGTGAACAGGATATAACATACGCAACCGGAGCACAATTTCCTGTCCCGGTCGGCACAAACGATCTTCCCGTGCTTCAGCCGCTGGGTGCCCGGCTGGCCTTCGCCGTGACGACAGACCGAAAGCTCGTTACCGCCAACAAGGGGCAGGTAGAGGATGATTCCTACCAGGGGTTCTGGGTATGCGAGAAATGCGGAAAGGCCGCCACAGAAGTGCCAAATCCAGGACCGCATGACCGGCCCTACATCATCGAGCGCTCATTCGGAGTGCCGAACGCGCCGCGCCAATGCAATGGCGGTCTCCGCAATGTGTTTCTCGGCCATGTCTTCGCCACCGATCTGCTTCTAATTCGCCTGTCTATCGCACCACCCATGGCGACCGATACAAGCAATCCGGTCGTGCTGCGAGCGCTTGAGGATGCGCTCTATTCGATCTCCGAAGCCTTGCGCCTCGCAGCGAGCAGGCACCCGCAACTCGACCTTGACCCCTCGGAATTCGGAGCAGGCTTTCGCATCGTACCCTCGAATGAAGGCGATGGAAAACTACATCTCGACGTTTACCTCTACGATACGCTTTCAGGTGGTGCCGGCTATGCCGAACTGGCAGGCCGTTACCTAGCCGATATTCTACGGGACGTTCTCGGATTCCTGGAGAATTGCCCCGGGGATTGCGAACAGTCGTGCGAGAGTTGCTTGCGGCATTATCACAATCAACATCTCCGGGACCGACTCGACCGGTTTGTTGGTGCTCAACTTCTCAAGCATGCCATGACCGGAGAGTTGCCGGCCGAAGAAGCCGTGACGGACCAGGCGATCCGCCTTCAAGGCTTGGCGCGCCTTCTCGAACTCGATGGGTTTCAATGCGTTGCCGTCGAAGAGCCGGAGCGCCGGATTCCGCTCACCGTTCGTCGTGGCCGCGCGACTGTCGCCGTCGGTGTAAGATCAGCCCTGCTAGGCGCGGATTGGGATGGCCACTCCCTTGCTTTCCTATCTACACAAAAGCTGATTCTCAACGACTACATATTGCGGCGGAATCTTCCAGACCAACACCGACTAGTGAAATCTATTCTTCCTTCCTAGCGGAACGCATTCTTAAGTGTCGATCTAGCGTGGCCGCCTCCTTCGCCAAGACTATGGCGGCTACTACTGCGTCGCCGGCATGGCCATCATGGCCGCTCGCTCGGCTTCTCTCTGGTGTTCGCCACGCAGGACATCCCGGCGATGATGCGCGAGAACGACAAGGAAGCCAAATCCATCATCGCCAACACCACCAACAAGATGTTCATGCGGATGGAAGAACTGGAAGCGACCGCCAAGCTGGCGATCGATTCCGGCGGCCAAGGCTTCAAGGCGCAGATGCAGGGCTGGTCCGGCAAGGCCGGCGAACTCAACACCGCGTTCCATCTGGGCGCAAGGTTTATCAGTCAGGTTGCAAGCGGAGATCCCGCGAGACGTCTGCTATTGGCGGACTTTTCGAAAATTTATTTGTCATCGGAAGCATTGTTCTCAATCACCAGCACGTCGAGACACTCGATTTCCTGCATGGCGCGACCAGCGATGCCGTGGATATCTCCATAGAGGCCGCTCGTCGAATCGAGCACGCCCATGAGTTGTTCCTCGCGCTTGGCCCAAAGCCGCGTCATGGTCTTGCGTTCGCGATCAAGATCGTCGCGCATGTCGGTGAACTTCTCGACAATAGCGTCAATGCGGTGCCGAAAGCGTGGTCCGGTCAGATACCGGTACACCATTTCCATCTTGGTTTGCTGACCTTCCTGGGCTTTTCGGCTACCGGCGAGGCTGATTATGGATTCCCGAAGTGCAATGGCGAGCGGAATCGCAAGCCGGGGTTTGGCAACCCAAACATTATCAATGAAGTCGAAGGTCTCGACGCCCTTCGGCAGAGCGCTGGAGACGATCAGTGCAATTTCGGTCTTGGCTGCGCGCTGGTCGTCCCGCAGTTTGGCGAGCCAGCCATCGCTCCAGGCCTTGGTGCGCTTGGATTCCCAGAGGATCGTGCCGCAGATCTGTCCGGATGAATTCAATACGCGATGCAGGATGTCGCCGCCGAACTCGCCCTTCGGCACTGGCTCGATCAGGTCATGCGGGAAGCGCGTACGCAGCATGGACTCCAGTTCGAGTTCGAACGCTTCACCCTGCAATTGCTGTGAACCCTGGTTTGCCTTGCGCTGCAATTCATCGATCTGGCGCTGCATGCCGGTAATCTGGGCTTCTTTCTCAGACACTTTTGCCTTGAGGGCGTCTTCCGCTTCCAGCTTTGCTTTGTCACGAATGGCTGTGACGTTCGCCTGCACTTTCTTCTCTACCGTCAGTTCAAGCTCCCGCGTAGCGTCGTCGAGCTCACGGGACTTGCGGATGACCTCGGCTTGCGCCGCCTGAGCCTCGGCCAGTTTGGCATTGTTGGCGGTCAGGTTCTGCTGCAACTCCGCGAGTTGCCGGTCACGCTGTTCGAGGTCGCCGGCGAGCGCAGCGCGGGCCTTCGTCGCCTCGGCTCTCGCGATGCCGAGGCGCTCGGCTTTCACCCTGGCCGACACCTGTTCGTCGATCGCAGCACGGGCCTGGGCGAGATCGGCCTCGATGTTCTTGAGCGCCGCTTCCCGTCTGCCGAACTCGGCTTCTCTCGCGGCGATCTGTTGTTCGAACTGCTGACGCGCTTCAGCGATCAGGGGGGCTGCGAGAGATTCGGTCAACCTGATCTCACTCTGGCAATTCGGGCAGACGATCCTGGGCTCGTTGACCATCCCGGTCGCGTGATGGCTTTCATTCGATGATGCCATCCTGCCCGAGGAGCCGTCTCCTCCGGCCTCGCAGGACAACGCCGTCAACGATGCCGTCTCTTTCGGCGCCACGACGCACGTCATCGCCGTGGTGCGCCGGGGCAGTCCGGACGGGAATCTCATCGAGCGGTTGGTCATGATGACAATCTCCGGTCAGTTCCGCGACGCGGTGCGATCCCGTTCGCGCAGGATGGCTTCGACGAGGCGGCGGAGGCGACGCACCGAACCGCCCCGCCAGTGCGCGGCGACAGCGTCGCGCTCGACGCCATCGAGGGGAACGATCCAGCGCCGATCGAGACCGCGCTCGTTGGCGAGATCGGCGGTCAGGGCCGGCAGCAGCGCGTCGAGATCGGAGGCAGCCGGTTTCGGGAAGTTGATCACCCTGAAGCGATCGCGGATCGGCGAGGGCAACGGATCGAGCGCGTTGGCGGTCGCCACATAGCTGACCTGACTGAGATCGAGCGTCACCTGGAGCGCCGGATCGGGATAGCGGGCGTTGGTCTCCGGTTCGAGGAAGCCGAGCAGGCAATCCCACAGCCGACCATAGTCACTGCGTGTCCCGGCCTTTTCCAACTCGTCGAGCAGCACAAGGGGATTGGCGTGTTTGGTCTGGCCGATCGCCAAAAAAGGATGACACGGTTCGGCCGAGTACCAGCGCCGGTCGGTGCCGCCGAACACGGAGCCGTCAGCGCGCGATGCGTCGGTGCGCCAGACGCCGAGACCGAGCACTTCGCCGAGCCGGCGAGCAAAGCGCGACTTGCCGCCGCCGGGATCGCCGACCAGAAGCAGCGGTCGCAGCCGCACCGTGGTGCAACCCACGAGATCGGCGAGCACGAAGTCGATAACGTCGGCGGCGTACGGGAACTCGAACAGCAGAGTATTGCGCACATCGTGCAACGGCGGCGGCTTCACCAGCGGCAACGGGGTATTGATGATGTTCTTCAGCGGCCCAAGGATGTCCTTGAGCTTGATATTTTTCATCTGGATGTTGTCGAGTCGGACGACGACGAGATGATCTTCTGGAACCGGTTCGGGCGACTGCTTGGCGCTGTTGTCTTCATTCTTTTGGTTTGTTTCTTTTTCGCGCTGGGCCTGTCGATGCAAGCTGTTCCAGATTTCGGCCTCGGCCGCCGCCACACGACGCTCCGCCATCCGCGCGCCGATCCGATCGGCGACATAGGCGGCGGATCGGTCATGCCGATCCAACATGTGCCCGCAGGCGGGAAGGGCGGCCCAGCCGTAGCAAAACTGCTCAAGACTCGCGCGCAACTTATCGTCATGGTTTTTGCTCGCAAGACCGCGCAACGCCATCAGGAGGCTCTTGGCCACGCGCTTATGCTCGCCAAAATGGTGCAGGTCGGTCGGGAGGGGAAGCGACAGCAGCCGCACGCAATCGGCCAGCGACCGCAGATCGCTCCGATCCTCGCTGACCGCGAGGCGATCAAGTTCGGCGGCAAGCAGCAGGCCCTGATCGGTGGCAAGTTCCTCATCGGATTCGGTTTCGCGGCCGGCCAGCCAGCCGGTCGTGAGCGCAAGGTCGGGACAGACCTCGCCGATCTCGGCCGCGAGCCGCTGATCGATGTGCGGCGCCATGGTCGAGACCAACATCGCGTAACGCAGCAGGCGCGGCAAAGTCTTGAGCCGCTCGTCGTCTTCGGAGGAATCGGCGGCGGCGCCGGTGGTGATCTCGTCGACCGCGATCGCCGGCACTTCCGTGTCGTCGATCTCGCCGGTGGTGGATTCGGTGCTCATGCCGTGCCCTCCGAGCTGCCGTCGTCTTCGGTGGCGTAGACCTCGGCCATGCTGGTCAGCACCTGGCGCATGGTGTCGGGATCGGCCGGCGCTCCGATGCGATAAAACCGCGAGAGCGTACGAACCCATCGGCCATCCGGATCGGCGAACCACAGCGGAGAGGTCACCGCCATCCGGTCCCCCAGCCGCGGATGGCCGCTGATGTCGCCGATCAATTGCAGGCCCGCGGGGGTCTGAGCGATGAGCCACTCGTCGATGAGCGGCGCCGACTGCAGCAGCGCCGGCGAGATCGAGCGCGTTTGCTGCAGCCGCGCGGCGTCATCGGCGAGCATGCGAAGCCGCCGCATCAGATCGGCGTTGATGTGAATCGGATCGAGAAAGGGGTAGAGTTGCGTCAGCATGAAATCACCTGCGAACTGAGGGGAAGGTTGAACAGCGGAATGAACGAATGAGCGTGGTGTGCGCCGATGGCGTCACGGATCAGGCTCGATGATCAATTGACCGTTGAACCCCACGTTCTCGGCGCCGTAGCCGTGTGGGTTCGCCACCACCCGCGTCTTGACGACGCGGTAGTCACTCGAGTTATGGACATGGCCGTGGATCCAGAGACTGGGGTGGTGCGTCTCGATCAGAGTGGAGAGATCGGAGACGAAGGCACCGGTCACCGGATCGTTCTGGTAGCGCGGAAGCACCGAGTTCCAGTGCGGCGCGTGATGGGTCACCACCACCGTCGGCCCTTCGAACGGCGCCCCCACCGTTTCGGTGAGGAATGTCTTCGAGCGGTGATGCAACAGACCGGCTTCCTGGGGCCGGAATCGCAACCAAGGCTCCTTGCGCCATCCGATCAAGCGGTGGTCGTTCATCGCGCGGGCGCAGGCCGCCATGACACCGGCGACATTGGCCGCACCGAACGCCGCATAATCGGTCCACAACGTGGCGCCCACGAACCGCACGCCGCCGAGCGTGACGCTATCGTTCTCCAGAAGGTGGATGTTGAACGAACTCGCCTGTTGCCGGGCCAGCGCCAGTTCGTCCGGCACAAAGCGGCGGTAGTATTCATGATTGCCCATCACCATCACGATCGGGATGGTCATCGGCACGATCCGCCGCAGATGCTCGAACGCTCGCACCGCCCCCTCGCAGGTGTCGCCGGCGACGACCACCACATCGACGCCCTCGGCAATCGCGATCGGCTTGAGCGGGGCCACGTCGAGGTGCAGGTCGGAGAAGATCTGGAGTTTCATGCGCGATCTCCCACGTGCGTGGCGCTGGTCGCATCCAAGGTCCGCAGCGCTTTCCACAGTGCGGCTTCGGCCTGGCTGAACCGGCGCCGATCCAGCGAATGCCGCAGATTGTGCGCCAGCCACTATGCCGCGAGTTCGGTCGCGAACGGATGATCGAGGGCCGCACGGCCAAGCACGTGCGACAGCATGAGGGCGGTGGCCGCGTCGCCGTCGAGCGCGCTCGCCAGCACCGCCGTCATGGCGATGTCGACCTCGAGCGTCGTGGTGGAGATCGGCATCAGCGACAGCGCCACCGCGATGCTGGCGGCGGCGTCGCCGCGCAACGCCGCAATCCAGCTCTTGCCGCGCAGAACGGCAACCTTGTCCAGCGTGGCGCGGAGCAGCAGGTGCTCGGCATCACGGAACTTATCCGCGGGCAACATGCGCCACCACGCAAGCGGCGAAGCATCCGTGGCATGGAACGGCCACGGCGTGGACCTGATGACAGGGGCGCTGTTGTGTTGCCGCAGCAGCCTGGCCAGATCGCCGCCGCAATGCGGACCGGGCAAGTCGGTGATGGTGGTGTCGTCCGTGGTCTGACGCATGACAATACTCTCCTGTTCGCGCAGAAGGTCCTGCGCGTTGATCCCTGCGAGGGATGGGTCGGTTGTTGTGAGGGGAGGAGCAACTCCGGTTAGGGAGCTCTCGCCTTGCCACGCGGGGCCACGCGATGCCTCATCGGGCCACGCCCCGCCACGCCTGCGGCGCGCCGGATTCTATTCCAGCTTGACCGAGAACTTGCCGAACTTGGGCCGCCAGTCGCCGAGCCCCTCCCGCATGCCGGCGATTTCGAAAATCTCGATGACCTCGCTCGGGTTCAGAAGACTCGGCAGGAACTCGATGTCGGCAACAACATGCCAATTTGGAAAGCGCGGTCGCGTGCGCATCACCTTGGCGTCGTTGACATTGACCGCGAACCGCAGCCGAAAAGCCTTGTCATCCCACAACGACGCGAGATCGCGCGGTCCGTCGTACACGAGCAACGGCGATCCCATGCAGGCAAAACCTGCTTTCGCATTCTTGCCTTTTCGCCGGGTCTTCGCCGACGCGATGAAGGCGGACTCGATAGCCTCGCTCGGGATGCAGGGTCTGCCGTCGTGCAGCCACAGGCCGCCATGCCACTCGATCTTGGCGATCTGCTCATGATCGGCCACCGTCTTGTCGCGCTTCTTCGTCAATCGATCGAGATCAACCTTGATCTGTTCCAGCGGATCGGCAAGGCGCGAACTGTGCATCAACAGCGGCCGCTCGCCGGTCAGGCGCACGCGAAGACGTTCAACGGACATGGCGAAGCTCCATCGCTTTGGACGTGGGGTCGAACAACGGCGCCGCAGCCTCCAGCGCCGGCCGAATGTCGACGGTTTTGGGAAGCACATCTGCGTAGCGAAGCCGGCGCTGATGGTCGGTCACCACGCGATGACAGCAACGGCACAGCGTCGTCAGATCGCCCGCCTGTTCGTTGAACAGATTGGCGTAGGTGCGATGATGGACCTCGAGCGGGTGCTCCGAACCGTCATGATTGCAAAGCCGGCATCGAAAGCCCGACGCCGCCAACTCCGCCAGCCGCGCGGGATGTTCTCGCCACTGCCGACTCATGATGTATTCGTGGTAAGTCATCTAATCGCCCTTCTTTCGATTACAATATGTCATCGAAATTTGCGATATTCAAGAGTTCGTTGACAAAAAGTCGATAACAGTCGATCTATGGTTAATGATTGCTAAACAAGATGCCCACGTTTGGCCCACACCTCGCTTAATCAGGGCGGCACGGGGGCTTGTGGGAATTGATCAGGAAACGCTTGCTTCAAAGGCCGACGTTACGCGGCAAGCCGTGATCAAGATTGAGGCTGATGAAAGCGAGCGAATGGATCCGCGCCGACTGAAAGTTTTGCAGTCGCTGCAGCGGGTATTCGAGGACGAGTACGGCGTCGAGTTTTTTGCGGCTAGTGAGAATTCCGGCGAGGGCGTCCGATTCAGAAAGTAACGGAGGAGGGCGATGGGCTCCGTTTCCCGAGCTTGGGAGAGGCAAGCTATCTTAGGCTCATAGTTGTCTGGCAGTAGTTATTTGCTGCTGCGAGAGAAGCTTGATCCTTGCAGACTTAGTGGTAACGTTTTTCGATGTGCTTGCGATCGAGCCGACTAACAATGGTAGGGGTCGTTTGATAGAAAACTAGTGTTTGTTTTGCGATGAAAGGTGAACTGTACGCGGGGTAGTTCGCGTTCTTGGCCATTTCTGAGTGCGTAGCAAACCGAGTAGGCCCGGTCCAAAACGGTAACTCTGGAACAATGTCTGAAACACTAAGCCACGCAGATATCCGAAACCTTCTTGAAGGCTTTGCAGCAGCGATAGGTTTCGATCAGCATCGCGTTGACACGATGCCGCTTTGGAAATTTGATCCTCGATACGATGAAGATATGTGGCGACAGTGGCGTTCTGGACACATCCGCCACATCAATAAAGTTCTTCAGACCGTGGACGAAATTCCATCTGCAATGCTGGCTGAGCTCGCCGCGTTATCAATGGCCTATAAACCCGAGTCCGTCAGAAGCACTTTTCTCGAATTATTTGCAGAGGTTGTGAGTGGCAGCGTTCTTGAGGAGGAATTCGAAGCAGCGGAGCGTTTCTTTGGATGGTTGATTTGTTACGTGCGTAAAAAGCCTCCCGATGGTCTTTTCGCTCCTCAAGCTAAAATGTCGAATCTGACATGGTGGAGTCTCAATGATCCGCTGAAAGTTGCTTTGGATCCTGAGGTTGGATATCGGTTGCCGAGCCAAGTCTCTGACAATTGAAACAGTTCAACGCCTGTGACGACGACCCATCAAACATGCTTTCGATCCTGTGCCGTTGCTGATAAGGAACGAACTCCTGATTGATAGGAATTTTGCGGTTTGATTTCGGCGGAATGCATGCCGTGAAGGCTCGCAGCGGTACGCTGCGCGTTCATATGAATGCGCACCAAGCGGCAATGCCGCTTCCTAATTTTGAGGGTTTTTATACCCTTCGGTAAGAACTGGCAAATCGGCGTAATAAGCATGTCTTCGGGAATGCTGATGTATACGCCATATTCGGCTCCGAGCCCCCTTGCAGTAATTGACGCACTCGAGAACGATAATTCATTGCCGCCGGATTTGCGAGAATTGATTATCCTCGTGTCGGTTGGCGCTATGCCGCCCCAGAAATACACCATCAGGAACGTATCGGCCGTCAGGCCGCTCGCGGGAAGATATGGTCGCGGCCGCATAGACCGGTCAAAGAACTCCGCAATTGAGAGCCGACGAACATCTCCTCCTATAGTTCGATGGACAAATTGCTTGACGACCATGGACTCTTGAACCAAAGGCGTATGGCAGCACTACAGATGTTTACGGTCAATCAACCAGTCAATTTTGTTCTGGCGTTCGGCGAGCGCCCGGCGAAACCAGTCGGCATCGTAGCCCTTGTCGGCAAGCAGCTGTCTGGCGGGCGGCAACGCATCGAGCATCAGAGCCGCGCCCTTGTAATCGCTCATCTGGCCTTCGCTGAGCAGCATGATGACGGGGCGCC
>ERZ778029.1385-NODE-1385-length-21096-cov-3.924766_pt1 | contig 21096 bp, 22 predicted proteins | sample MGYA00375759_ERZ778029 | MGnify/ENA primary metagenome ERZ778029 (study PRJEB29350, sample SAMN05389819) | bioreactor metagenome | isolation source: Ammonium sulfate bioreactor | place: South Africa: University of Cape Town | collected 2014-04-04 ...
GTTCTTGACCAGCTGTATCCCTATTTGAAAAACAAAAATAAAATATGCCGAATAGAAATACTTATTTGTCTTCGTTTACCATAAGTGCAAATGAATATTATATGTTTTCTGTGTTTGTTTTGATGTATACTGAAGTTCTTTATTGAAAACATCAACACCAACAGTTGGCGCAAGTTTTTCACGATATTCTTCAATTACATATTGATTAAGTAAACTTGTCTATATGAGAAAAAAAACAAAGTCGAAGAAATTTTATTTAGCTTTTTTTTTGTTTACTTTTCCAACGGTTGAATCTCCAATAATTATAAATTTTAAGTTTAGTTGATTATTCATCATGTTGATTACTATTTCTTTCGAATATATCACATGAGTATTATCGTTAATATTCGGTCTACCTTGCTTTGCGTTCTTTCTTTCTTTTCTGCAATCTTTTTCTCTCTTTATTCTAAATCGATAATTAACTGTATGTCGTTTAACAGAGGAAATTATTGTCGATAGATAAAAATAAAAATAAAAACAAATAAAGAAATTACAGACAGCCGATTTTTTTTTCCTCGTTGACTATAATTTCGCTTCGTCATACGGACAAATACAAATTGTTTTTGATTGTTTATTTATTTATGGCAACAAAAAAAGGCAGATCAATTCACATTTTTGTGTTTTACACGAGTAGTTGTATGTCTAACTGTCAAGTGTATGATAATAAATGACATATTTGAACAACAATTAGTTAAAAACATCGATATTGCATTGAATGCTGTGAACTTGTCTTTGAGCTTGTTAATCATCAACCCTCGTCAAAAATTGAATCCGTACAAGTTTTAATAATCAATTTGTTTGTTGTTCTTGACCTAACATCATCAAGAAATGAGTATCATATTATTACTTTCTATTTGATTGATAAAGTGCTTTTTTCCATTGGCAATCAAATAAACAAATAACAACATATGTACAGAGAGATTATATATCGACATAGATGATGGATAGATCAGACAGAGATTTTCTTTTGTCTTTGATAGAAAAGATTTGAATGAATATGTGAAAGGATGAGGAAGAAAAAGAAAACATGGAAAAGTGTTTTTTTTTCTATTCGTTCTTTTCTTTTTAAGATTCTATCTAAATCTCTATGAATATTTGATTGATTGATCAATAAATAATGAATCGATTGCCAATGGAAAAAGAAAGGTTTAATTAGCAAAAACTAACTTACTTATTCCTATTGTTCGACTAGAAGCAACAAAAAAAAAACTTTCTTTTTAATCTTTTGTGCGTATCTAATTTTATTATTCATTTGTTGATAATTATTTCTATCTGAAATTTACAGTTATATGCGTGTGTAATGATGAATATTGAATAATACGAAGAAATGATTACATCCTTGATTCGAATGTTAAAGTGTCAGAATAAGATGAATAATTTTTTTTCTTCTTTTGCACACATATCTAAGCATCTAATAGTCATGGATTCTTAATCAACATGGACAATATCAATAGTTGATTCTGGCACGCACTATTTGTTAAAATGACGAATTAGAAGTATTCTATTAACCAGCTGCTCTTACTTGGTTTTTGTTTTTTTTTATCCGAAAAAAACATCTCTGCGTCTTATTTTTCTTTTTCTTCTTTGAGAAAAGATCGAGAGACAAAACGAGAGTGAGAGAAAAAAAAAGGAAAAAGAAGAAGATAAAACAGAAGAAAAAGAGAAAGAACTTGTCATCGTTTTTTCTCACTGTCTCTCTCACTCTCTGTCGCTCAATATTTTTGATTATTAGTCGACCATTATTACTAACATCACATTGCTTTAGTTAAATGGCCCTGCAGCCAATCTTTAAACTCGCATCTTCATTTATCATTATGTTATCGTCATCGTTAACATCGATTGAACAACATCTCCAAGGAAAAAAATAAGCAACAACATTAAACACCCTCACAAACAATCTCATGAATCGAACTGATTCATCATTTCGTCGTCATCAGGGTGGTGGTAGTCTACGTCGATTTAGTTTTCGTCGTAAACCAACACGAGAATCTATACCTGAACCAACATCAACATGGACATTCGATGATGATACTCATGAATGGCAATTACTCCGAGGTAAAGATATACATGCCAAATCGAGTCGTATTTTATTCAATAATTAACAGATAAATTTTTCTTCGTCTCATTGTAGACATACTAATTGCTCATTCAAGCACGTTTCGAATAGACAGGCTCAAGAAGGCGAAGAAAAAGCAGAATCCCTCATTTATGTCATGCACAATCTATCTAAAAAGAAAGGAACAAAACTAGAGAAATAAACATTTTTAAATAATATTCAAATAAAAACGAGAATATATGTTTTTTTCCTTTTAATACAGCGTGAAAACACGACATGTTTTCTATGAAACAAAGACAAATAAGAGAAAAACAATAGATACTTAGTCTTCCTTTTAATCCCCATTCGATTTCCTGACAAAAAATGTATATTGTGTGAGTGAGATCTATCTAAGACGAACAAATTGCTTTTAAACATGTCTTTCTTTGTCTTTTTTGAAAGGAAAAATATTTCTATATAATAATAATTCAATATCGGTACTTTTATTTAGTATAGAATTCTATTGAAAATACAAAAAGAAAAGAGAGAAAACAAATTAATAATGATAATTAGTTCATTATTAAATCAATCAATTGAAAATAAATGTTATGATAAACATTATCATTACACTTTACCGAGTGTAGTCTTAGTGTAAATGTCGATCATCAATGTATTCTATTTCATTGTTGTCGTCTTTTTTTTTCTTTCCGCTTTTGGATTTGACATTGTTTCGTTGAAGAAAAAAGAAAGAGAAGAAATGATAATTTGATATGAAAGGCGATGACTAGGAACGAAGACGAGAAGAGAAAACGAGTGACTCTTTACAATGACTATGTTTTGTTAATGTCTCCAGAGAGAAATGATTCTTTCTTATCGGATGATCACCACAATTCATTGACAAACGTTTGCCGAGAATGAAAAATAAAGAACAAGAAAAAGAAGAAGAAGAGAATATATCTAATGTAATTCGAATAGAAATTGCTCTATATGATGTATGTGTACTTTCGGATTTGCAGCTCTCATTGGGAATTTAATTAGATAATTTACTTGTAATAACGATTCGATAGTTCGACTGCCTAAAGCAATCAATAAAGAAAATCATTTCGGAGATATTTTTTAACCGAAATTAATTCGAATTCTTTTGTTTTTTTTTTTGGTCATTCTAGACGATGGTGCTCATATACAACTTGTTTACAATAAATCAGAAGTATGCAAAAACAAAAAAAAAATACAAAAAAAAAATCAAAATTGTTCTCTTTAGCATATACCATTGAAAGATTTTGCTGCTGAAATACGTGGCGGAAAAGATATTAAAGAATTCATACTGAGCGCTATTATTCTTCTCGATGTTCAAGATATATCCATACGAGATTTAATTGAAATTATCCTTCGAAAAATCAAACAAATCAGTCTAACACATAGCAATATCAATGTTGCATCAGCAATATCACCAACATCGTCCATATCAGCTGCTGCAACCACAATGATGGGCAGTACCAGTCTAAGTAGTACGAGTGGACATCGAGAAAATCTTAACATAGAAGAAATCAAACAAGAATTATTTGTCGATGATCGAGGTATCGAATCGAATTCATTCGATTGTAAATTGAAATTAGCATTTTTTTCCTTCTTCTAGTGCGTATTCTTGCTAAGACTATGCAAGCAACGACAACAACAGAAACCAATTGGACTTATGATCAATCATGGGTAGCAATCCTGTGTACATCACCATCGATAGTAAAACGTCATGTAGCTATAGCACGTTTAAAAAATCCATGTAATCTCGGTCGAAATTGTCAAGAAGCACGTTTTATTATCTTTATTCTTTCGCCATTGAAAGAAAAAGGTACAAAGAATTTTCTTGAAACAGGCCGAACATTTGCAACTATATTTGCTGATATTGAATTACGTGCTAAATTATTAAAAGCTACAACACAACAAGAATTCATATCAATTATTGATGTAATATTAAGACAATAGAGAGAGAGATTTGATAATTTATTTTGATGTTTATTAAATAGAAACATACGGATAATCTAATGGAACAACAAACAACGTTGTCGAGAAAATCTTTACCTGATCCATTTGATGATAATATAGTTAACTCAGAAGTAAAGAGAAACAAAAGAAAAGATTTGTGTTTTGCTTTATTAATCAATGTTAATTTAGGTCTTGCAAGAGAAAACATATTACTGTCCGATACTATCGGATATGATCATGGATTTATCCCGACGTTTACCCTATTATTTTTCTGATTATTATGATAGTAAAATTTCATTATTTTCTTGTTTTATTCAAAAATATCTTCGTCGTTTTAGTTTTTAAGACTTATCGTGGTTTTCAAAAAGTCTTATCAACTGTTGCGTTTCTTTATTTTGCCTGTCTTTTACCTAGTATAGCCTTTGGTGTTTTAAATTCTCAATTAACAAACGATCAAATCAGTGTACCTAAAACAGTCGCAGCACAATGTCTTGGCGGATTGTTTTTTTCTATCTTTGCTGGTCAACCGCTAATTGTTGTTATGACAACAGCACCACTAACACTTTATGTTCGAGGTAAATTTTGTATTTTAGTATTTTTTCAATCTTGAAAATAAATTCATTTAGTCATATCAAATCTATGTATACGGTATCAATTGGATTTTCGGGATACATACGCATTAGTCGGTCTATGGAATTCGTTTTTTCTTATATTATATTCATTTTTTGGCGTTTCAAAAATCATGAAATGGTCGACAAGGTAAACACATGAACATGAATTGTTTGGCGAATGTAAATATTTTTACTTTTCGAATTTTCTAGATCGACTGAAGAGATCTTTGCATTATTCGTCTCTATCGCTTTTCTTGTCGATGCAACTGCTCATGTTTATCAAAGTACTACTTGTTCTTTTCTTCGTTTTTTTTTCATTATTTAATCTTTTTTTTCGATTTAGATTTCATTCGTAATTATTCAACAAATTCTTGTCAACAATATGATGAATATTGGAAACTACGTCGAATGAATAAAACAACAATACTAATGAATACAACGAATGGATTTCTTGATGAGCCATGTTCACGTGATACATGTTTACTTTATATCCTATTAACACTTGGAACAGTTTGGTTCGGAACATTTTTATATAAATTCAAGCAAACACCGTATCTTACATCGGCTAAACGAGAATTATTAGCTGATTATGCGTTGCCTGTATCAGTTATTATTATGTCTTTAATCGGAAGTTTATTTTTTAGTCAAATTAATCGTAACGAAAAAAAAAACGAAGAAGAAGAAAATAGAAATAAGAAAATTATTTTTTCTCAATTTTTAGTTCAATCATTTTCGATTAAACACGAACCACTTTTTGCTCTCGCACGATTTAAATCTGTAACAACAACACAAATCATTGCTACTGGTGGCTTAGGTTTTTCTCTATCATTGCTCATGTTTCTCGTATGTTAACGAGCTCTTTTTATGTTGCCTATTAAACATAGAAAAAAAAATTTTTCATTCAATTAGGATCAAAATATTGTCGGTGCAATTGTCAATTCTCCGGCAAATAAGTACGACAATTGAATTTCATATTCTCTTTATTTCTTGTTCTCTATTATAAATAATTAGATTGAAAAAGGGCAAAGCATTTCATGTTGATCTATTTGTCATCGCTATACTCAATGGTTGTTTGTCTCTATTTGGACTAACATGGATGCATGGTTCGATCTGTGAATTTATTCGATTAAGATTGAATTTATTGTTGTGTTTATTCTAGGTGCGTTACCTCTTTCACCTTTACATGTCAAAGCACTTGCTGATACCGAAGAACGTGTTGAACAAGGACATATTCAATCTGTGTAAATGAAAACAAAAGAATTCTTGATTCGAAGTTTGTTTTGTTGTTGTTTTCTCTTTAGAATTGTTAAAGTTCGAGAGACTCGTTTAACAGTTTTAATTTCTCATGTATTCATTGGTTTATCATTATTAATGCGTGATATTCTCCGACAGATTCCCTTGCCTGTCTTAGATGGATTATTTCTCTATTTAGCCTTGACATCTTTAGATGGAAATCAATTTTTCGAACGTGTGACTCTTTTTTTTACGGAACAAGTAAGAAGAGAAAAACAAACACCAGAATAATCGTTTTGTTTTCTTTTTTTTATTATTATTCAGGCTGCTTATCCTCCTAATCACTATATTCGTCAAGTACCTCAACGTAAAATTCATCTTTTTACTTTCTTACAACTTGTTCAACTTTTCATTTTGTGTGTACTCGGTTTTTCACCAATACTTTATACGAAATTAGTATTGCCGATTTGGCTGGTTGTCATGGTTGCTTTTCGTTATCAAATTCTACCGAAAATCATTGCATCAAAATATTTACGTGCACTAGATCAAAGATTATAGAGTTTATTCATCATGTCTTTGTTTTCTTTTTTTGATTAGTAAAACATATTTTTCGAATAAATAAACCGCAATGAATCTTCTATTTTTACTTTTGCCCTTTTTGATTAAAAACTTTACTAAGATTTCATCAGATGACATAGAACAGATAAATCAATAATCATTTTTGTCAGATTTTGATAAATTAAAAATAGAATATGATGTGATATAGGAAATGATTAGTTCTTCATAGGAGAGAATTTGATAATGATAAAAAAAAATCGAACGAACGTCGTCTTTATCAATCTGAGAATAATTTTCATCTGCTTTTGTTTTTTTTCAATCGATGTGCGTTTATGTGTAAGAATAAAGCTGTTGTTATGACTAATATTCAATATGAATTAGTAAGTTTATTTGATTAATAAAATAAAAACATAGTCTCTCAAGATAAAAAACAATCGATCTGTCTATGAATTCTGTTGTTAAACACTATTTTGTTTTTATTTACAAAACTAAAAATGAAAGGATGAATTTATTTGACACTTATCGCTGGTGGTAATTGACGATCGGGTAGAACTTGTCGATGAAGATATTCGTATGCATGACGTGTGTCAACAATCTACGTAATCGATTAAAATATGAGATTTAATCGTGAATTTTAATGAAAAATTACTTGTTTTTGAAAGAGTTTCTTTCGTTCTTCTAATTCATGTTTGACACGTTTGAGTTCATCGACTTCATCTAATAAACTTTCAACATTAATTGCTTTTCGTTTTCGACAATTCTGTGCTGCAATCTAAATTTACAAAAAAAAACTGCTATTTGTATTGATATACATTTATCAATCATATTTCGAACTTTATTTTTGCCTCGACGACGAATATCTTTGATAACATGAATCTGTTCCGGTGTTAGATAAGTTAGATGTGCTAAATGACGATTGTATTCATCGGTTGATGATTGTGTGATATCGTATAATGTCAATGGAATATTATAGAGACGAAGAGTATCTTCGTCCTGTTGTCCTTGATAATTCGTTCGTATACTTGCACGTCGATGAAGTACAGGCGCAATTAAATGTTCATCAGGATCGATCTGAAATAGAAAAATCCACAATGAAAGTCTATCAATCGAAATAGAAATAAATTTACTTTTTCTAGTTTTGCTTCGATAAATGATTCCTCGAACGACAAATTACTATCGCCGGCTAATGAATCAGTCTGATAGAACAAAGAAATCAAAACTAAAATAATCTAGGTTCGACTTTTTTTTGTTACTCCGAAAGTTGAAAGTAATCTTTGATGAGGATGAAAACTAAAACTGTGACTACTACTAAGTGATTGTTCATCATCGAATGAAACACTAAGAAGATTCGATAATGAATTGGAATTCGAATGTGTCGGCGTGGGAATAACAATTGGTGTTGTTGTTTGCGGAAGAAACTGTTCGGCAAGCATATGCGCTGTTGATGTTGTCGTTTCGTCAATGGAAATATAATTTGTTAACCAATTTGAATCGGTTTGATCCGTATTCAATGGAATATTTTCAAATAACAGATTCGAATTTGTTGTTGAAGATTCAAATGTTGTTAGATATTCTTCGATCCATTTCTAAACAAGAACAATAGATAAGTAGAATGCATTCAATAACAATCGATATTGAAGATTTACGTCGTTGGATACTGTCGATGAAGTATTTTCTCGACGAGTCTTTTCACCTGAAACAATAGAACAGCTAAATCAATATTGATATGAGAAAAAAAAGACAAAAAATGAAGATAAGAAAAATAACAGGTAATTTTCGTTTTTTTAACGACCTATATACTCTGACTCATTGAAAAACAAGAATCTCAATCTACCCCTATGTCAATAAATTTGGGTCGAAACAAAACGAAGAAAATATGATGGCGTAATTACCAGTTTCAGGATCAACTTGATAATTTGTTTCATCATCTTCGGACATTGTAATATCAACAGTTGAATTTGTTTTGTTTAGAATAAAGTTTTCTTGAATATTCTCGTTGCCAAGTCGATTCTTTGCGTCTTGTTCATAATCAAGTTCATTTTCATCTTCAATCCAATTTGGACGTATGCCTAATTCATTGATATCAACAAACATAAGGTCTTGAATATCCATCGAATCCATAGTTTTGTTTCAAAAATCTCTTTTTTTTTGTTAAACTTGTGATGTTTTATACGTATATAGGTTCGTTTTTTTTCTATTCCTAGGACGACAATCGTCGAGATATTTCTATAAACTAAACTTCTATCTTGGTTTTTAAAGCTAAAGAACAGGAGAGAGAGAGAGAGAGAGAGAGAGAGTGCAAGAGAGAAAAGAAAGAAAATTCAAGATAAAAACTATTCTTTTGTTTTTATTGACAGAAGAAAAAACAAGATACGCAGAAGAGAAAAAGGGAACCATTGCCGTTTTACCTCGAATCTATCTGCTGGTGTTTTTAGAATTTATAGAACAAAAATTAGAATTAGGTTGTTTTCGTTTTTTTATTTTTAAACTAAACGATAAGTTCGAAAAAAAAACAACATTAATTGATTTTAACTTCTTCATGACGAGCTGTCGGCACATGAAACCAGTAGTTCTGTCGGCCAGCACGTTGACCAAGCATAACTTCACGTTTAGGTAGTTCTTCCGGTGGAATAACACGAACGAATTTATCTCGTTCGAGATCGTCGAGAACCAGTTCTTTCGGCCTAAGAAAAAGAAAACACGTACAATCGACATCATTCAATCGAATAGCAAACAAACCATTTGAACATTTGAGGAAATTTACTAATATCTTCTTCTTTTAAATCATCAAGACGTTTAGGAATTGTACGTGAACCACGTATTTGATCGCAAACATTCTTTATTAAATGAGCTGGTACAGTCTAAAAATAATCAACGATTTCTTTATTCGAATAATAATTCACAAATTCATTTCGTACATCATCAGGAAATGTATACAATCGAGCCATATCATAACGTCGTTGACCATCACTCGGCATACAACTCATAACACTTAGATGTAGAACCTTATCAAACAACAATATCAATAGATGAGTAATCAAATAGACACTTTACTTTCGTTGGATCCATTTCATGTAGTTTAAACAAAGGTATATCATATCGTGTTTTTGCATAATCACGTCGCATATGTAAGGCCTCGGCTCTCCATGCGTCATTTCTCAGCGCAATATGTCGAGTATTAATGGCGATGACACAATCACCTGTTGATTCTAGGTATAACGAGAACAAAAATATAATTAAAATTAAAGCTCATTGATTTCATTTCTTCTAATCCAACAAAACAATTTTTTATAGCTGCAGATTATTATTATTGTAATTTGCCCCCAAAGAGACCTTTTTCTTATCAACGTCTTTTTGTCAAACTTCTGATGATGATCACACCGAGAACATGTGGCCAGTAAACGAAAAAGGCTAAAAGCCACATTTAAACGTGGGTTAATTTACCTCCTGGATAATAAATTGGTTTATGTTCGCCACGTAGAATACGAGCAATTTTTTCTCCGGACAAATTAGGACATTGCCATTTAGCATCGAATAGATACCAAACACGTGAAAATGTTGCTAATTGCTAAAAGACAAAAGAAAAATTCGTTGTATCATCAAATGACGAAATCGTTTCGTTTACTTGTGCTTTACGAAGAGACATTTCGGATATCAATCTAAGCACACAGTTAATTCTTAAATTTCGGAAAAAGAGAAGACAGACTCCATATCCATAATAGAAAATTAAATTGATTCGTTCGATACATTTAACCAATCAGAATCTATCTATCGATAGAGAACGTCCGAATGAAGGAGTTCCTAGGAAATATGAAAAGGTTATGGTTTAACGAGAGCGATTGTTTTAGTTTTCAATCGATTTAAATTTTATCTTTCATAATACAATGGATAAATATATTAAAATCAATCGTATCGGTAAAGGTGCATACGGGTAAGAGTATTTTAGAACGTCTTTTCATTTCTTCGAAAGTTCAAAATCGAAACGAGATAAGCAGCGCAATGAGAAAAATGAGAAAACAATGAGAATAATAATAATAAAGAAAATCTATAAACGAATCGATTGGTATGTCAAGTCACCAGTACCGAAAAAATATATAAAACTGATAGGAAAGAAACCCAGTGTCTTTTGATAATAAAACTATTTTTGTTTTTGTAGAACGGTTTACAAATGTAAACATACACAGGTTTGTTTTATGACTAAGAATTATGAATATCAAGAAAAGAATCTATTCGTTTCAGAGCAATGAAATTGTTGCACTCAAACGTGTGCATCTTCATATGAAATCACCATCAGATGAAGGTGTTCCGAACAATATCATTCGGTTTGTCATCTTGTTTAATTTGACTTTCTATTTGATTGTTCTGTTTTTATCTAGTGAAATCAAAGCATTACAAGAAATTGAAGATCATGAAAATGTTTGTTGAGTTTTTCAAGAACGTGTTTTTTTTTCATTTGATAAATTTAGATTGTTAAATTACTCGATGTTTTTCCTCATGGTATCGGTTATATATTCGTTTTCGAATATATGCCCAGTGATCTATCGGAAGTTATACGAAATGTCAATCGACCATTGACAAATTCTCAAATCAAAAGTTACATGAGAATGTTATTGAACGGAGTTTCGTTTTGTCATGAAAATCGAATTATGCATCGAGTAAAAAACATCGAGTTTTCTCTTCAACATCAATCCATCTTTTAATTAGGATTTAAAACCAGCAAATCTATTGATCAGTACAACGGGTCATTTGAAAATAGGTGATTTTGGTTTAGCAAGAATATTTGACACAGCTCAAACGCATCGACAATACAGTCATCAAGTTGCAACAAGGCAAGAGAAAAGCAAAGAAAATCGATCGAAGAATTAGTAAATGTTTGAATTTAGATGGTATCGCGCACCGGAATTACTCTACGGTTCGAGAAGTTACGACGAAGGAGTAGATCTATGGTTTGAGATCTATAAGAAAAACTATTCTTTTCGAAATGATTGATAATTTCAGGGCGATTGGGTGCATATTCGGCGAATTGATTAATCGTAGTCCGTTGTTTCCAGTAGGGAATTTTGTTTTTAACATCAAACAAAATATTCGAATGAGATTGTGTTTATTTGTTTGTTGTCTGTAGGGTGAAAATGATATTCATCAATTATGTTGTGTTTGTAAAATTCTCGGTACACCAACCGAAGCACAATGGCCTGTAAATCAAGATGTTTTGTTGCACTTCAACATTTTGTTTTCTTCTTCGTCGTAGGAAATGAAAAAATTGCCTGATTATGGTAAAATTGGTTTCGATGATTTCGAAGGCATGAAATTCGAAGATATCATACCTGAAGCATGTCCAGATGCAATTGATCTACTTAAAAAATTTCTTGTCTACCCATCGAAACAACGCATCAGTGCTCAACAAGTTCGTTTGTTTTGTTTAGAAAAAAGAAATCAATATTTGTCATTTGCAATTTATACATTAGGCTCTATTGCATTTCTATTTTTATACATCGCCTTTACCATGTCATCATACTGATTTACCCATTCCAGCTCGTCGAAAAAATCGACATGTTTATGAATTCGATGTCAAACGAAACATAACTGATAGTATCATCGATCATGATATAATCTTATCAACGAATCGAAACTAGAAACGTGTTTTTTCTTTTTTTTCTTATTTACTCAAAGTCAGATGATATTCAAGCATCGTTCTTCTTTTTTTTTCTGAATCGGGCATAAATTGTCAGTGTTCTTGAAATAATTAAACAAATTATTTTAATTATTCAAAAAAAATGAGAGTAACATTTGTTGTCTGCATTCAAAGGAATAAAAGATGAAAGATTGTTGTTGCATTATTATAATTAAAGGAGAGTGTGTATATATATATATCTTGTTTGATTGTCAGTAAAGAAAACGAGCAAAATCTGTATCGACATGAATTGGCATTTTTGTTTGTTAATCGACAGAAAAAAAACAAGAAGACGAAGACGAAGAAGAGGAAATCAATTGTAAATCATTTGCATTTGTCGATTATTTTTTCACGTAATGGATATTTGATATTCTAGTCGGCGTTTGTCAGCTGAAATCATGAACTTTGGGATAGAATACATCAGAAAGCAATTGAGTTCGTCGAAGTTTTATTATTCTAACAAAGATCGATTGACAAGAGAGAGAGAAAGAAAGAGAAAACAACTACTACAATCTCAAATCTAACATTGATTTTGTTTCGTTCTTACGCGATGCGTGATAATAACAAGTCGAGAGTAATGTAATGAACTCGAATCGTTCATTTTCCTTTTTTTTACTAGTCAACTATCCATCCATCATCGATTTATCCTGTTCACTCACTGCTCATCATTCAATTCTGTTCAATGTTATTATCATTTGTTCGTGCTGCTGGTCTTGTTGTTTTCTCACTCTATGCATAGTAGTCTTTTCTTTTCTTTTCTTTCGAAAGGATTTATTCTCTAACTCGAATCGAATTAAGAGATAGAACGAGAGAGAATGTTGTAGGCGGAGAAGAGAAAGAAAGCTTGACAAACTTGATTATGTTTATCCTTCTGAGTTCGTCGTTTCCGTTCGGTCACTACGAAGAAAAATAAAATGAGTAACAACGTTGATTACCCACAAATGAGACAATACTCGAAGATGAACGTTGTTTTGTTTTTCTTCAAATTCTTAGACGAAAATCTATTTACATTGATTAGTATATAAACTTTATTATTTCCGTCTCAATCTCAACATTTACTCACACTCTCGTTAGTTAATGTATACAAAAGTAAATTAAATCCTTTCATTTTTTTTTCTGGATATATATTATTCATGAAATACTGGCAGAGTAAAAAAATCAGGCAGATGTTAATAAGTCGTTTTTTTTATTCCTCTGATTGACAGTTCTATATTTAATAGCAATAAAAAAAAAAGACAAACGAGAGAAAAGAATTTCTCTTTAATTTTTTACATTGAGTTTTTTCTGCATTCTCTTCTTTCTCTCTCTCTTTCGTTCCCTCATCTAACTACTTAACTATTTATCCATCTGCTATCTAAATTCAAAGTAATCAGCATGTATGCGGTTAGGACTTTAAGTAGCATCACGAGTCTAATTAGAAATGAAAAGTAGAAAAGAGAAGAAAAAAAAGAGAAACGGAGAGAGAGAGATATGTAACGTGTGATCTTGGAAAGATTCATTTGACTGCCGTTTTCTTTCAGCTCGTATTTGTTACGCTATATGCGAGTGCATCGAAGTGGCATTTTTTTTTGTTTTTTTATATCTAAGAACTAATATGAACTGACTACATATATAAACACTTAGACGATGATCGTTCTCGAAAGCAATAATATGGATTAAGTAGTTGGATTTCTCGTTAGAATCTTTCTTTTTTCGATAATAAACACGCAATGATATAAATATATACTCATTGAAAACGTTTTTTTGCTTCTTCTCCTTTTTCTAGATCTTTGATTCTAAATGAAAAAATCTTCTGAAGTCAAATATACAAATATGTCGGCATATGTTGCATTGTCATGTTTGATTGCATTTGTTATTGTTATAACTATTTGTTTAGTTAAACAATTTATCTGGGATCCATTGTTATCAAAACGTTTCGAAGTACTTCGACCTGTTCTATACGAATCAGTTCGCAAACTTTCGACAACATTCTATCGGCCACAATCAGCAACCGAATCAACACTTCCAATTCATAAATCCGTATCAGATACATGTATGAAATCGAATGAATCATCATTGATTACAAATAATAATAATAATAATGATAATACGAAAATCAATCTATCTATTCATGATACACAAACGAATCGACTGTTTCCACGTCGTTCATACGGTTCATCGACGATTAATTCTTATGCATATACAAATTATGGATCCGAAGATTTGTCCGATGAAAAAATCTCTCCACCATATCCAATTCTACATTTCAGTTGTGAATACAATCCTTCGACATTTAGTATTCGTTTAAATGTACAAAATCTTCGAAATATGAATTCATTATTATCATTATTTCAACATCTACAAACTCAAAGTGCCTTGATATTCGTACGATTTCATCTTCTAGCAACAATAACCGGTGAACCTCATGAAACAACACCGCATCACTTTCAAGATTTCATACGTTTCGGTGAATCATTTAATATTCTCAGTAACATACGATCGGGTGATGTACTTGATTATCAAATGAAATTTTCTATTATGTTATTAACTGATGACAATATCTATGAATTAGGTGAAGCAAATTATTCGATGAAAGACGATCAACTAACACATACATTGTTCATCGAACGAGTTCTACCGATACGTTTAGGCAACAAACTTAAATCAGCAACAATCGATGATAATGAGCAATGAAAATGAAATCAGTTTTTCTTTCTTTTTTTTCTTCTTCAAATTCATGTCATTATTTATATGGATATACATATTTATTTGTACTTATCTGTTGTCGGTGTTGTTGATGTTGTGTTGTGTCTTTTAAAAAAAACGCGTAGGGTATTTTCATACCATATTCGCTTGAGTGCTGGTTCCAACTAAGATTGAAGTGATTCCAGATAGAGCCCGATGAGCTGCATCGATTCCACTATTTACTTGTCTCTTTATTACCTTCCTAAGTCTTAGAAAATTACAAAAACTACTTTAAAACTGCCAAAATCCTAAGATTTTTTTAAAATTTTTTCGAATTTCTTGAAAAAACAAATGATAAATTCTGATAGATTTCGAAGAGTACTATTGATTTCACGTCTTATTGACTTATGTGAATAAGCCAATGAATGATTTTGACATCGTTCATTGTTGTATGAGGGTGAGGGTGTTAGTTGTTGTTGCTTTTGAAAATGCTTTTGAGTATTTGTAGACATGTGCAAGTTCACTAGCTGATTTATCCACAGTAATTCCTTCATCAGCAGTTGATGAATATCTTGTAAGATGCAAGTTGATATTGTTTTTGTTGTGAATTGAACTTGTTATTTGAAAGATTCCTTGTCTATCGAATTTATGTAATGATCCGTTTTGGGGTGCTCGCAAGAGTTGTACAGAAGTCATTTATCCATTAGGTCAAAGTATTTTTCTGTAGCATTACTAAGCTAATTCATTGACTTTGCTTTGATTTCCCATACAATATGCTGATAGAGTTATGCGCAAAAAATCATCGATTTTTACCAAATACAGCAAAAAAAAGCATAGAAAATTCTATTTTTAACTAATATATGTTTCAAGAGTTTATTTTATTAACAAAAAAAACGTATATAACTGAAAAAAAATAGCCTAAATCTGCAGTTTATTCATTAACAGTCATGACACGCTTCAAACGATCAGAAGACAAAGTAAATTTTTCTTTCGATAAAAGCCATGTGGCCGTTTGCTTGTTTAAATATTTTTTGACACCATTGATACCAACAACAAAATAGGATTTGTCCAATGCAGGATTAATTTTGTCTCCAATTCGCATTCCTTCGAATGTTGAAGTACTAACATTAGCCAAATTTTCTAATTAGTCATCGTTATTATCATCGAATGATTGTCATTGATTGTCAATGATTGTTCACGATTGTTAGTGATTTGATTGGAATCAGACTTTTCCCTCTTGACTTCAACTGTATTATCGAGGATATCCCACAAGAGGCATGGTCGTCGTGCTGGATATGATGATTTCGATGACGATATTTTCGATGCATGTGATTTCGATGCGTTCGAATTTGTCGTACTAGTAGATTTTGAATGTACCATAAAAAGTCCTGTACTAGCAACGTCCGTTAATGACACATGAAGAGAATAAAAATGACCTAATAATGGGTCTAACAAAAAAAAGAAAATCTTTCTATTTCCTAATAAAAGAATTGTGAGAAATACTTGTATGAACTGATGCTTTTGCAACTGTAGCAGCAGTTGTTTCATTCGAATTCATTTGAAGAAGTTCTACAAAAATTCCAAATGAATGCATATTTAAATGTTTAACTGCATGAGAATTTCCTTTATTTAAACAATGATCAACTGTTAAACAGAAAACAAAAAAAGTCAAGTCCTATGAATTTATTAGACTAAAAAGAAAATGAAAGAGGTTAAAAAAGAGAATATCGAAATGGTAATTCGTTACGATGAAAGAGACGAGAAAATGTTCATGATTAAACATTGCTTTGATCTTGTTCACTTGGATTGTCATCTAGATTGACAGTTGACAATGATCGGCCAGAGACATCAATTGATAAATCATCATCTGGATCATGTGCGACTCTGACAAAATATTTATCATCTCAAGTACAGAAACAAATAAGTATTTTGTTCAAAAAGATTTTCTTACTTTTATCGAGCCATTCGGGTATATCGAGATCTATTTCAAAATAATCCGTTGGGCAATTGAAAAAGCATCGAGCTTGAGGTATTGATGAATTCGACAAGGCATCAGATTGATGAAATCTTTTCCGTCTTTCAGCGAATTCATCTAATGCAATCGATTCGAGTTTGTTGTTTATATATATCATTTGTTCTTTTGTCAATGGACCAATTGATGTGCATTTCCATTCCTGTTCGAGAGAAAGCGCGATCGGCTTTAGTACTAAATAACTTCCATCTTGAATAGATGTTAAATTGGCGAATATTTGATTCGTTTCATTCGTTGGTTTTAATAATAAGATCTTTTTTTGTAATGTTTCTTGACTCATATTCGGCAACATATAATCTTCCTCGAATGGATTGGTTTTGTCAAACGTTGAAATGATCATGACTTCAACTGTATTATCGAGGATATCCCATAAGAGGCATGGTCGTCGTGCTGGATATGATGATTTCGATGATGATGTTGTCGATGTATGTGATTTCGGTGACGATATTTTCGATGCATGTGATTTCGATGCGTTCGAATTTGTCGTACTAGTAGATTTTGAATGTACCATAAAAAGTCCTGTACTAGCAACGTCCGTTAATGACACATGAAGAGAATAAAAATGACCTAATAATGGGTCTAACAAAAAAAAGAAAATCTTTCTATTTCCTAATAAAAGAATTGTGAGAAATACTTGTATGAACTGATGCTTTTGCAACTGTAGCAGCAGTTGTTTCATTCGAATTCATTTGAAGAAGTTCTACAAAAATTCCAAATGAATGCATATTTAAATGTTTAACTGCATGAGAATTTCCTTTATTTAAACAATGATCAACTGTTAAACAGAAAACAAAAAAAGTCAAGTCCTATGAATTTATTAGACTAAAAAGAAAATGAAAGAGGTTAAAAAAGAGAATATCGAAATGGTAATTCGTTACGATGAAAGAGACGAGAAAATGTTCATGATTAAACATTGGCTTGATCTTCTTCACTGGTATTTTCATATAAACTAAGTGTTGATAATGATTTCGTAGTTGTTTGAAAAACACCACTAACAGATAATCGAACATCATGATCACGATCACTTAATAATGTTGATATACATTCATCGATTTCACTTTGCCAATCCGTGGACAAATTAGAATAAAAATCTAAACAACAAAGCCCTCAAATCTTTCTCGTCGAACAATTGAAATGCAAACCATTTTTGAATAAATGTTGATAAAGAAATGTGCCAAGAGAAAGTCGTACATTAACAACAAGATCATCTTTTAATAAAACAAGTTTACAAAGAAATCTTGATGCATATTCATTTGCTGAATCTTTATGAAAAACATAAATTAATAAATAATTGACGTAATAACAACCAGATAACTAATTGAACAGAACATTGAAATAGAAAATCATGAGAAAATATGTAAAAGTAATTCTCACTGCTTTGATAACTGTACATCTCACATCTGCAATTTTATCGACTGGCATTCCAAATGCAAGTGGACTTATATAATCAGCAATATCATTCGAATTTCGAATCATATAAATATGTTAATCCATACAATTGACTTTCAAAAACAACAACAACAACAACAACTAACTTTTCTCGTTTGAAAAGCAATTGATGATGATTGTTGAATGATTGTTGGAACAAAAGATTTTAACACCACTTCGTTTGAAACATATTGAGTTAAACGTGCCATTAACTTAACAGAAGAAATATTTCTTTGCGAAACAAAACGATTTGAACTTGAGTTACTAAAAGAAATGTTGACATTCTTTATAAATTCAATTCCATGTCAATGAGACAAACCGAGGTCATCTGCTAATTTCTGTGTACATGATAAAATCTCATATAAACTTTCGAGATCATTGGCAAATATCAGCGCATATCTAAGATGTATTTCACTGCATTTTTTCTATTGAATTCGAAGAAATGAAATGAAAGGAATGAATTGTAAATAGTCACCTATGATTGTAATTGGCTTGTGACGAATAAATTACCTTGGCAAGATGATGAATCGAGAGTATCAATGATGTCTGACATAACTTTAGTACAAATTGAATTGATTAGAAAAAAAAGAAGAAGAACAAATGTAGCCATTACATGTGTTGTCCTTTTCTCTTTATCTCCGTCTCTTACAATCAATCAGATGCATTTAAAAAAACATCATTCATTCATTTCTTCGTATAGCGTATACGTAGTGTGTGGTTGGCGAGATGAAGTTTTGTGCATTTTTGGACGTAGGGTATTTTTCTAGCATGATTATAAACAAACTAAAATGAGGGATTGCGTGCTAGAAACGGTTCATATGAAGTTAATTTTTTAATGACTTAATCGGAGAGAAAATTTGTCGTCGCTCGAGTGACATCTATGAATTAGATAAATGAGTACAAAAAAACTATATATATTTATATCGATTTGAATTTATAAAAGAAAAGTTTAAGAAAATAATGTTGACGAAAAAATTCAAAAGAATTTTATCTCGATCGAAAGCGGGTCTTTGTTCTCAGCGTTTTCTTTGTCTAATTGCAAAAACACTCTCACATTGTCATTCTCGAAATGACCGACGAACTACTCATGGAAGACGATCAAGTAAACTTTTCGATTGTTTACTCTTTCGAAACATCTATTTCTCCTAAATTTCTTAGAATTATTCCGACATCGAAGCCGTTAAAATCCCATTCGATGTTGCACAATGTACCGGCGATTTACTTTATACTTATCTGCCAAATTGGTTAAATAGTCTTACAGATGAACAACTACGTGCGCCGCCCATGGCCGGTGGTATTTTTCAACGTTACATTCGTCAATCTCATCTCGAAACAACCATGGCGAATAGCATTCGAAAGATTGCATTGAAGTAAAAAAAACAACGAGATTTCCGTTAGCTCGAACAAATCGATCGTTTATATTTTCAGTGAAGATCGTTTGTTTACAGTCGATGATTTCGAATTCGGTCGACCGCTTGGCAAAGGTGCATTCGGCATTGTCTATTTAGCTCGATTGAAGAAAACGAAATTCATTTGTGCACTCAAAGTATTTTCAAAAAAGAAAATCATTATGAAAATTTAGTTTTTTCTTCGAAGATGTTGCATAAAAGTAAAATCAATGAATATTCAATGGCTGAACAAGTCAAAATCGAAACGGAATCAGGCTTTAAACTAAATCATCCATTGATATTAACCATGTACGATGTTTTTCAAGATGAAAAACGATTCTATTTCATGTTAGAATTCGCTCCACATGGACAACTCTATCGATTCTTGCAAAAAACAAGACGATTTACCGATCGTTTAGCTGCTAGTGTAAAAAAAATAATCGAATATCTTCGTGTTTTTTTCTCAAGAAAATAAATTTTTATTTTAGTATATCTATCAAATTTGTCATGCATTAGAATATTGTCATAGCAAAAGCATAATTCATCGTGATTTAAAACCTGAAAATAGTAATTTATTCATCAATCGAAATGAATTATTTAGTTGTTTGTTTAGTTCTTCTTGATTGTTGTGGAAATTTGAAACTCGCTGATTTCGGTTGGTCAACGAAAATTCGTCATGCTGATACGATGTAAAATAGTCAAGAGAAAAAACGAGAGAGATTCGAAGATTTATTTTTTCATAGGAATACAACAGCGTGTGGTACACTCGATTATCTTGCTCCGGAAATCGTCGGACATAAACAATATCAATATCAAATTGATAATTGGTGTGTCGGTGTTCTTGCCTATGAATTACTATCTGGTCGAGCACCATTCGAAGGCACAGATGATGAAACAAAAATTAAAATTGCAAATATTAATTATACATTTCCCGATTACTTTTCTCAATTAGCTAGAAAATTTATCGATAATGTAAGAAAATTGATAGAATAAGATGTTGAAATTCTCAAGTTATTCGTTTGATTTTAGCTTTTACAAAAAGATCCGAAACGACGTATGTCTCTCTTAGATTGTATTGCTCATGATTGGCTTCAAAGAAATGCTTATAAATATATGTTTGGCCCGTATAAATGTCCAATTTATGTCAATATGGACGAATAAATTCAATGTAGAAATCTTATCTTCTTCTTCTTCTTGTTTTTTTCTTGTACGAAAAGTTAATTGTTGACATTCTTATTTTTTTGTCCTAATGAAAAATAAAGAAATGAAAAAAAGCTCTAAGAAATATTTTTAATGTGATGAAATTGTTCGATATAAAAGTCTTCTCGATGTCGATGAAGACATGAGCTGCCTTGAGAAGGTATCCTCGAGAAAATAACCTAGTCGGTTATTTCTTTGAATAGTAAAAAGAAAAGAATGTTGATAAACATTTTCTTTTTGATAAAGTCAGTTGAACA
>ERZ778029.1400-NODE-1400-length-20851-cov-7.006395_pt1 | contig 20851 bp, 23 predicted proteins | sample MGYA00375759_ERZ778029 | MGnify/ENA primary metagenome ERZ778029 (study PRJEB29350, sample SAMN05389819) | bioreactor metagenome | isolation source: Ammonium sulfate bioreactor | place: South Africa: University of Cape Town | collected 2014-04-04 ...
AGAAACCGAGCGGATCGGGCTTTTCTATTAGAGAGGCTGTTGTCGCAGAACTCCTAAAACCTGCAACAGATCGGCTGCCCCCGGAAGATCAGGGATTTTCGTGTCGCATGTCTTTGTCGCAAATGGTAATTCTCGTGCGACATAACTTGCGACAGGAATCCCGCCCCATGATGATCGGCTATGCCCGCGTTTCCACTCAGGGCCAGGACCTCGACCAGCAGCGGGCGGCGCTGGGCGCGGCCGGCTGCGTTCGCCTCTTTGAGGAAAAGGTTTCCGGGGCGAAGCGCGATCGGCCCGAGCTGGCGAAGCTGCTTGACCATTTGCGCCCTGGCGACGTGGTGACGGTCACGAGGCTAGACCGGCTTGCCCGATCGACGCGCGACCTTCTCGACATTGCCGAGCAGATCAAGGAGGCCGAGGCCGGCTTGCGATCCCTGGCCGAGCCATGGGCCGACACGACGACGCCGTCCGGCCGCATGGTGTTGACCGTGTTCGCCGGCATTGCGGATTTCGAGCGATCCTTGATCGCGGAGCGCACGAGCGCCGGCCGGATCGCGGCAAGGGCGCGCGGGGTACGGTTCGGTCCCTCTCCTGCCCTATCGGCCGATCAGGTCGCGCATGCGCGCCAGCTCATCGCCCAGGATAAGCCCGTGGCCGAGGTCGCGCGGCTCCTGAAGGTGCATCGAGCGACCCTCTATCGGGCACTTGCCGACGCGCCGGTCTGACCGCATAGCTGACGTCAATACGGCAATACGTATTTAGCTAAGTGCGTTGACAGGCAGCTTAGTGGCAACCGGATTTTGTATCGTACGAAACAAAAATCTCTCTGCTTTATCTAAGGGTTATGGCTGTTTAGTCGTCACGATTCGCACGGTTTTGTTTGCTTCCGTACATACAAACATCCAGGATCGCGCCCCAAAACCGTGAGTTTTCAGGCCCTTAATCATAAGGGGTTGCAGAATCGTGGAAAACAGCACTTACTCGTAAGCATGAAGCCAAGCACGGAAAAGATTCGGAAGGACGTAGCCGCCCATCGGGCGCGGCAGGCGGCTGCCGGCCGTGTGGCGCTGAATACCTACGTTCCGGGTGATCTTATCGAGGCAATCGACAGGATTAAGGAACAAAGGGGTGTGCTTGGTCGCGCCCCGATCATCGAGGAAGCTTTGAGGTTGTTTATCGAGCAGCAGCAGAGGGCATAACGAAAAACCCCTCGCCGTTCGCAGCGGCAAGGGGTTTTGGATTTCGGAACGGCCTGTTGGGACAAGCCCTAAACCTGCCCCAACATAGCCGAGTGACCGCCAACCTGCAAGACATGCGTCTTGCGGGAACGCTGAATCTTTGTCCGCTGTCCATGCCCTCCCTAGACGGAGGACGAAGGGACGATGTTTGAACAAATTGGGGCGGCGTTCGCAGGAGCGCCGACCGAACGGGTACGCATGCCCGTTCGAAGGCAGTCCCGCGCAGCCGGGCGCTGCGAAGGGGTATTCTGGCGACGGACGAACCGCCAGGAGGTGCACACGATCCTCCTGGCCGCCAAGCGCTACGAGCTGGCCCAGCGCCAGCCAGGCGAACGAAGCGGGCCGTTGGGATCGGTGGCGATCGAGGTGCTAGAGTTGTTCGCCAACCTGGTGGATTTCAGGACCGGCCGGCTCGATCCGGCGATAGACACGCTCATGAGCAAGCTCAGGCGGTCGCGTGACGCGATCGTGCGGGCGTTGAAGAACTTGCGGGCGCATGGCTTCCTCGACTGGCTACGGCGCTACGTGCCGACCGGCAATGAGGGGCGCGGCCCCCAGGTGCAGCAGACGAGCAATGCCTATCGGCTGTCACTGCCGGCGCGCGCCAAGCAGTTCCTTGGCCGCTTTGGCATGACCCCTCCCCCGCCCGACGATCACGTACATGCCGAGGCCGAGCGTCAGGCCGAGACGGAGGCACACCGGGCAAGCCTTCCGCTGGACGAGCTGGCGCTGTTCGATGTGGGCGACAATCCCTTGGGACAGGCGCTTGCCCGCCTTGCGAGATCGATGAAACAACGTGAGTCCGCCAAACAGACTGAATCCCCATCTAGTTCTATTAAAGATAGGAAGACATAAGCGGACGCCGCTGATCGGGCCGCTATCGCGTCCCTGCGTCGGTTCCGACCCGCGTTAAGTGCGGGCCGGTGCGGCACCCTCACAGCAAAAATTCATCCGCCGAGCTCGCCGAGAGACGCAATTTGCTTTCGAGAAAAAATGCGGTTAGAGCCGTGCCAAACATTAATGCGTGAATACGTATTGACGTTTTTGCGTTCCTGCTTATCGAAAGAGGGCTGGCCGAACTGAGTTCGAATGTGCTAAGGTGTACACAATTCAACCTAGGAGTTCCGGCCGTGACAGCCAGCACCACAATGACAATTCGGGTCAGCCTCGAGGTAAAGCAGAAGCTCAACCGGATCGCGACCGATACCCGGCGCAGCAAGTCGTTCCTAGCCGGCGAGGCCGTCGCGGCCTACGTCGAGCGCGAGCTTGAAATCATCGACGGCATCAAACGCGGTATGGCCGATGCGGCGGCCGGCCGAGTGATCCCGCATGACCAGGCCGTCGCAGAAATGCGCGCGGTCATAGAGGACGCGAAGCGTCGGAAGGCCGCGCAAGGATGAGGCCGGTTGCCTGGTCGATAGAAGCACAACGGGATAACCTCGAAATCCTACGCTATATCGCAGAAGACAACCCGCTTGCTGCCGAGCGGGTTGTGGATGCGATCGAGGAAGCGGGAAACAAGCTCGGCAAATTTGCGACCGGTCGGCCAGGGCGAGTGAGCGGAAGCTATGAAAAATCTCTCCCTCGCCATCCCTACATCATCGCCTACGAGCTGCGTGAGATTGCCGGGCGGGAAACTGTCGTGATCGTGCGCATCATCCACACGGCGCGGGACTGGCCCGCCGAGGATTGGCCGCACTGACTTAAAAACGTTTTAACTTTTTAGCTGTATACTTGAATACGTATTGACGCATAGAAGGATTAACGCATGAACGTGATTGCGTTTTTAAGTCAGAAGGGCGGAAGCGGCAAAACCACGTTGTCCGTTCATACCGCTGTCGCGGCCGAGGCCAGCGGCGAGCGGGTTTGCGTCATCGATGCCGATCCCCAGGAGAGCGCCACGGCTTGGGCGGGCGCACGGGAAGCGCAAACGCCGATCGTGGCGACGGCCCAGGCCGGCGATCTTGAGGCGGCGCTAAAGGCGGCCAAGGGCGAAGGCATGAGCCTGGTCGTCGTGGACAGTCCACCACACGCCGCGCCGGCCGCCAGTCAGATCGCCAGGCGTTCGGAGCTGGTTTTGATTCCGGTTCGCCCTTCGGCTTTCGACCTGGCAGCGGTCCCGGCCGCTGTCGAGATCGTCAGGGCAGCGAAGGTGCGCGGCGCTTTCATCCTGTCGGCGTGCCCATTCCGCGCGCCTGAGATCGGTGAGACACGCGCGGCGCTGGAAGCGCACGGCCTGCCGATCGTCCCGCATGAGATCACGGACAGGCGGGCATTCGCTCGGGCGGTGACGAGTGGCAGCGCCGTGACCGAGTTCGAGAGCGACGGCAAGGCGGCCGAGGAAATCCGCGCCCTTTGGGCCTGGATCAGAGATACGCTAAAACGTTAATAGCTTAATACGTATCAACGTGAGTGAGGAGGCCCATAGATGGCGACCAAGAAAACCGGGCTTGCAGCCTTCACCCGCCTGAAGGGGACGGAGAACGCCGGCGACACGATGACCGAGGCGGCGCGGCTGAGCGTCGAGATGCCGACGCCGAGGCGCAAAAGGGGCGGGGGCGAAACCGTGGCGCTCACGGTGAAGGTACGGCGCTCGGACTGGCAGCGCTTGCGCCAGCTCGCGGACGCCGAGGGAACGACGATTCAGGCCATGGCCGAGGCGGGCTTTTCAGCCGTGCTTGGCGAACATGGCTTGCCTCCGATCGAGCCGTATTCACGTTGATACGCTAATACGTAAATAGCTAAAACCGTGCTTGTCACCCGCCCTCGGCCACCCCTACGGCCCTTTATGGAGAGAGCGGGCCGGCCGAGGGCTACCGTCGAAGGAACACGAAATGGCCAGAGGATTAGAAAAGACATTCGCTGCCGTCCGTCACGACAACAGGGCAACGGTCATGAGTGCGGCCGAGATCGAGGCGCATCGCGTCTTTCTCACTGGCCTGGGTATAGCACGCCAAGAGATCGACCTGACAATCAATGTCATCCACTCGATGTTACGCGGCGACGAGGTTGCCATGCCTGATCGTATCATTCCGCTCGTGCCGGCGACGTGGGTTCGCGATTACGTCGAGGGAGATCGGCGACAGTACGAACGCCGTCCGCATCTTTGGAGTTCGGCGGACCGGAATTGGTTTGCACAACGCGCCAGCTTCTATGATCTGGCTGCCATCGTGATGGATTTACGGGCGCGGCAGGGCGACGGGGCGGCGGCCGGCGCTGCCGATGCGGTGCGAGCCCACGCGCGTTTCTTGCGGGGGTTCCGGGGACATGAGACCGGCCCGGAGGCGAACGCGCCCCACGTCGCGCCGTAGAGAGCCGGAGGGCCGCACTCAGAAGTCCCGGCGTTAGCCGGGTCCGTTTACCCGCACGACGCTGCCGTGATCCGGCCGGTTGCCGGATCGGTCTCGATGGTGAGACGAGTGTTGCTGTAGTTTTGGATGACGGGTTGACCTGGTGCGATTTGGCGCACGGAGCCAGCCCCGGTGAGCCGCTTGACCTGGTCGTCGGTTATCCTGGGCCGGCCGGCGAGACGTTGAGCTTCGTCGGGATTGCAGATGCCCGTTTCGGCCGTGACTATAGGGGCGGGGGCCTGAGTGCATGCGGCAAGCGCTAGAAGCGTTCCGATCGCGACGAGGACAGGTAGCGGATACTTAGGCGGCATCGAACACCCCTTTGAACTCTGAATCGGCGTAATAGGCGAGCTTGCCGGCGACGATCGGCCGTTGCCCGGCCAGGAACAACAGTTCGAGATTTTCCGGCAGATTACGGACCTCATCAGAGGTCAGCAGCGGGCGGCCGACATGCTGTTCACCGTAGGAGATCCCGGTTTTTTCGGAATCGAGGGCACGGCCCATGGTCTGGAACACCACGGTTTCCTGTCCGAGCAGATCGGAAACGAGCCGGGCGCTGTCGTGATCGTTGACGCCGAAGATTTGCAGGACGCCGGCATTCGACAGGAAGGTGCCGGCGCGCTGTCCATAGGTGGCGCGCAGCTGGTGAACGTCTTGCAGGATCGGCCAGAGCTGAACGCCGTAGCCGGCCATGAGGCCCATGGCGCGCTCGACGGGAGCCAGGTGGCCGAGGGCGGCGAACTCATCGAGCAGATAGAGCACCGGCACAGCGGGCTTGCCGGGCGTGCGGGCCATTTCGAGCAGGCTTTGCGTGACCAGCAGGCGCAACCAGCGCGAATAGGTCGAGAGTCGATCGGGCGGCAGGACGAGGAAGACCGTTGCGTTGCGGCTCTTGAGATCGGCAAAACGGAAATCCGATTGACCCAGCACACGCGCCATGCGGGGGCTGTCAAGGAAATGGGTATGGCGCTGCGCCGCCGACAGGACGCCGGCCGCCTCGCGGTCGGACTTGCCGAGGTGACGGTTCGCGGCACGCGCGACCAGGCCGCCGGCCGCCGTTGTATCCTGCATATCCTTCAGGAGCCCGGCGAACGCTTCAGGGGCAAGCGTCAGGTTCTCCCGCAGGGTGATGAGCGAACGCCTGCTGGCCGGCTCGTGCGCGACGATATGGAGGATCATTCCCGATATGAGCGCCTTGGCTTCATCATTCCAGTGCGCCTCGCCGGCCATGCCGGGTTCATCGAACACGAGAGCGTCGGCCAGTGTGCTGGCATCTTCGGCCACGTCCAGGCTATTCGGGTCGAGTTGGTCGAGCGGGTTGAACGCCGCCAGCGGTTCGGCCGTCGCGCCGAAGGGATCGAGGACATGAACCGGGCCGAACTGGCGACGGGCGCGTCCGGCGATCCTGGCATTCTCACCCTTGGGGTCGATGCAGATCACCGAGCGGTCGGCCGTCAGCAGGTTCGGAATGATGGTTCCAACACCCTTGCCGGTGCGCGTCGGGGCCATGGTCAACAGATGGGCTGGCCCGTCATAGCGCAGCAGTTTTCTTGAATTCGGATCGCGACCGATCAGAAGACCGGAACCATCGCGAGCGAGGGCGGCCGTTTCCTTGTCTGTGGCGAAGCGGGCCGAGCCGTGGGTTTCGCCTTCCATATCTCCGAAATGCAAAATCAGCGGATTGGTGACGAAGCGGAATGTGATCCATACGAGCACCAGCATCGCGACAATGTTCAGCGCGATATCGGGAATGCTTCCGGGGCCGAAGCCCATTTGTTGAAGTGCAAAGCGCCCGCCCATCCCGATCAGGAACAGGGCGATAATGAGAATGAACAAAAGACCGAGCAGGGGCTTCCAGATGCGAAAGGGGAGGCCGATCAGCGCAACGAATGCCCACAGAGGATCACGGGCCGCCGCCCGCATCATGTTCTTGAAAGCGGCCCATGCAAGTGTCGCCTGATTCATGAAGCGGCCTCCCCGGTGTTCCCCGCCGTCTTCTCTTTCAGTAGATCGTCAAAAAGCTCCTGGTCGCTGTCGCGTGTCAGAAAGCCGGGCAGTTCGCGGCGCAGCCAGTCGGCAAGGCCCTTGGACAATTCATCGCGGCCGTTCTCCAGGCGATGCAGCACGAGCGCGCCAAGCAGCACCTTGCGCCGTGTATCTTTGGTGCGTTCCTCTTTTCCGAGTCGAGCCTTGAGCGCCTTTTTCTGCGCTTCCAGTTGGGCAAGGCGTTCCTCAATGGACTTTCGGGCCATGTCGTCGCTCCTCTTTGATTCATCGCAAACCTATTCAAAATCGTCTGTTTTTCCAATCCCGACGTGTTTTCTGATCTTGTGCCGGTTGAATTTACTGCCGTTTTGTGCTGCAAATACGGTGTTCATTTTATCGCATTGACGTTCCCGCGAGCGCCACACCGAGGCATTCGAGAGCGTAGCGAACGGATTACGAAGGGCGCACTTACGACTTGCTTCGCAAGTCAGTTGCGCCGATCGCGGATCGGAGAAGGGCAGGCGGCATTTGGCGATCTATCATGCGAGCATGAAGCCGATATCGCGAAGCAGCGGCAGAAGTGCCGTTGCCTCTGCTGCCTATCGCGCCGGTGAGCGCCTGACGAACGAACGCGATGGCCTCACTCATGACTTTTCCCGCAAGCAAGGTGTTGAGCACACTGAGATTGTGCTTCCCGATGGCGTGAATGCGGAATGGGCAAAGGACCGTCAGGCGCTTTGGAACGCTGCGGAGTTTGCCGAAAATCGGAAAGACGCGCGTGTCGCTCGTGAAATCGAGATCGGGCTACCGCACGAGCTGACAGCCGAACAGCGGCTGGAGTTAACGCGGGCATTCGCCCAGGATTTGGCGAACCGCTATGGCGGGGCGGTCGATTTCGCGATCCATACGCCGCATTCGGCAAGTGACGTTCGGAACCATCATGCACACCTTTTGATGACGACGCGGCAGGTCACAGAGGAAGGGCTTGGCGAGAAAACGCATATCGAGTGGAAGAATGTGCGCCTGCTGAAAGAGGGGTTGCCCACGACGCAAATGCAACTCCGCGATATCAGGCAGTCGTGGGAGCATCATGCGAACGAGCATCTGGCAATGGCTGGGCTTGATATCCGCGTTGACCATCGTTCGCATCAGGAACGCGGACTTGAGCTTGAGCCGACCGAGCATATGGGCGTGCATGCCACGCAGATGCAGCGGCGCGGGCTGGACGTGTCGCGCACCCGGCTTGATGCGGAGGCGGCGCAGCGGAATGCGGAGCTGATCCGGGAAAAGCCGGAGCAGGTTCTTTCTATCGTCACGAACGAAAGGAGCGTGTTCGATCGGCACGATATTGCGCGGACGTTGCATCGCTACATCAACGATGATCCGCAGAGTTTCCAGAACGCTTTTGCGACTGTCATGGCATCGCCTTCCCTGGTGGAGTTGCAGGGGGAGCGGTCGGACCCCGAGACAGGCGAGATCGAGCTTGCGCGATATTCGACCCGCGAAATGGTCGGGATCGAAAGCGCCATGGCCGACCGCGCGGAGGGCATGAAACATGCTCGGAGCCATGGCGTTGATCGGCATCATGTCGATCGAGCGATAGAAGAGCAGGATGCGGCCATTCGGGCAAGTGCTGGCGACGATTCTGCAAGGCTTTCGGACGAGCAGCGCCGCGCGATCGAGCATATCACCGGGCCAGAGCGGATCGCGGCGGTTGTCGGCTATGCCGGCGCTGGCAAGTCCACCATGCTTGCCGCAGCGCGCGAGGCATGGGAGGCGCAGGGTTATACGGTTCACGGCGCGGCCTTGTCGGGCAAGGCGGCCGAGGGGTTGGAGGAAAGTTCCGGCATCCAGAGCCGCACGCTCGCGTCGTACGAATATCGCTGGCAGTCGCGTGGCGACACCAATCCCGACCGCGGCCGACTTAACCGCGGCGACGTGTTCGTCATCGACGAGGCGGGTATGATCGGAAGCCGGCAGCTCTCCCGGTTCATCAACGAGGCCGAGCAGCGTGGGGCGAAGATCGTGCTCGTTGGTGATCATGAACAGCTCCAGGCGATCGGGGCCGGCGCACCGTTCCGCGCCATTGCCGAGCAAATCGGCCATGCCGAGCTTTCGGAGATTCGCCGGCAGCGCGTGGACTGGCAGCGGGAGGCGTCCGTTGACTTCGCCACGCACCGGACGGCCGAGGGCTTGGCCGCCTACCGGGATAATGGGAACATTTGGCTTAGCGAAACGCGGGACGAGGCGCGCGGCGAGATCGTGCGGGACTACCTTGCCGATCGCGACGAGCGGCCAGACGGCACGCGCGTTGCGATGGCGCATCGCCGGGCCGATGTTCGCGCCATCAACGACGCGATCAGATCGGCCCTGCAGGACAGCCATCGGCTGGGACGCGGCGAGGAAGGTGGAGAGCTGGCATTCCAGACCAATGACGGCAAGCGCGAGTTCGCGCCCGGCGACCGTATCGTGTTTCTGGAGAACGACCGCGATCTTGGCGTCAAGAACGGGATGCTTGGCACGGTCGAGTCCGTCGAGCCGGGTCGTTTGACCGCGCGGCTCGACGGCGCGGTGCGGTCTCGGGAGGATGCGCGCAGCGTCAGTATATCGACAAATGATTATCGCGCCATCGACCACGGTTATGCGACGACGATTCACAAGAACCAGGGCGCGACGGTGGACCGCGCCTTTGTGATGGCGTCGGGCACGATGGACCGGCATCTGACCTATGTCGCCATGACCCGGCATCGCGACGGCGCGCAGCTCTATGCGGCACAAGACGAGTTTGCCGATCGCAATGCGGGTCGCCTGGTCGAGCACGGGACCGCGCCCTATCAGCATGACCCGAAGAACCGCGACAGCTATTTCGTGACGCTGGAGAACGATCGCGGCCAGAAACATACGGTTTGGGGCGTCGATCTCGGTCGAGCGATGACCGAGGCAAAGCCGGAGATCGGGGACAGGATCGGCCTTGAGCATCGCGGCTCGGAAACGGTGCGGCTTCCAGATGGCACCACAGCCGAGCGCAATGCGTGGAAGGTGCATGAAGGCGGCGAACTGGCCTACGCCCAACTTGAAAACCGGCTCAGCCGCTCGGGCGTGAAGGAAACGACGCTCGACTACACACGCGATTTTGCCGAGCGGCGCGGGATTGCGGAGCAGATGGGTGTCCGCAGCGAGATCGAGCTACGTCCGGACAGGGAGCCGACGCAGGAGCAAACCCGGGCCGAACGTCAGGCGCAGCGGCCAAGTATCGAGGCCGAAAAAGTGGGCGAGGATCCACGTCAAGTTTCTTCGCTTCCCAAGGATCTCGCACAGGATCGTATTCAGGACCATGGGGACGATCGCCAGCAGCGACCGCGCCGAGGCATGTTCGACGGCCTGAAACTCGGGCGCGGCGCGGCGGCAGAAGGGCCGCAGCAAGACCGCGCCGAGACGGCCCAAGAGCGGCCAGAGAGAGCCGAGACTCCCCGGCGCGGTATGTTCGACGGCCTCAAGCTCAATGCCGCCTCAACCGGTCAGGCGAAGCCGGAAAGAGGGGAGCGCGTGGGGGAGGCGTTGGCGCCCGATCGGCAGGCCGAGCGCTTGCGGCGACCGTCCGAGATGGAGCGTGCCATAGACCGCTATGCGCGCGCCTATGACGCGGCCGAGCGAAATCACCGCGAGGGCTTGCCTATCCTTGAGACGCAGAAGCAGGAGGTGCGTCTTGCGGGGCAGCAGCTCGACCAGGCGCGGCCGGGAGCGTCGGCGCTGATGGTGTCGGCCTTGCAGCATGATCCGGAGGCGCGGGCTGCCATGCAGGAGCTTTCCGGCCGCGAGCGTGTCGGGCAGCTCAGCGCCGGCATGGACCGGGAGCGCACCGCACTGGCGGACCCTAACGTCAGGGCCGAACGGTTTGTGCAGCGCTGGCAGGAGCTACAGGGCGAACGTCAGGAGCTTCGCGGCTGGAGACACGACGAGGCGCGCGGGCAGGTCGAAGGTCAAATGCGCGGCATGACAAAGAGCCTTGAGCGCGATCCGCAGGTTGAATCGATCCTGCGCAACCGGAGTCAGGACTTGGGTATCGGTCATGTGCGGCAGAGCGAAAGCCTTGCCCGCAACATGGAGCAGAGCCTTGCACGCGGCCGGAGCCAGAATCTCGGGATGGAACGATAGGAGACGCCATGGCGGACGAGAGCGAGGGTACGGAACGAGACGAGCAGGACGCAGGCAGCGACCCGGCCCAGGCTTTCGATGCGTTGCGGCGATCTGTCGAGAAGCTGACGCGCGACGTTGGCGGCGAGATGACCGTCATCCGCAAGGGGGTAGAAGCGGCGTTCGAGGAATTTGAGAAAATCCAGCAGCCGCCCGATTACGGCCCGGAGCTTGGCCGAATGGTCAAACAGGTCGCTGTCATCGGCCAGCACCTCGAAGCCTTGCAGAAATTGCCGGCGCTCAGGAATGGTCCCGATCATTACGCCCGCGCGCTCGAGAACGCCGGCGATCGGGTTTCGGAGAGCGCCGCTCGCACGATCGAAGCTCGAGGACAGGCCCTCGAGCGCGTGACGGGCGATCTTCGCGATTTCGTCAGGGCCGCCCGCCTTCGGCGGGAACAGGATTGGTGGCTTTGGGGCGGGGGCACGGTCGGCCTGGTCGCCGGCGTGCTGTTGACGTTGTTCCTTCCGCGCGTTCTGCCCGGATCGGTCGATATGGCCGTAGCCTCAACCGCCATGAACGCCGACCGCTGGAATGCGGGAATCTCGCTCATGCAGTCGGGAAGCCCAGGAGGCTGGCGCAACCTGGTCGAGGCCAGCAATCTTGTGCGCGCCAATCAGGAGGCACTTGCGGCGTGCGCCGAGGCGGCCGCCAAGGCGAAGAAAGAACAACGTTGCACGGTCACCGTGGCAGTGCCTTCCGGTCAGGAACGATAAAAGGATAAGGGTTTGAAAAGTTTAGATCACCTTCGAGCGTTTTTCGAAACACAGCAGGTCAAAATCTATTTCGGCGCGGTCGTTCTGGCCGCAATAGTCGCCTTGCTTGTTCCGGGGACGACAGCGCTAGAGAGCGCCGTCAATCCGGCGCTCGCATTGATGCTGTTCGTCACCTTTCTACAGGTTCCTCTTGCCGACCTTGGGCGAGCCTTCGCGCGCGTCCGGTTCCTTGCGGCGCTACTCGTTACAAATTTCGTGGTGGTGCCGATCCTCGTTGCCGGCCTTATTCAGTTTTTGCCGGCCGAACCGATGTTGCGGCTTGGCGTCCTGTTCGTGCTGCTTACGCCCTGCATCGACTACGTTGTGACGTTCTCGCACTTAGGCCGCGCCGACGCGCGGCTCCTTTTGGCGTCAACGCCGGCACTGCTCATCCTGCAAATGATGCTGTTGCCGGTCTATCTCGGGTTCTTTCTCGGGGCCGATGCGGCGAACCTCGTGCAAATGGGGCCGTTCGTGCATGCCTTGTCTGGCTAATTGCGGTTCCCCTCATACTGGCTGCGCTCGTGCAGATATGGGCAAGCCGCAACCGAACGGGGGAGCGCGCCGCAACGGTCCTCGGGCTCTTGCCTGTCCCGGCCACCGCGCTCGTTCTGTTTGTCGTCATCGCAGCCGTGGTCCCGCAGCTCGGCCCGGCAATCGACGGCGCGCTGCGCGTGGTGCCGGTCTATATCGCCTTCGCGATCCTCGCGCCCTTGATCGGTTGGAGCGTCGGCCGGCTGTTCGGCCTTGAGGCAGCGGCAGGCCGCGCGATCGCGTTCAGCGCCGCCACCAGAAATTCGCTCGTAGTGTTGCCGCTCGCTTTCGCCGTGCCGGGTGCGGTGCCGATCCTGCCGGCGATCATCGTCACGCAAACACTGGTCGAGCTGATAAGCGAATTGATCTACATGCGGTTGATTCCGAAACTTGGCGCTCCGGAATCAAAGGTGCTAGCCGGTGATGACACCGGCTAGATTCGGGTGGTCACGGCCAAAAACCAATCTGGAAGTGCTTGCTCCAATACGGTTTGAACAACGCGATCCAAACCGGAAAGCGTCATCACGCCCGCCACGATAAGAAGCATGCCGAGGACCATCTTGAGCTTGGTGGCCGCGCCGAGCATCCGGCCTCGCCAACGCATCAGGCCCACCTGCGCGGCAATGGCCTCATACGTCAGACCGCTCTCCCGCAGGCCGATGACCTGCGGGCGGCGCTCCTCTTGCGCTGCTGCGGGCAGCTTGCGCATGTCGACATGTTTCATCCCGCCAAACTGGATCGAATGCCCTCGATTTCAAGATCACCCAAGCCGGATCAATAATGGACCGATGACAATAAGCCAGGGCCTGCACTACGGCGAAGGCGGCGAAGCTCCCCGCCACAAAGGAAATATCCCATCCTTTTTGTTCGGCAAGCCGCGTATGATGGAAGAATAATCCCGTCACGATGAACGGGCCTGCCCGCATTGCCGGGAAGGTCAGCAAAAGACGACGATCGCGCTACAGCGGTTTTGTGGATGAAATATCGTTTGACCTGTCCTTGCGGTTGCGAATGGCCTTGTCGCCTAAACGCGGCAGAAACAGCAGAGCGACTGCTACGCCGACGATGACGGCATTGATCATCCAGGCGGTGCGCCAGCCAAGATGCTCCATCATGGTCACGCCGGCGATCGGAAAGAGGCCCTGAGCGACAGACAGGCCGAGCGCGACAAGGAGCGCTGCCGTGCTAACGTGGTAAAGACCCGCCATCACCAGAAACGGAACAGCCGGCATAGCCGCTGTCACTAGGAATAGACGCGTCGCTTGCATGAGGGCCCTTGCCAAGTTGATCTGCGCCCTCTATATAGCCTTTCGACGATGAACGATAGAGATAAAATTCGATGTCCGCTAATGCCCGTTACGCCGACGAGCCCGACGACTCGCTCACCTTGGCTGTCCTCGCCAAAGCCCTCGGACATCCGGCCCGGATCGCCATCATCCGCATGCTGGAGGCTCGGCAGACCTGCGTGGGTTGTGACATCGTCGAAGAAATCGGATTGGCGCAGTCGACGACCTCCGAGCACCTGCGCATCTTGAAGGCGGCCGGGATCATCACCGGGGAGATCGAGCGCCCGAGGGTCTGCTACTCGCTCAACCCGATTGCGCTCGCACCGCTGAGACAGTTTCTCGACGTGGTCGCGGGCCCACGAGCCGCCAAATCCAAGTTCTAGCATTCCGACTTCAATTGACCTGGAGGGCGTCAAGCTCTGCCATAGTCATCGTCAATCGACGATAAACGTTTACCAAGAGGAGATAGCCATGCGTAGTCCCGAGATCAAGGTTTTCGACCCGGCCATGTGCTGCACCACCGGCGTGTGCGGCGTCGATGTCGACCAGCAGTTGGTGACCTTTGCAGCCGATCTGGAGTGGGCCAGGCAGCAGGGGGCCAGGATCGAGCGGTTCAACCTGAGCCAACAGCCGATGGCCTTTGTCGACAACGCTGCTGTCAAGGGCTTCCTGGACCGTTCCGGGCAGGACGCGCTGCCCCTCGTTCTCGTCGATGACGAGGTTGCGCTGGCGGGGCGCTATCCGCAGCGCGCCGAGCTCGCGCGCTGGCTGGGGGTCGCTCCGGAAGCACCGGCCTCGGTCCCGCCCGCGCCCGGCAGCTGCGGCACACGCAGCGGCTGCTGCTGAAGGAGGACATCATGAAGTTTCTTAGCGACGCACCGAAGTTCATTTTTTTCACCGGCAAGGGCGGCGTCGGCAAGACGTCGCTGTCCTGCGCGACGGCGATCCACTTAGCCGAACAGGGCAAGCAGGTCCTGCTGGTCAGCACCGATCCGGCCTCCAACGTCGGTCAGGTGTTCGGCCGGACCATCGGCAACAAGATAACTGCAATCGACACCGTGCGTGGCCTATCGGCGCTCGAGATCGACCCGCAGGCGGCGGCGCAGCAATACCGCGACCGCGTGATCGAGCCGGTTCGCGCAGCACTCCCCGCTGATGTCATCAAGGGAATGGAAGAGCAACTGTCCGGGGCCTGTACCACGGAAATCGCTGCCTTCGACGAATTCACAGCGCTGCTGACGGATTCCGAACTGGTCGAACAATACGACCACATCGTGTTCGACACGGCGCCCACGGGTCACACCATCCGCCTGCTGCAATTGCCGGGCGCCTGGAGCGGCTTCATCGACAAGAACCCGGACGGCGCCTCATGCCTGGGGCCGCTGACCGGCCTGGACAAGCAGAGGCAGCGTTACGCGGAGGCCGTGCAGGCATTGTCCGATCCTGCTCGCACGCGCCTGGTCCTGGTCGCGCGTGCTCAGAAGTCCACCCTGGACGAAGTCGCGCGCACGCATGCGGAATTGGCCGAAATCGGCCTGTCCAAGCAGCACCTGGTTATCAACGGCGTCTTGCCGGCAGTCGAAGCCGAGCACGACATGCTGGCGGCTGCCGTCTATCGTCGCGAGCAGGCAGCCATCGCCGAGATACCGGCTGCGTTGCGCCAGTTGCCGCTCGACCAGTTGCCGCTCAAGGCTTTCAACATGGTCGGCGTCGAGGCGCTGAGACGTCTTTTCAACGCTGCGGACGATGCGGGCGCGGTCGCCCCGGAAATCCGCGCAACTCCAGCGAATCTACCCAGCCTCGCTGTGCTTGTCGATGAACTGGCCGCTAATGGCCACGGCCTCATCATGATGATGGGAAAGGGCGGCGTCGGCAAAACCACACTGGCGGCGGCCGTGGCCGTCGGGCTGGCCAAGCGCGGCTTGCCCGTGCATCTGACCACTTCCGATCCGGCCGCGCATCTGTCGGACACGCTGGCTGGATCGCTGGATAATTTGGAGGTCAGCCGCATCGATCCGCGCGCTGAGACCGAGCGCTATCGGCAGCATGTTCTCGCCACCAAGGGCCAGGACCTCGACGCTGAGGGCCGCGCGATGCTGGAAGAGGATCTGCGCTCGCCCTGCACCGAGGAGATTGCGGTGTTCCAGGCGTTCTCGCGCATCATCCGCGAGGCCGACAAGAAATTCGTGGTGATGGACACCGCGCCGACCGGTCACACGCTGCTGCTGCTCGACGCCACGGGGGCCTATCACCGGGAGGTCGCCCGCCACATGGAGGGCAAGGCGCATTACACCACGCCGATGATGCAGTTGCAGGATCCGGCGCGCACCAAGGTCATGGTCGTGACGCTGGCCGAGACCACCCCGGTCCTGGAGGCCGCGCGCTTGCAGGACGATCTGCGTCGCGCCGGGATCGAGCCATGGGCCTGGGTGATCAACAACAGCCTGGCTGCTGGCGAGACCGAGGCGCCTTTGCTGAAGCAGCGCGCCGGTCACGAACTGGCGCAGATCGAGGCCGTGCGTACAGAGCACGCCAAGCGCGTCGCTTTGGTGCCGGTCCAAACCGAAGAGCCGGTCGGGGTCGAGCGCCTGCTGGCGTTGGCCGAGCAATAGGGAAGGCCAGTCATGTTCATCCGAGACCTGATGACCTCCGATCCCGTCGTCGTGCACCCCGAAACTCCGGTCGAAGACATCGCCGGGCTGCTCCTCGCCCACCGCATCAACGGCGTGCCGGTGGTGGACGAGAACCGCCGCCTGCTCGGCGTCGTCACCGCAGCGGATCTGATCCACCGCGCAGCTGACGAACGGCTGGAGCCACGCGAGTCGCTTTGGAAAGAAAACTTCTGGATTTCCTTTCTTGGTCCCGAGGGCGCCCAGCCCGGCAAGGCCGAAGGCCGCACCGCGGCCGAGGTGATGACGCACGAGGTGCACAGCGTTGCGCCGGATGATCACCCATTGGTGGCGGCACGGCTGATGGCGGACTACGGCCTGACTTCGCTGCCCGTGATCGAGGCCGGCATGGTGATTGGCGTGGTCTCGCGCATCGACCTTCTACGGCGTCTGCACGAACTCGAAAACCCGTTGAAAAGAGAGAACTGACGTGCTGGCTGCCCTGCTGATCTTCCTCGTTACCATCGTCCTTGTCATCTGGCAGCCGCGCGGCCTCGGCATCGGGTGGAGCGCGATTCTTGGCGCCGTTGTCGCCCTTGCTGCGGGTGTCGTGCATCTCAGCGATGTGCCCATTGTGTGGGACATCGTTTGGAATGCGACAGCCACTTTCATCGCTGTCATCATCATTAGCCTGCTCCTCGATGAGGCCGGGTTCTTCGAATGGGCAGCACTGCACGTCGCTCGGTGGGGCGGTGGCCGCGGCCGCTTGTTGTTTGCGCTCATCGTCTTGCTCGGCGCGGCAGTGGCAGCGTTGTTCGCCAACGACGGCGCCGCGCTGATCCTGACGCCCATTGTGATGGCAATGCTGCTGGCGCTGGGGTTCAGCGAGAAGGCAACACTCGCCTTCGTCATGGCCGCCGGTTTCATCGCCGATACGGCCAGTTTGCCGTTGGTGGTGTCCAATCTGGTGAACATCGTCTCGGCCGATTTCTTCAAGATCGGCTTCAACGAATACGCCATGATCATGGTCCCGGTAAACTTCGCCGCGGTCGCCGCTACCTTGGCGGTGCTGTTGCTTTATTTCCGGCGGAGCATACCCGCCCAATACGACTTGGCCCAGCTCAAACAACCGCGTGAGGCCATTCACGACCTGGCGACCTTCCGCGTCGGGTGGGTGGTGCTGGCACTGCTGCTGATCGGTTTTTTTGGTCTTGAACCACTAGGGGTGCCGGTCAGCGCCGTCGCGGCCGTCGGCGCGTTGTTGCTTCTCGGCGTGGCGGCACGCGGTCATGTCATCAGCACCCGCAAGGTGTTGCGTGAGGCACCATGGCAGATCGTGATCTTCTCGCTGGGCATGTATCTGGTGGTGTACGGCCTGCGCAACGCGGGTCTTACCGAGCAGATTGCCGCGCTCCTTGATGTTTTCGCCAAAGGTGGAGTGTGGGGAGCCGCGTTCGGTACCGGGATTCTCACGGCTCTTTTGTCCTCGGTCATGAACAACATGCCGACGGTGTTGGTCGGAGCGCTGTCCATCGATGCGTCAAGTGCAACCGGCGTGGTGAAGGAGGCCATGATCTACGCCAACGTGATCGGTAGTGACCTCGGCCCGAAGATCACGCCGATCGGCTCCCTGGCAACGCTGTTGTGGCTGCATGTATTGGCGCGCAAGGGCATGACCATCACTTGGGGTTACTACTTCAAGGTTGGTATCGTTCTGACCGTGCCGGTGCTTTTCGTCACGTTGGCTGCGCTGGCGATGAGACTCAGTGTTGTCTGAGATATCAGCCGAAGCGGGAGGTGCGCGAAACGAGACATCGGAGAGATACGAAATAAGCTATGGGCCACCACGTGCCGAACCACGGCAAGAACGGCCATGCGACGTTGCAGTGGTCGGCGGTGGGTAGGCCGGCCTCGGCAGGCACCAATCTCGTTCGCGGCGGAAGGTCAATACCTGCCGTCCGGTCATGATGTTCTTGGAGGTTTGTTATGCAGTTACTCATCATCGGCGGCAGCGATGCCGGCATTAGCGCGGCGCTACGCGCCCACGAACTCGAGCCGGGTGCTGAAGTCACGCTCGTGCTGGCGGACGACTATCCCAACTTCAGCATCTGCGGACTGCCTTATTATCTCAGCGGAGAAACGCCTGATTGGCGCCAACTCGCTCATCGCACCGAGTTTCCCGGAATACGGATCTTGCGCGGGCATACGGCACGGTCGATCGACGCGCGGGGGAAAGCGGTTTTGGTCGAGCACGCGGGAACGGAGCAGACGATCCGGTATGATCGCCTGATCGTGGCAACGGGGGCGGCGCCGATGCGTCCCGAGCTGCCTGGAAGCGAGTTGGACGGTGTGTTCCTGCTGCACACGATGAATGACAGCTTCGCGGTTCACAAGCACCTGACGGAGCGGGAGCCGCGGACCGCGGTGCTCATCGGCGCCGGTTACATCGGGCTCGAGATGGCCGACGCGCTCACCCAGCGAGGTCTTGAGGTAACTCTGCTCAGTCGCACCGAAACGGTGCTTCCGACGGTGGACCCGGCGCTTGGCGTCCTGGTCGGGGACGAGCTGCGGCGGCATGGCGTGCGTGTCCTGACCGGCCTCAGCGCCACTCGGATCGAACAACAGTCCGGGGACAGCACGAGCCCGCGCTTGTTGGTGACGGACTCAGCGGGCACCCAGCACCCCGCGGATATGGTGATCCTGGCGGTTGGTGTGCGGCCGGCGAGCGATTTGGCCCGCCGAGCGGGCGCAGAACTCGGGGTGCGCGGCGCCATCGCCGTCACGCACCGGATGCAAACAAGCCTGCCCGATGTGCTCGCCGCCGGCGACTGCGTGGAGACCTATCATCGCCTCCTCGACCAGCCGGTCTATATTTCGCTCGGGACCATCGCTCACAAGCAGGGTCGGATAGCCGGCGAGAATGCTCTGGGTGGCGACCGGGAGTTCGCCGGCGCGCTCGGCACCCAGAGTCTCAAAGTTTTCGACCTTGCGATCGCCCGAACGGGCCTCCTGGATCACGAAGCGCGGAACGGTGGTTTCGATCCGCTGACCGTGCCAATGGAAGCAAACGACCACAAGGCATACTACCCGGGCGCGGTGACTCTCCACATCCGCATGACCGGCGATCGCCAGACCGGCCGGCTGCTCGGCGCACAGATTCTCGGTCACCGAAAGGCGGAGATCTCCAAGCGGATCGATATCGTTGCGGCGGCGCTTTTTCAGAATGCGAGCGTCGAGCAGCTCAACGACATGGACCTCAGCTATACGCCACCATTCAGCAGTCCGTGGGACCCGGTGCAGGTGGCTGCCCAGGCTTGGTCCGCCAGCCAGACGGCTTCCGGCAATAGGGGACAGTATCAAGGGACGGGGGAGCCACTCTCGTCAACGACGCGGGCTTCGCCTCATTGAGCCGAATGGCGAAGACGCCCGTCGGCGTTGCGCTTGGACTGGAGTTCGTCAACGATGGGGGGAGGAACCTCCAAAACTCGCCCCATCAAGCCGCCGACCGCCATGTCACACGAAAAGGTGCGCAAAGCGTTGAACGCTGTCATGAAGGAGTCCAATCGGAATGCTCACGGTGCACCAATCTGGTCAGATGGTTGCAGGGAGCTAGCTGGTTGCCAGGGGATAGGCGCTTGGAGAAGGCCACCCGCGGTGCGGGTCCGGTTGATCGTTGCCATATTGCGGCAAAATAATAAGAGATCAAGCCAGAAACCGAGCGGATCGGGCTTTTCTATTAGAGAGGCTGTTGTCGCAGAACTCCTGAAACCTGCGCCACGTCCGCAGCGGCCCGGATTCCGGGCCGCGACGTGTCGCGAAAGTCTGTCGCACAAGTTTGATTTTTGCACCTGACTTTCGCGACAGAAATTCCCCTGAAAAATCAGTGCCGGCGATTTTGTCGCGAAAGTCAGAATTTCTGCGACAGCGCAACGCCTTTCGCACGATCATTCAGATGGGGGCTTGAGCTTCCCCCGGTTGGAAGGTTCATAGTTCTGACCGGAAAAGGAAATTTGGATGGTCGATCTATTTCGGGTTGAAGGAGGATTGAGATGCCATGCAGCTGCACACGGCTGGAAGCAGCGATTCTAACTGCCTTCAAGCAGGCAGTCGCCGATAATCGCCTCGACATTGCCGAACATCTTCTGAAAGCCCTTGAGGCGCTTGAACCTAATTGCATGCCGGGATCGTCATTGGCCGATGCATATCTTTCGATCACGTATCGTAAGCCTTCAAGACATTAGCGGATTCTGGAGCGCCAAGTTTCGGAATCAACCGCATGTAGATCAGTTCACTTATCAGCTCGACTAGCGTTAAAGGTGCTCTCTAGCGCGGTTGTGCCCGGAACAAGCCAAGCGATGAGGGCGGCCAGAACGACCGCGCCGAAATAGATTTTGACCTGCTGTGTCTCAAGGGTTTCCCGAATATTGTCCAAATCTCTACTCTTGTTCCATGTCGACAGTCGCAGAATAGGGATTTCCGCGACGGATTGCACGCGGTAGATTCCGAGCATGTCACCCATGAGGAAGCCCCAGCCCTTGCTTATCGGATATGCCCGCGTCTCGACCGAAGGCCAGACCCTCGACCAGCAGCGCGCGGCGCTGAAGGCGGCCGGCTGCAAGCGCGTGTTCGAGGAAAAGGCATCCGGCGCGCAGCGCGGCCGCCCCGAGCTGGCGAAGATGCTGGACCATTTGCAGCCGGGCAATGTGGTGACGGTGACGCGGCTCGATCGCCTCGCCCGATCGACGCGCGATCTTCTGGACATTGCCGAGCGGATCGGCCAGGTCGAAGCCGGCTTGCGCTCATTGGCCGAGCCGTGGGCCGACACGACGACGCCGGCGGGGCGCATGGTGCTGACATTCTTCGCCGGCGTTGCCGAGTTCGAGCGCAGCTTGATTCATG
>ERZ778029.1408-NODE-1408-length-20734-cov-3.420281_pt1 | contig 20734 bp, 19 predicted proteins | sample MGYA00375759_ERZ778029 | MGnify/ENA primary metagenome ERZ778029 (study PRJEB29350, sample SAMN05389819) | bioreactor metagenome | isolation source: Ammonium sulfate bioreactor | place: South Africa: University of Cape Town | collected 2014-04-04 ...
GACCACCGAGATCTACACTCTTTCCCTACACGACGCTCTTCCGATCTCCATGAGGCGGTTGGCCGTGGAGTTGTCGATGGACCTGAACTCCGTGTTCAGGGACTTCGTGATCTCGTCGCGACGCTTCGCGATGGTGGTGCTGGCATCGCCGACCTTCAGGCTCTCCAGCAGAGTGTCGAAGATGTCCGAAACCGACATGTCATGCCTCGCTCTCGGTCATGCGGAGTGCCTGCGGAAGGAGCAAGTCGATCTCGTGCGAAGTGAATGTCAGCTCTTCGTTGTTCTTGAGACCGTCCTGCGCCTTGCCGTAAGCCTTCGTTGAGGTTCGGGGAGCGGCGGCGTAGGCCATGCGCGCGGCTTCCTGCAGCTCATTTCGGCGGTCTCGGGCATTCGCTACCGGCGTCGCGCCCGACATTAGGTCGGCGATCAGAGAGACGTAGGACTCGCGGACATCCCACAGACGCGAGGCGACGTCGCGATGCGCGGCGGCCTCCTCATCGAACTTGAAGCTCTTCGTTCCCAAGCTGGTAGCGGTCACCAGGAGAGCAATGAATGACGTCACCAAGCTGGTGATCACGGGGTTGCCGAGGGCACCGACGACGGCGGCCAGAAATGTGCCAGAACTGATCGCCGTGAGGCCTACTAGAGCGGCCTGCTGAAGCCGGTGTCGCTTGAAGCAGATGTCTGCCTGCTTCTCGTGCGTCTTGTGGCCGTAGACCACCCGGCCGAATGCTTCCCGAACCTGCGCGAGCAGGTACGGATCACAATCAGCCTCAATGTGCCTGGAAGTCATGCTCCGATCCTCATCCCCCAGTAGGTACGCCCCCATTCGGCCTCCCGGCTTCCTGGCACCTGGAGAACGACGATCTTCGATCGAACGTCGCGCGCCCTCAGTATGGGACCAGCCTCTGACATCAAGTCGTCGAGGATCCGGTTGGCAGCCGCGGCCATCCGGTTACCGACCAGTTGGCCATAACCACGCGAGTCGCTCACGGACAACTCGGATGGCGCCAGCTGGCCACGCTTCGGGCCGAGAGTCCTGCGCTTCGGCGGTCTCTCGTCGCCAACCGGGGGGACATGGGGGGACATCAACTCGACAAGGGGTCTTGCGCTCACCCATCGCCGGCTCGCGGCCGTCGATGCGGCCCTGAGGGACGCCCGTGGCCACACCGATCGGCTGTCCTCGTCTCGCAACCGAACTCTCTGAGAAGGCGTTGGTGACCGCGCATGTGGAAGTCCGTCAGCGAGCCCATCCGCCCGGCCTTCGCCCCGCGCGACGTCCGGAGCAGCAGCCCCGGCACGGCTGGTGAAGTAGTTATCCACAGCCTGTGCGTCGGGCCTAACCCATTTCTGTGTTCTCTCACGAAACTGGCACGCGTCACGACAAGAGGAAGGTGCCGACGTTGGATGCGGTGGAACTCAGAGCGCGGCGAGAAGCGCTCGGTCTCGACGAGGCTGGCTTGGCCGACGCTCTGCATTGGAAGGCGACGAGCGTGCTGGCGTGCGAAGGCGCGGCGCGAACCGTCCCGGGCTGGGTGGCGTCGAGCATCGACCTGCTGGAGATGGCCCGCGACGCGATGGCCGGCGCCTTGGAGGATTCCCTCCCTGCAGACCTGCGGACGTACTCGAATGATGCGATGTTCTGGGCGGAATGGCCCGAGTTCGCCGGCATTCCGGCGGCGGTCCACCGCGTCGCGGCGGCCGATGCGCTCCGTAGCGGGAAGTGGGCCGGGATTGACGCCCGAATCGTGTCGGCCGAACCTCGGCACCCAAAGAGGTAACCACCAGCTGCACGATGAGACGGTCGTCGCGGCCGGCTCCTCTCGGCGGACGGCCTGCCTACTCGACGCGCCGGCTCAGGGGCGATGGTGATGCAGGTGAAGGGCCCTCGGTCGCTGGCGCTGCTGTCCGCCGAGGAGGAAGCCGCGCTGGCTCGGATGATCGAGGCTGGTGTCGCGGCCTCGGCGGTGCTCGCCGGCCCCCCGCTGCGCACGGCCGCGAGCCGTGAGGAGCTGATGCGCATCGCGGCGGTCGGCGAGAGTGCACGCGAGCGGTTCCTCCTCTCGAACCTGAGACTGGTGGCGTTCGCGATGGCCGGCATCACTGGTCGGGATCCGGCGGTGCGTCGGGACGACGTGTTCCAGGAGGGCGCTGTGGCGATGGCTGAGGCACTGCGCGGCTTTGATTGGCGTCGCGGTCGGTTCTCGACCTTCGCACTGTCGAAGGTTCGGTGGCGAGTTCACGAGTACGTGGCTGGTCGAGGCGGGTCACTTGGTGTGCCTGCCCACCGGGCACGGGAGATCCGCCGGGCCAGGGCGATTGAGGCGCGACTGGAGTCTGAGGTCGGCCGGCCGGTCCGGCCTGTGGAAGTGGCTGCAGAGCTCGGGCAGAACGAGGCGCACGTCGAGTCGTTGCTCAGGCACCGGAGCATGTTGTCGATCGATGGCATGTTCGGGGAGATGCAGGAGCGAGCTCTCGCACGCTCCCACCCACACGAGCCGCTCGATGATCCAAGAGCGGACCTGGGCCGGCTGTCCGCGGCGCAGAGGGAGGCACTCGTTCTGCGGTTCGGTCTGGCTGACGGCCGTCCGCGCAGCTACCGAGAGATCGCGGAGGAGACGGGGCAGTCGACCAGCACCGCTCGGCGGTTCTGCATCCTCGGTCTGGAAGCACTCCACACCCAGGCGTTCGAAGCGTCGGACGCGGAAGCAGCGGCCGTTCTGGCTGCTGCGCGTACGAACCGACAGAGGCTCGGGGAGGTTGACCGGCTGAGCAGGGCGGGGGTGAGCCTGGTCGAGGTCGCCATCGCCTTGAAGACTGAGCCGGTCGCGGTGCATGACATGTGCCTGGCGGGCAAGCGACTGGATCTGTTGGCGCGGTTCGGCCGCCTCGAACAGGCGCACGGACTCGACCCCGGCCCTTACACCGCCGCTTACGTCGTGGTCACTGAGGAGACTGCGAGAAGACGTAAGCGATTCCTCGCGGGCGAGGCAGCGCTTGGCGACCCGCCCGGCGGGAAGCACCCGCTCCAAGTGCACGAGACGATCACACCGCACCGGACGGACCCGCGCCACGACCGCCCAGAACCTCAGCCTGGTGCCCGCGAAAGCGTCCGATGGTGAGCCTCGGCGCAGTCGGCTGATGCCCCAGCCCCATAGGAGCCAGCTCTCAGTTTCTCTGTCGACACGCTGTTGCCCGGGTGTGGCGTCGCCCCGGCCACACCGGGAACATCTTCGCCCCCCACACCGCAGTGTTCTCGACGCGTCTGCCCGGCGTCCGAGGGGCGCCGTCGACTCTGACGGACGTCCGCGTCAAGCCGGCTTGCGACAACGCGCCAGACGATCGGGGGGACACGGGGGGACATGGGCTTGTCAAGGGGTTTCGCCCGGATCTGTGGATAACTGATTGCTATCCACAGATGTTGCGGGGACATCTGTGGCCACATCGATGGGTTGGCCTTCTCTGGTCGTGGGAGACCGAAGGAGAAGGAGCTGACGATGAGCGTGGTGAAGGCTCTCGGATTGGTTGATGAGCAGGTGATCGCGTTGATGATGCGGCGCTGGCCATCCTGGAGTGAGCGGGTGCCGGCGGTGGGTTCACTGTCCGACCCGGCAGGTGTGGACGCGTGGCGGCGTGCCGCCGGCCCGGCCGAGGTGGACGCGGTATTGCGAGGGCTTGCGGAGTTGGCGGCACGGGATGGCGGCGACGACACCGATGCCGCAACTGTGCTCGCGTGGCTGCTGCTGCCCACGGCGATCCGGCTGTCGGCAGAGTTCATTGACGCCGACCCTGACATCGACGAGCACATCGCAGCTTGTTTGTGGATTGAGGTCCGCACGTTCCGGTGGCGGACCTCTTCGCGGGTGGCGGCGAACATCGCCTGGCGGGTGCGCAATCAGGTGCTGGTGGAAGTGGGTGATCGTCGGCAGCTCGCCGATCGCGGGAAGAGGACGCAGGCTCACACACTGGTCGACGAGGCGCTGGTCCGGGAGCGCGCCGAGCAGGTCGCATCGTCGGACCGCGAGGACTTGTTGGAGGTGCTGGACTGGGCCGTCGAGCAGGCGCTGCTCTCCGAGGCTGACACCGGGCTGTTGGTGGATGTGGTCGCCGCGGCAGCCCGGTCGACGTCGGGACCGCCGGCCGGAGGCTGGTTGTTGGGCGATCAGGCTTCAGAGCTGGTCGGCGCCGAGCTGGGGGTGAGCGGCCGCACGGTTCGCCGCCGCGCCAAGCGAAGCATCGAAGCGCTCGCCGAGGCGATTCAGCGCCAGGCACCGAGCCGATCTTCGGCGATTCGTCGGATTGCGTGACCCGTCGTGTCCGAATCGGGCCCTGTTTTCGGCTTAGTGGGTCGAGGAGGTTTCACGACCGATGATCATCAACGATTCGCCCGTCGAGGTGGCCCGGCTGTTCAGCCTGCTGGGGCAGGAGCCGGCAGCGGTCCGACGGTTGTCCGACACCACGAAGTTGCAGGAGATCCAGGACGCCAAGCTGCGGCTGGCAGCCATGAATGGCCCGGCGCTTCGCGCTGGCCTTCGACGCCGAGCCCGGTCGCTGTGACGATGACCGCGCTCACACCTGTGGTTTCGGTGGAGGAACTCCGCCGCGCCTACCTCGCGCTGGCCGCCGGTGAGTTCACCACGAGTCGGCGACGTGCCCGCCCCACCGCAGCCCCGGGGCCTCTGCCCGCTTGGCACCCTGCCCCGGGCGAGCGGCTGATCATGGTGCTGGGCGCCTTGCCGGCTGCAGGCACGTCGACCGTCGCGCTGGCTCTGGCCACCGTCGCAGGCGATTCGAGGGTGGTCGAGTGCTGCACCGTCGCCGCTTCAGGACTGGCCGGCGCCAGCCAGGCCGAACTCGGCGTCACTGCGGACGGCTGGGCGCAGGGACGGCGCGAGCGGGCGTTGATCGAACGGCGCGCCGATCGGGTACAGGGCGCGGAGGAGATGCCCGTCCCCACCAGCACCGCCAAGCCGGTCACCGTGCTCGACTGCGCGTGCGAGGTCGACCTTCTGCTGGCGGGACGAGGCTGGCTGGCAGAGACCGCCCGCGCCACGAACCCGGTCGTGGTGACCACCAGGCCCACCTTGCCGGGACTGCGGCGGCTGGAGTCAGCGATCCACCTCCTGGGTGTCGACCGTGTGCATGCGGTCCTGGGCGGTGCCACCAGGCACTGGACCCGGACCGTGACGCCGCTGCTGGGTCCGGCCGGCCGGCAACTACTAACGGCTGGACGCCTGACCGCGATGCCGTTCGACGCGGCCCTCAGCCTTCACGGGGTCACCACCAATGAGCTTCCGGCACCGGTGCTGTCCGCCGCCGCCACCTTGCTGTCCCGACTGGAAGGACCCCTGTCATGACCTTCGCCGACCTTGCGCTGATCCCCGCCGTGATCCCGTTGAAGGTGTGCCCGAAGGCGCCGCCCGGCGCCCAGCAGTACGCCGACGACATCCAGGGCTACGTGCTGTGGGGAGTGATCATCTTGTTCGCGGTCGGAATCGTGGTGGCGATCGGCGGCATCGTCGCCGGCCGGATCTTCAACATGCCGCACGCATCCAAGGCCGGGATCGTCGGCATCTTCGTCGTCCTGCTGGCCGCAATCGCTTTCGTGGTCGCGCCCGGGATCGTCGACAGCATCCTCGGCAACGGCTGCATCTGAGGGCCCACCATGCTCACCTTCGCACCGAAGCGGCCCCGCACCCCGTCCGAGCCGTGGGGACGCAACCGGCTGCTCCTTATGCTCGCCGCCGCGATCACCGCGGCCGGGCTCCTCCTGGCTGGGCTTGGCATGGCCATCTGGTCCGCTGTGGCTGCTCCGAGCCAACCCGCTGCAACGGCTGGATCGCAGGGGGCTGCGCCGACGGCGGGGTCGGTCCGAGATCGAATCGCGGCCGCACCGATGATCACCTTCAACCCTGACGCGGCGTTCAGCCCGGACCCGGTCACCACTTCAACCAGCGAGCTTCGGGTACCGATCGCGCACGTCGATCTCGGCCCGGCCGACGTGCCGACAGGCTTCCCGCACACCCCGGTCGGCGCGGTCGGCCAGCTGGCGGCGATCGAGAAAGCCGTCCTGGAGTCGATGAGCCTGCCGGCAACCCGCGACATCCACTCCGCCTGGGTGCAGCCCGGCGGGCCGTCGGTGGAGGAGTGGGAACTGACCCGCAACGTCCAGAGCTTCCTCGCCGCGGCACGCCAAAGCGGGGTGGAGAAGGACCTCACCACCCTGGTGTCGGCCACACCGGCCGCGGGCGTGGTGAAAGGCAGCGACGGGCCCGACTGGACCGTGGTGTGCGTGCTGATGGATGTCCAGGCGGTGATTCGCACCGAGTCCCGGATGGGTTACGGGTTCTGCTCCCGGATGGCGTGGAATCCGGACGAACAGCGCTGGCTTGTCGCCCCGGGCGCACCGCCGGCGGCGGCCCCCTCGGCGTGGCCCGGGTCGCGGGCCGCGGCGGAAGCGGGCTGGCAGACGTGGATCGACGAGGCGGGGGTGCGGTGATGGAGTGGTGGAACCCGTTCGCCAAGCTCGGCTCTACGGCGGCCCAGATCGTCACCGACGGCTGGACGGCGATGATGCTGAGCTTCTGGAACGCCGGGCTGTGGGTGCTCCGGCTGGTGTTGTCGTGGATGGACCACTGGCTCACTCCCGACCTGTCCGCTGATGGGCCGGCGCACGAGCTGTACCAGGTGACCTACTGGTTCGCCGGGGTGCTGGTGGTGATCATGCTGGTCGTCCAGATCGGCATCGCTGCCGGACGCCGCGACGGGAAAGGATTGGCGCGGGCCGGGATCGGGTTGGCCCAGTTCCTGATCGTGACCGCAGCCTGGATCGGCTACACCGTGGCGGTCACGGCGGCGATGGGCGGCCTGACCCGGGCAACGATGCAGTCCCTGCTCAACGTGACCTCCTGGAACTCCTGGCAACCCTGGGCCACCTTCGATCCGAAACAGGTCACCGACGCCGCTCTGGCGACCGTTCTCGGCGGGATGGGTCTGCTGGTGTGGATCGCGGCGATCGGGCACCTGCTGGTCATCCTGGCCCGTGACGCCGCGCTGATCGTGCTGGTCGCAACCGGGCCGATCGCTGCCGCCGGGCTGGTGAACGAGACGACCAGGGCGTGGTTCTGGAAGGCGTTCCGCTGGTTCCATGCCGCGGTCGCCTCCCCGCTGCTGGTGGTGATTGTGACTGGGGTCGGGATGAAGTTCGCCGAGGGGGTCGCTGCCGGGAAGGCTGGGACGGTCGAGGCGTCGGTTGGGACGGTGCTGCCGGCGGCGGTGCTGATCTGTATCGCGGTGATCTCGCCGGTCGCGCTGTTCAAGATGCTGGCCTTCCTTGACCCCGGCACCTCATCGGGGGCATCGATGCGCTCCGGGATGCAGGCCATGGGCGGAATGCAGGGCTTGCTCAGCGGCAAGCCGGCCGCGACCGTCGCCGACGACACCGCGTCGACCAGCAGCGGCAGCCAGTCGGCCGGTGAGGCCAGCGCTGAAGCGGCGACCACGACCCGGGTCGCCGGCGCGGTCCAGCAGGGCGGCTCGATCCTGGGCCCGGTCGGGATCGGCCTCGCGGCCGGGCTCGGGGTGATGACGAAGCTCGGCACCCTGGGCACCGCGGTACTGACCGACGTGACCAATCAGGAGGGCGTGGGTCACAACACCTACCAGCCCGACTACCAGGACGGACGCCGCGACGCCGCCGCCCGCGCCAACCGGGAAGCCAACGGCCACGACGAGTCCACCCCCACCACCGACACCGAGCCCGGCCCGACCGGCGGCACACCCACCCCCGGTCAGGGCGGAGTAGAACCTGCCGGCGGCACACCGGCCACGACAGGGACGGCCAGCGGCAGCGCGGGTGGGGCGTCGGCTGCGGATGGGGCGTCGGCTGCGGGCGGTGCGAGCGCGGCCGAAGTGGCCGTCGTTGCCCTGTAGGGCGAGCTGAAGCGGAAGGAGAACCTGATGGCGACGGTCTACGGCGACTACACCCGGGACCGGGTAGGCATGGTGTTCGGGCTGACCCTGGCCCAGCTTGCTGTCCTGGTCGCGGCCGGACTGCCGCTGCTGTGGGCGGCCTGGGCCGAACGGTGGGGTCTGGCCGTCGGCCTGGCACTCGGGTGGCTGGTGACGGCGGTGATGGTCGCCGTCCCGGTGCACGGACGATCCGCGACAGGCTGGCTTGTGGCGGCGACGAGCTACTCCGTCGGCGTGGTGCTGCGGTGGAGCCGGTGGCGATCGGCGGCCGCGAAGGGACGCAGCGGCCGGCTCGACAAGGCGGACCTCCCCGGGATCCTGACCGGCATCGAGGTGCACGACGGGCCGCCGACCGGTCCCACCAACACCCGGATCGCCCTGGTTCAGGACCACACCAACCGGGTCTGGGCGGCCACCGCGGCGATCACTCACCCCGGGCTGGCGTTGGCCGACAGCGACGACCGGGACAGCCAGGGTCGCGGGCTGGCGACCCTGCTGAACGCAGCGGCCCGCACCGAACTGATCAGCGAAGTGCAGTTCCTGGTGCGTTCGGTACCCGACGACGGTGCCGAACGGCAGCAGTGGCTGGCCGCCCACCGGCCCGAGTCCGCGCCCCGCCTGGCGAGGATGGTGAACGAGCAGATGGCCGCCGTCCTGACCCGGGCCGGTGTCCGCACTGAAGCGTTCGTCACGATCGTGGTCCCCGAGGCACGCCTGGCCAAGGAGTCCAGGGAGTTCGGCCGCGGCGTCGACGCCCGAGCACGGGCCATGACCATGCTGATGGGCGAGGTGGAAGGACACTTGCGCACCGGACTGCGGGTTCCACAGGTGGCGTGGCTCACCTCAGCCCAGCTGGCGGTCGCGGTGCGTACCGGCTTCGCCCCCGGCGACCGCGCAGGCATCATCGAAGCCCTCGCCGCCCGCGACACCGACCCGTCGGTCAACGCCGACGTGCCCTGGTCACAAGCCGGACCGGCAGGTGCGGAGATGGCGGCCCGCCAAGGGCGCTGTGCTCGGGGCGCTGGCCCCGGTGCTGACACCGACCGAACCGGGGGAGCGGCGCGCTCTCGCGGTGGTGTTCCCGATCCTGCCGCAGTCGATCGCCGACCGGCAGACCCAGAACGCCGAGACCGCCGCGGACATGGGCGAAGCGCTCCGCGCCCATGCCGGGGTCAAGACCCGCGCCCGAGACCGCACCAACATCGCCCGCACCCGCAGCCTGGACGCCAAACTCGCTGCCGGCACCGCGCTGGTTCGGCCCTACGCCGTCGCCTGTGTCACCGTTCCCCGGACCATGCCGATCGCCGAGTTCGGCCGCCGCCTGGACGCCTCGATCCGCCGCTCCGGCTTCGCCCCACTGCGGCTGGACCTCTCCCAGGACGCCGGGTTCGCCGCCGCCACCATCCCGGTCGGGGTCGGGCTGGACCGAAAGAGCGACCAGTGAGCACCCGGACCGGCCGGGACATGCAAGGCCTGCTGGCCGACTTCGGCCACCAGCTGCCGACCGCCCCGACCAGCATCCCCACCCCGAGGGACCCGCGGCTGTTCCGGCCTGCATCCCGGTATGGCCACGCCCGGCCTGATGGTGGCTGGTCGCCGGCCCCGGCTCCGGTGTCGGTGTGGCGGATGACCAGCGACCAGGCCGCGGTGCTGTGGCCTTTCGTCGCCAGCCCCGCCATCCCGCCCCGCGGCGCCCAGATCGGCATCGACTACCTGTCGCGGACCAGCTTCCACGCCGACCCTAACGGCTGGGTCCTCGACCCCGCCATCCCGGTGTCCAACCCCAACATGATCACGTTCGGCAAGCCCGGCATGGGCAAATCTGCGACGGTGAAGGCCTTCGTGCTGCGCATGCTCGGGTTCGGCTACAAGGCGCTCATCCTGGGCGACCCGAAAGACGAGTACGAACCGTTGTGCCGCGCCCTCGGGGTGGCGCCGATCGCCATCGGCCAAGGCCTGCAGGCCCGGATCAACCCCCTCGAGTTCGGGCCGTTGAAGCTCGGCTGGGACCAGCTCGACGCCAACGCCGCGCAGGAACGGGCCAAGATCGTGTTCAGCCGGTGGGCCACCTTGATCCGCGGCCTGGTCGGCTCGCAGAAGATCGGCCACCAGCCCGTGCCGTTCGGGCCGAGCGAAGAAGTCGTAGTCGACGCCGCACTGAAGATGCTCACCGGCTACACCGACGGCCACACCCGGCTCACCGAAACCACCATCCCCGCGGTGTGGCAGCTGCTCGACGGCCCGCCGGCTGACCTGATCGAGGTCTGCCGGTACGCCTCCGTCCGCCACTTCCTCGACGAAACCCGGCTGCTGCGCGATGCGCTGGGCAAGATGGTCTGCGGCACCCTCAAAGGCCTGTTCGACGACCACACCAGCATCGCCCTGGACTGGTCGGCACCCATCCAGTCCTTGTCGCTGTCCCGCCTCGAAGGGCTCGGCGACGAGGCGACCGGCATGGCGCTGCTGTGCCTGAACTCCTGGGGCCGGGCGATGCGGGAAACCGCCGCACCGGGCGACATGCGGATCGTGGTCCGTGACGAGGTGTGGAAGATCATGCGGCTCGGCCTGGACGCGGTCAAGAGCCTGGACGCCGACCTGCGGCTATCGCGCCGTGACGGCGACATCCAGTACGCGATCGGCCACAAGCCCACCGACCTCGAAAGCGTCGGCGACGCCGGTTCCCAGGCTGCTCAGATTGCCAAGGACCTGCTGCACCTGGCCGACACCAAGATCCTCCACGGTCAGGACGCCGCCGTCGCCCACCATCTGGCCGACCTACTAGACCTGACCGACATCGAGACCGGCTGGATCACCGACTGGTGCCGCCAAGCGCCCGGCCGGGCCGTGTGGAAGGTGGGGGAGTGGACCTTCAAGGTCGAAACGATCCTCCACCCCCTGGAAGCAACCCAGCTCACCGACACCAACAGCCGCCTCGCCGGCGCCGCGGGGTGAGGTCATGCGCTGGCTCGCCGTCCTAGTCGTCGCCGTCGCGGTGCTCCTCGCCGGCGTCCCGCTCGGCGCGGCCGCGCTGGCCGCCGCCGTGATCGCCCCGGCCGTCGCCGAGCAGATCCGCCAGGACCCCTGCAGCGCCTACGACACCGCCACCACCCTTTCGGCCACAGCCACCGCCGGCGTCGCCCTGCCGGAGTGGGGCAGCCCCAGACACCAGTCCCTGACCAGCCGCGCCCAGACCATCCCCGCCCCGGTCAAGCAGCTCTATGTGGCCGCCGCCGCCCGCTACCACGTGGCCTGGCAGCTGCTCGCTGGCATCGGGATGGCCGAGACCCGGCACGGCTACAACAACCGCACTAGTAGTGCCGGCGCCCAGGGGCTGATGCAGTTCATGCCCGGCACCTTCGCCGCCTACGGGGTCGACGGCAACGTCGACGGCCGCCGCGACATCCACAACGACGCCGACTCGGTGTTCTCCGCGGCCCACTACCTGGTCGCCAGCGGGGTCCGCACCGGCCCGGCCGGGGTCATCAAGGCCTTGTGGGCCTACAACCGGTCGGTCAGCTATCGCAACGACGTGCTCTACTACGCCTGGTCCTACGCCGGACGCGGCGGCGCGATCGTCTCCGCCGACGACCCATCCGACTGCCTCCCGTTGGACGGCGATCTGCCCGGCTTCGACGGCACCTGCCCACACTCACGCTCAGCAGCCGAGTACGGCCTGAGGCCCACCGCGCTTCGCGGGCTGCGGTGTGTGAAGGCCGCCTTCCCCGCCATCGTCAGCATGGGCGGGCGCGGCGGACGCCCGATCGCCACCTCCGACCACCCCCGCGGCCTCGCGGTCGACTTCATGATCCCCCGCTGGGCCACCGGGGCAGGCAACGGGTTCGGCTGGCGGGTGGCCCGCTGGGTCCAGGCACACGCCAGCCAGCTGCGCGTGAAGTACATCATCTGGGACGCCAAGAAGTGGAACCCCACTGTGAGCGGCGCGTGGCGGCCCTACCGGCACCCGCTCGGCAACACCAACCCGACCCTGGCCCACCGCAACCACGTCCACGTCAGCTTCCACAACTGAAACGGAGACCGACCGTGACCCTGCAATCCGAACGACGCCGGAACCCCTACCCGCTCACCTGGGAGCTGGCGGTGGGCATCCTCACCGGCTGGCTGCTGCTGGCCGGGATCGGGGTCCCCCTCGCCCGAGCGCTGGCGAACCTGCTCGCCGGCGCAGGCTGGGCCTGGCCGGCCGGCCGGGCTCTGTTCACCAGCCTGCCGGCCGTCATGGCCGGCCACCCCCGCGCCGGGCTGGCCACTGCCGGGGGCGCGGCCAGCCCCGCCCTGCTCTACACGGTGCTCACCGTCATCGAACTCGCCGTCACCGCCGCCACCGTCCTCGCCGCCTGGTGGGTGTGGCGCCGCTGGGGCGACACCGCGATGAAGGGCATGGCCACCCCGACCGAGGCCGAACAGATCCTCGGTCTCACCCGGCTACGCCGCCACGCCGCCATCATCCGACCCGACCTCCACCGACCGCGCACCACCCTGAGGAGACAGCCATGACTGCCCACTACGACCCCGTCGACCTGTTCCGCAAGCCGGCATCTCCCAGCGAGAACGACCTCAAGCGGTGGGTCGGCAAGATCACCCTGTGGTGCGCCACCCGCACACCCTGGGTCGACGACGCCGACGAAGAGGACGAGACCGAGGACGGCGTGCGGGTCGTCGGGGAAGATCTCGTCGACCACCTGCTCCAGCTCCCCACCACCGTGCTCGCCGACTTCCGCGCCACTCAGGGCCGCGACCCCACGCCGGCAGAGCTGTTGCACCGCTACCAGACGGAGCTGGGACGCGCCGGCTACTACTGGGACATCCACCAGGAGAACCCCGAGCCACTCGACCCCGACGACGAAACCACCGTCCTGGTGTCCTTCGACGACGGCGGCCTGGACCGGTTGGCGGCCTACACCGAACACGGCATCACCATCGGCGACTGGCTCACCTGGATCACCGTGTACGCCGAAGACGACGACTGCCGACGCTGGGGCTGGACCAGCCGCAACGACAACGACGACGACGAAGACGCCGACCCCGGGATCGGCCCGAACCCGGACGCCGACGCTGCCGGGCAGGAACCATCCGGCTCACCGTCGGAGGAGGTGTGGGAGGCGGTCCTGCCGCCACGCACCAAGGCGCGCCCGTACCCCGGCCGGCCGACCCACTGGCCGCACCGCCGCGCCCGCCGGACGCGGGCACGACGCCGCAACAACCACAAGGGAGGATCCCGATGAACGACAACACCGTCCCGCGCCTACAAGCCCGGGACCCCGGCGACATCGCCCAAGTCGTCCCGCACCTGATCGGGTTCCAGCCGCACGAATCCCTCGTCGTGATCGTCACCCTCCAGGGCCGGATCCAGGTCACCGCCCGGGCCGACCTCGCCGACGTCGTGCCACCCGGCAGCGCAGAAGACCTCCTCGACCGCATCTGGAACAGATTCCCCACCGCCGGCGCCCACCTGATCGCCTACACCAGCGACCACGACATCGGCTGGGCGCTGCTGCGCCGCTGCGAGAACCACCTGCCACCCTTCGCCGACCGCGGTTCAATGATCGTCGACGCCGACACCTGGCACAGCGGTGACGGCGAGTCCGGCCCCGTCGACCCGCACGGCCGCCTCGCCGCCGAAGCCGCCTACCTCGGCTTGGCCGTCCTGCCCAGCCGCGCCGAACTCGACGCCCGGTTCGCCAACGCCGAGGACACCCCGGCCCTGTACGCCGCGCAGGACCGAGCCCTCGCCACCCTGCCGGACCCCGACGACAACGACGCGATCGCCGCGCGGGTGCGGGCCCTGCTCGCACGCAACCTGCCCGATCCGCATCAGCGTGACGGGACGGCTGACATCCCACAGGCTGATGCATTGCAGCTGGCCGCGCTGGTCGCGGCCGGCACCGGCCGTGACCTCGCTTTGGTGTCCATCAGCCGCGACAACGCCGACCAGCACCTCCAGTTGTGGCGAAGCGTCGTCAACCAGAACCCGGCCAGTGGCGCCGAGATGCCGCTTCATCTGGCCGGCATGGCCGCCTGGGTCAGCGGCGACGGAGCCTCCGCCGTCGTCGCCCTCGAACGAGCCCAGGCCATCGCCGGCCCCGGCATCCGACCACACGCCCTGCTCCAAGCCCTCATCGACCAGGTCGTCCACCCCGACACCTGGCCGCAGCTGCGCGATCAGATCCTCACCCAGACCGGCCCCGCCGTCCGCCAAGCCCTCGACCAACTCGCCCGCAGCGGCAGAGGCGCCGTCTGGGAGGCGGTCCCGCCCCTGCCCGGCAGCACTCGACCACCGCTGCACACCACACCCCTCAGCCCGCCCGCCCCCGGCGTCGCGATCTAGCAGCAAGGGAGGCGACATGGCCACGCAACACCGCTTCGACCCCTGGCAGGTCGGCTGGCGGATCGGCACCGCCCACGAACCCCGCGCCGGTGACCTGTGGTGCCCGTGGGACCGCACCGCCGGCGTCATCGGACCCCAAGGCTCCGGCAAGACCCTCGACGTGCTCACCCCCGCCCTGCTCGGCGCCCCCGGCGCCGCCCTCGTCACGCTCACCAAGACCGACGACCTGCTGCTCAGCATCACCGCCCGCCAACAGCACGGCCGGCCCGTCGCCGTCCTCGACCCGTTCGGTCTCGCGACCGGCATCACCGAACTGATCTGGGACCCGATCGCCGGCTGCGTCGACCCCATCGTCGCCGAACGCCGCGCCAAAGCCTTCACCGCCGGCACCATCCACACCACCCCCAGCGGCGGCTCCGGCGACGCCGCCGCCCACTTCTATGCCGCCGAAGCCGCGAAAGTCCTGATGGCCTACTTCCATGCCGCCGCGCTCGTCGGCGACGATCTCGACACCGTCCTGCGCTGGGTCGCCAACCCCCTCGGCTCCCCGGAACCCGCCGAGGCCCTGCTCAGCCACCCGGCCGCCGCACCGTTCTGGCACGGCCTGCTCCAAGGCGCCCTCACCGGCGACGACCGCACCGCCGGCAACACCATCACCACCGTTCAACAAGCCATGAGCCTGTTCTTCCAGCCCGACATCCGGCGCCGCTGCGTCCCCGGACCCGGCCGGCCCGCCACCGACCTCGCCGCACTGATCGCCGCCCGCGGCACCATCTACCTGCTCGGCCGTGAAGACCCCTACGCCTCCGCCTCACCGCTGATGACCGCCGCCGCCGAGGACATCCTCGACACCGCACTCGCCCTCGCCAAAGACAGCCGGTGGGGACGGCTGTGCCCACCCATGCTGGCCTGCCTCGACGAGCTGCCCTCCACCGCACCCCTGCCGACCCTGCGGACCCGGATGGCGAACGAGCGCGCCCTGGGCATCAGCTTCATCTACGCCGCCCAGACCCGCGCCCAGCTCGTGGCGATCTTCGGCGAGAACGAAGCCCGCGCCCTCATCGGGCTCACCAACGTGCTGGTCATGTTCGGCGGCAGCAAAGACGTCCACTTCAACCGGGAGATCTCCGACCTCGTCGGCACCGTCCGCGTCGCCCGCACCACCTGGCAGACCGGCCGAGGCGGCAGCCGCTCCACCACAGGCGAAGACATCCCCATCCTCCGGCCAGAGGAAGTCCGACAACTGCCCGAACGTCACGCCCTCGTCGTCGCCGAGAACACCCGCCCCATCCTGGCCCGGCTCACCCGCTGCATCGACGGCAAGACCGGCCAGCAACTCCTCACCGACCAAGCCAGCGCCCGAGCACGGCTCACCAGCCTGCGCGCCGGCCAGATCCCAGCTCAAGCCCGGGCCATCGCCGCCCGCGCCCAAGCCAAACAGCACGGCCTGACAAGGGAGCCGTCATGAGCACGCCGCTCGCTCGCCCGTTCCCGATGCCGCTCAGCCCGCAGCTGCACGCCGCCTACGACGACCTGTACCTGGCCGCCAGCGGCGACGAGAAGACCAAACGGCGCATCGGCAACCCCGCCGGCCTGCCCCGACCATGGGACCCGCCCAGCTGCCACAACCCCGAACTGCGCCGCGAGCTGTGGCACTGGCTTGACGAGGTGGTCGACTGGTTCAACACCGAATACGTCTGGGATCTCGGCGGGGGAGCGATGATCCCGCCGTGCTGGCCCCTCCACCCCCACCTCGTCCACGAGATCGCCGCCCTGGCCGACCAACGCCGACGCGCCAGCATCGACACCACCAGCAACAGCCTCGAAGAATGGCACCGCTACAGCGTGCCTGCGTTCATCGAACGCCTGCGACTGCGAAGCCGCACCCTGTGCGACGAGGAACACAAACCCTGGCCCGGACGATCCCGCTACACGCGCTACACCAGCGACAAGGCGCAACGGGACCGGCAAACCGCCTTCGACGGCGACCTCGTCACCACTGAACGTCCCGGAACTGGTCGGCCGCGGCTGCGCATCGTCGACGACGACGGCAACACCATCGACGCGATCACCGGCGAGGTCGTGCCCGACTGAAGGCCCTCGGGCTCTCCGAGCACGGCCGAACGGCTCAGCAGGTCCGACGCGGCCGACACTCACCCGCCGTACTTCAGGCGCGGTCGAACGTCCTCTTCGGCAAGCCAGGTGCAGCGAGTCTGCCCGCCGCCAGGGGACCACTCGACCTGAACCCGACCTTGCTCCCGGTGGAGAGCCACGCCCGGCCGAATCTCGGTATGGGTGCGCCAGACCAGCCGGACCAGGACGAGCCGCCGGCCCTCATAGAGCTTCTCCTTGCTCGGCCCGGTCGGACATCCAAGCGCGTTCAGGGGCGCGGGGTATAGCCGGTCGGCGTGACCCTCGGAGAACATGTGTTCGATTATGGACCATGAGGGCAGGAGAGGGACGACGGGAGGGACGACAGGAGAGAGTCGCCAGAGGGAGCGAGAGAAGGGAGCTCCAGCAGCCGGCCCACCCTCATGGTGGTCGCGGCATCGGGGCGGCTGACGATCCTCCTGCGCGGGCGCACCGCCAATCAACCGTGTGCCCGATAGCGTGTCGTCAGCACCCCCGCGGAAGGAGCCGGCGTTGGCGACCAGGACGAGCGTCCATGAAGTGATCGAGGACTTCCGGACGGCGCCGACGAACTCTGAGCGTGGCACGAAGTTCGAGAAGCTGATGGTCGACTACTTCTGGCTCGACCCGACCCTCTCGGTCGAGTACGACGAGGTGCAGCGCTGGCCAGACTGGCCGCATCGCGAAGGCACCCACGACGCCGGCATCGACCTGGTCGCACGCAACAAGATCACCGGTGAATGGACAGCGATCCAGTGCAAGTTCTATGACCCCAAGCACACCCTGCAGAAGGCCGACATTGACTCGTTCTTCACTGCCTCGGGAAAGTCCTGGGACGGGGTGAGGTTCGCCAATCGCATCATCATCTCCACCACCGACCGGTGGTCGAAGAATGCCGAGGACGCACTGGTGAACCAGGCGATTCCGGTTCAGCGGATCGGGCTGGCCGAGATCGCCGAATCGCCGATCGACTGGATGCAAGCCGCCCCCGGTCTTCTCGAGTTCCAGCTGAGGAAGGCCGTGAAGTACGGGCTACGGCCGCACCAGAAGACCGCGATTGAGAGGATCACCGAAGGCTTCACTACCTCAGCCCGAGGCAAGTGGATCTCCGCCTGCGGCACCGGCAAGACCTTCACCTCCCTGAAGCTGGCCGAGCAGCTGTGTGCCGAGAACGGCGGCCAGCTGAAGGTGCTCTTCCTCGCCCCGTCGATCTCACTGGTATCGCAGTCGCTACGGGAGTGGATGGCCCAGACACAGACCGACATCCGCCCCTTCGTGGTGTGTTCGGACACCAAGGCCGGCGCGCAGGCCGAGGACATCACCACCCACGACATCCCGCTGCCCACCACGGATGCTGCCCGCCTGGCCGAGGGCCTCGCCTCGGTCGGGAAACGCTTGCGCGGCATGACGGTCGTGTTCTCCACCTACCAGTCGATCGACGTGGTCGCCCAAGCCCAGAAGTCGTCCTCGCAGCAGTTCGACCTGATCCTGTGCGACGAGGCCCACCGCACCACCGGTGTGAAGCTGCCCGGTGAGGCGGACGAGTCGGCGTTCGTGAAGGTCCACGACAACACCTACCTGCCCGCAGCCCGCCGGCTGTACATGACGGCCACCCCACGCATATATGGCGACGCGGTGAAGAAGAAGGCCGACGACGCGGCCGCGATCCTGACCTCCATGGACGACGAGCAGCTGTACGGGCCGGAGTTCCACCGGCTCGGCTTCGGCGACGCGGTCGAGCAGCGCCTGCTGTCCGACTACAAAGTGATGGTGCTGGTCGTCGAGGGCGACGCCATCGCCGAACCGCTGCAACGGTCCCTCGCCGACGACAACCTCGAACTGTCGCTGGACGACGCGGCGAAGATCGTGGGTTGTTGGAACGGTCTCGCGAAGCACACCGCCGACGGGGACTTCGGCCCGAACCCGTCCCCGATGAAGCGCGCGGTCGCGTTCCTGCGCGATATCCGCTCTTCGAAGGGCTTCGCGAACGCCTTTCCTGAGGTCGTTGACGCCGTGACCGACGGCACTTCCGAGCTGTTGTCGTGTGACGTGCAGCATGTCGACGGCACCATGAACGCTCTTCAGCGGGCTGAGAGACTGGCCTGGCTCAAAGCCCCCATCCCGGAGGGCGAGTGCCGGGTCCTTTCGAACGCCCGGTGTCTTTCAGAGGGCGTGGACGTGCCCGCCCTCGACGCCGTCTTGTTCCTGCACCCGCGCAACAGCCTCGTTGATGTCGTGCAGTCCGTTGGCCGAGTGATGCGCAAAGCCAAAGACAAGGACTATGGCTACGTCATCCTCCCAGTGGCGATCCCGGCCGGCATGGCGCCGGAAGAAGCGCTGAAAGACAACAAGCGGTTCAAGGTCGTCTGGGACGTGCTGAACGCGCTGCGTTCCCACGACGACCGGTTCAACGCCATGATCAACTCGATCGACCTGGACAAGAACACCAAGGGCAAGATCACCATCGACGTCATCGGCAAGGGCGGACCCACCGACGACGAAGAAGGCAAGCCGCTGGCGAAGAAGGCCGAACCGGAACTGCAGCTGCCGCTGTTCAGCCTGCAGCAGTGGAAGGACTCAATCCTCGCCCGGATCGTCAAGCGCTGCGGCGACCGCGACTACTGGGACGCCTGGGCCGACGACGTCGTCGACATCACGGCCAACTCCACCGCCCGCATCAAGGCCATCCTCGCCACCGGCAGCCCAGCTGTGCGCGAGCAGTTCGAGGCGTTCCTCGACGGGCTGAAGGCGAACCTGAACGACAGCATCGACATCGACGACGCCGTCTCCATGCTCAGCCAGCACCTGATCACCCGGCCAGTGTTCGACGCACTCTTCGAACACGACAGCTTCGCTGCCCACAACCCGGTCTCCCAGACCATGCAGGGCATGGTCACCGCTCTCGCTAGGCACGGGCTGGACGCGGAAACCGCGAAGCTGGACGCCTTCTACGAGTCGGTCCGCAAGCGCGCCGCCCAGATCGAAACCCCAGCCGGGCGCCAGACCGTCATCCACGAGCTGTACGAGCAGTTCTTCAAGAAGGCCTTCCCCAAGCAGGCCAGCAGCTTCGGGGTCGTGTACACGCCAGTGGAGATCGTCGACTTCATCCTGCGCGCCGCCGACGACGTCTGCCGGCAGGAGTTCGGCTACGGCCTCACCGACGAAGGCGTCCACATCCTCGACCCGTTCACCGGCACCGGCACCTTCATCGTGCGACTCCTGGAATCGGCAATCATCGGGCCTGAGGATCTTGCCCGCAAGTACAGCAACGAGCTGTGGGCCAACGAGATCATGCTGCTCGCCTACTACATCGCCTGCGTGAACATCGAGACCACCTACCAGGCGATCGCCCGACGGCAGCACCAGGACGCAGAGGTGCGCTATGCACCGTTCCCAGGGGCGACACTCACCGACACCTTCCAGATCACCGAGGACGGCGACCGCGCCGACACCAGCCTCATCCCGGTCAACAACGACCGAATCGAAGCCCAGCTCGCCGCCCCGATCAAGGTGATCGTAGGAAACCCGCCATATTCGGCCGGGCAGGGGTCCGCTAACGACGACAACGCCAACCACAAGTACCCGAGTCTGGACGCCCGGATCGCCGAGACGTACGCCGCCAGATCCACGGCCACCAACAAGAACAGCCTCTACGACTCCTACATTCGCGCCTTCCGCTGGGCCACCGACCGGCTCGGCGACCAAGGTGTGATCGCGTTCGTGTCCAACAACGGCTGGGTCGACGGCAACACCGCCGACGGCCTCCGCAAGACGCTCACTGACGAGTTCAGCGACCTGTGGGTCTACAACCTGCGGGGCAACCAGCGCACGGCCGGTGAACTCTCCCGGCAAGAGGGCGGCAAAGTGTTCGGCTCGGGTGCGAGGACGGGCGTCGCGGTGCTCGTCGCCGTCAAGCGCAAGGACGCGAACAGCCCGTGCAACCTGCGCTACTACGGAGTTCCCGACTACCAGGCGCGCGAAGAGAAGCTCGCAGGCGTGGAAACTGCCAGCCTCACCTCAGTGCCTTGGCAGACGGTCACGTCAAACGAGTCCGGCGACTGGCTCAACCAGCGCAACGATGAGTACCTGGCCCATCCCGCTCTGGCAGACGAGGCAGTTGCGCACCTCGCTTCCCGATCGCCTGGCATCCAAACCAACCGCGACGCTTGGTGCTACAACTTCAGCAGCCACGCGGTCGAGTCGGATATGCGGCGAACCATCGACTTCTACAACCTAGCCGCGGCTTCTTGCGGAGGAGATCGGTCACAGCTCGACCTCGACCCGACTCGG
>ERZ778029.1418-NODE-1418-length-20613-cov-4.332523_pt1 | contig 20613 bp, 16 predicted proteins | sample MGYA00375759_ERZ778029 | MGnify/ENA primary metagenome ERZ778029 (study PRJEB29350, sample SAMN05389819) | bioreactor metagenome | isolation source: Ammonium sulfate bioreactor | place: South Africa: University of Cape Town | collected 2014-04-04 ...
CGTCGACGACGTGGCTCTTCTCCTGCCGGAAGCCGTTCAGGTCGGTCTCGCTCAGCCGTCCCTCCAGGAAGGCGCGGGCGTACATGCCCGGGCTGGCGTGGCCCTGGAAGAACACCTGGTCGCCGCCGCCCGGGTGGTCCTTGCCGCGGAAGAAGTGGTTGAAGCCGACCTCGTACAGCGTGGAGGCGGACGCGTAGGTGGAGATGTGGCCGCCCACGCCGACCCCGGGACGCTGCGCGCGATGCACCATGATCGCGGCGTTCCAGCGGACCAGGCGGCGGAACTTCCGCTCGAGTTCGACGTCGCCGGGATACCACGGCTCCTGCTCCAGCGGGATGGTGTTGACGTAGTCGGTCGCGGTCAGCGCCGGCAGCCCCACCCGCTGGTCACGAGCCCGCTCCAGCAGCTTCAGCAGGATGTACCGCGCCCGGTTGCGACCGTCGGAGTCGATCATCAGGTCGAGCGAATCGAGCCACTCCGCCGTCTCGTCGGAGTCGATGTCGGGAAGGTTGATCGGCAATCCGTTCAGGATCGGTCCGACAGGTTCGCGAACAGCCACGGTTGTGCCTTTCCAGGGGTTTGCGCGAGATCATCACGCTCACTGCGACCTTACCGTCCCGGATCGGGGCCTTGCCCGGGGCGATCACTCCAGCGGCCGTAGCGCCCGGCCTGATCAGCATTTCCTACCCCATTAGGATTCGGCCATGGCCGCCTCAGCCGAACGCTCGCCAGCCGACCAGTCCTGGTGGCCCAGCCCGGACGCCCGGGCGGCGATCGCGCGCGAGTTCGCCGCGTCGGCGGCCGAACTCACCACGGTGGCTCTGGCCCGGATCGCCGCGACGTACAGCTGGTTCGCCGACCTGGAGCCCGCGCAGCGCTCCTCGATCACGCTGGTCGCCCGCTCCGGGATCGACGGCTTCGTCGACTGGTTCGCCAGCGGCGGTCAGGGCAGCCCGGCGAACATCTTCGCTGCCGCACCGCGGGCGCTCGCCAGGCGGATCACCCTGAACCAGACCGTCGACCTGGTCCGGACCACGATCGAGGTCGTCGAGGACCAGATCGCCGGCCTGCCCGAGGACGAACAACTCCCGCTGCGGATCGGCATCCTGCGCTACTCCCGCGAGATCGCCTTCGCCTCGGCCAACATCTACGCCCGGGCCGCCGAACAGCGCGGCGCCTGGGACGCCCGCCTGGAGGCCATGGTCGTGGACGCGATCCTCCGCGGCGACACCGACGAGACCGTCGCGTCCCGGGCCTCGACCCTGGGCTGGGTGGGCAACCCGCCGCTGGTCGCGGTCGTGATCGGGACGGCGCCGGCCGATCCCGGGATGGCGGTGGAGGCGATCCGCGGTGCGACGGCGAGGCTGTCGCTCGACCTGCTGGCCGCACCCCAGGGTGACCGGCTGGTGCTGGTGGTTGGCGGGGAACTCGGCTCCGGCGAGGACCTGGCCAGGCAGGTCGCCGGTTTCGTCGACCGCTTCGGTCCGGGTCCGGTCGTGATCGGACCACCCGTCGCCGATCTGGCCGCGGCCACCCAGAGCGCCCGGGCGGCGCTGTCGGCGATGCGGGTGGCCCGGGCCTGGCCGGACGCCCCGCGTCCGGTCACCGCGCAGGACCTGCTGCCCGAGCGGGCGGTCGCCGGCGAGGGCAGCGCCCGGCGGATCCTCGCCGGCGAGCTGTACCAGCCGCTGCTGGCCGCGGGCGGCGACCTCGTCGACACCCTGAGCAGCTACTTCGACGTCGGCGGCTCGGTGGAGGCCGCGGCCCGCGCCCTGTTCGTGCACCCCAACACGGTCCGCTACCGGCTCCGGCGCGTCCAGGAACTCACCGGCTACTCCCCTTTCGACGCCCGGGACGGCTACGCGCTGCGCCTCGCGCTCACGTTCGGGCGACTGCTCGACTGAGGGCCTCTGGCCAATCCGACAATGCGGACCCGCTGAACCCGGTGCCACAGGCAGCCGGGATTGTAGGGATCCCACAACGGCGACGGTCGCTTTTGGTCGCGTCCGTCAGCCCCATGGCGATGGTGGATTCGCCACAGTAGTGACGTGCTTGCAATCGTCGCACCCGGCCAGGGCGCCCAGGCCCCCGGCTTCCTCTCCCCGTGGCTCACCGAACCCCGCTTCGCCGACCGGCTCAACTGGCTGTCCGTCGTGTCCGGGCTCGATCTGGCCCACTACGGCACGGAGGCCGACGCGGAGACCATCCGGGACACCGCGATCGCCCAGCCCCTGCTGGTGGCGTCCGGCCTGCTGGTGGCCCTCGAACTCTTCCCGCAGCCGGCGGACGGCTTCCGCCGCACCGGCGTCGCCGCCGGGCACAGCGTCGGCGAGATCACCGCTGCCGCAGCGGTCGGCGTCCTGTCCGCCGAGCAGGCGATGGTCTTCGTCCGGGAGCGGGGACGGCAGATGGCCGCCGCCAGCGCCGTCCGGCCCACCTCGATGATGGCCGTCGTCGGCGGCGACCCCGCCGACGTCCTCGCGAAGCTGGATGCCCACGGCCTGACCGCGGCCAACAACAACGGCTCGGGCCAGATCGTCGCCGCCGGGACCGTCGAGCAACTCGCCGCCCTCCAGGCCGACCCGCCGGCCCGCGCGCGGCTGATCCAGCTGAGCGTTGCCGGCGCCTTCCACACCGTCCACATGGAGCCCGCGGTGGCCCACCTGGAACGACTTTCCCGCGCGATCACGACCCACGATCCCCGCACCCGGCTGCTCTCGAACGCGGACGGCCAGGTGGTCCAGTCCGGCCGGGAGTACCTCGGCCGGCTGGTGCGCCAGGTCGCGAACCCCGTCCGCTGGGACCGGTGCCTGCAGACGATGGCCGACCTCGGCGTCACCGGACTGCTGGAGCTGCCGCCGGCCGGCACGCTGACCGGCATCGCCAAGCGCAACCTGAAGGGCGTTGAGCTGTTCAGCCTGAACACGCCCGACCAACTGCCCGACGCGCAGGAGTTCGTCGCCCGGCACGGCGACTCCGCCAATGCAAGCCCGTTGAGCTCCACCCCGTCGTGGATGCTCGTCGTCTCCCCGGGCAAGGGCGAGTTCCACGTCGCGGACGGTGTCGCCGCCGGAACCAGCGTCCCGGCCGGCACCCCGCTCGGCATGGTGGCCAACCTCCGCGACAGCGTCGCCGTCAGCATGGCCCACGCCGGCCCCATCACCGAGTGGCTCGTCGAGGACGGCGACCCCGTCTCCCCCGGCCAGCCGCTCGTCCGCCTCTACCCGTCCCACGACTCTGCAGGAGTTGCCCAGTGACCGAGATCCTCGCCAGCCGCGGACCGCAGTACGCCCGGATCTACAGCGTCGGCGCCGCCGCCCCGTCCCGGGTGATCGACAACGAGTACCTGCTGCAGTTCATCGACTCCAGCGATGAATGGATCACCCAGCGCACCGGGATCAAGGAGCGGCGCTGGATCGGCGAGGGCGAGAACATCGAGACCCTCTCGCTCACGGCCGCGAACCAGGCCATCGAGCGCGCCGGGATCGACCGCGCCGAGATCGGCGCGGTGATCCTGTCCACGATCTCGCACTACCACCAGACCCCGGCCCTGGCACCGAAGCTCGCCACCCGGCTCGGCATCCCGGACGCCGCCGCCTACGACATCTCGGCGGCCTGCGCCGGCTTCTGCTACGGCCTCGCACAGGCCGAGTCGATCGTCCGAGCCGGCCAGGCGACGTACGTCCTGCTGATCGCCGGCGAGACCATCAGCGAGATCACCAACCTGACCGACCGCGGCACCGCCTTCCTGTTCGGCGACGGCGCCGGTGCGGTGATCGTCGGCCCGAGCGAGACCAACGGCATCGGGCCAGTCGTCTGGGGCTCGGACGGCGCCCAGGAGGGCGTGATCTGGCAGACCGCCGACTGGCACGCCGCGGTCGAGAGCGGCGAGTTCCCGAAGCTCGGCATGGACGGCCGGGCGGTCTTCAAGTGGGCGACCAGCTTCATCGCCCAGGCCACCAAGAAGTGCCTCGACGGCGCCGGCCTGGCTCCCGACCAGCTGGACGTGTTCATCCCGCACCAGGCCAACGACCGGATCACCGACACCCTCCTGCGCTACCTGAAGCTGCCCGAGAGCGTGGTCGTGGCCCGCACCATCCGGCAGTACGGCAACAACTCCGCAGCCACCGTCCCCATGGCGATGGACGCGCTGCTCTCCAGCGGAGAGGCCAAGAGCGGCCAGACCGCCCTGATCATCGGCTTCGGCGCCGGCCTGGTGTACGCCGGCCAGGTGATCACCCTGCCCTGAGTTCGCCGGTCACCCGACCGGTTCGGAGACCACCAGAAGAGAAAGAAGGAGAAACACATGGCCACCACTGAGGAGATCCGCGCACAGCTCGCCGAACTCGTGAACGAGGTCGCCGGCGTCCCGGTCGAGGACGTCCAGCTGGACAAGTCGTTCGTGGACGACCTGGACGTCGACAGCCTCGCCATGGTCGAGATCCTCGTCGGCTGCGAGGAGAAGTTCGGCGTCACGATCCCGGACGAGGAATCCAAGAACCTGAAGACCGTCGGCGACGCCGTCGCCTACATCGAGTCGCACAGCTGACTCACCGCCGGCCGGGTGCCGGCACGGATTCCGTCCCTCCGGACGGCTGACCGGGCGTGCCGGGGTGCCTTCGTGCACCCGGCCGCCCGCCCGAAGCACCACCACCCATCTGCTCGGAGCATCATGACTGACATCGTCATCACCGGCCTCGGCGCCACCACCCCGCTGGGCGGCGACCTGGCCTCCACCTGGGCCGGCATGCTCGCCGGCCGCTCCGGCGTCCGCGCCATCACCGAGGAGTGGGCCGAGGACCTGCCGGTGAAGATCGCGGCCTTCGCCGCCGTCGATCCCGCGGAGGTCACCGACCGGGTGAAGGCCCGGCGGCTCGACCGGTCCACCCAGCTTGCGCTGATCGCGGCGCAGGAAGCCTGGACGGACGCCGGCTTCGACTGGGACGGCGAGGAGGGCGACCAGGTCGACCCCTATCGCCTGATCGTCTCGCTGGCCAGCGGCATCGGTGGCCTGCACTCCCTGCTGAACAACTGGGATGTGCAGCGCGACAAGGGCTATCGCCGGGTGAGTCCGTTCACGATCCCGATGCTGATGGCCAATGCCCCTGCCGCGAACGTGGGCATCCAGGTGCACGCGAAGGGCGGGGTGCACACTCCGGTTTCGGCCTGCGCGTCGTCCAACGAGGCGATCGCCCTTGCCATGGACCAGTTGCGCCTGGGCAGGGCCGACCTGGCCGTCGTCGGTGGCACCGAGGCAACCATTCACCCGCTGCCGATCGCCGCGTTCGGCCAGATGCAGGCGCTCAGCCGCCGCAACGACGACCCCGAGGGCGCCTCCCGTCCCTGGGACCGTGGCCGCGACGGCTTCGTCATGGGCGAGGGCTCCGCGGTCATGGTCATCGAGACCCTCGAGAACGCGAGGGCGCGCGGAGCCAGGATCTACGGGACCCTCGTCGGCTCGGGGATCACCGCCGACAGCCACGACATCGTCCAGCCCGACCCCACCGGCGAGGGCCAGTTCGGCGCCATGCGGAAGGCGATCGCGGATGCCGGACTGTCCGCGTCCGACATCCGGCACGTGAACGCCCACGGCACGTCCACCCCGCAGGGCGACCTCACCGAGGCGGCGTCGATCCGTCAGGGTCTCGGTGATGCGGTCGACGGCTGCGTGGTCACGTCCACGAAGTCGATGACCGGCCACCTGCTCGGCGGGGCGGGCGCCCTGGAGACCATCGCGGCGGTGATGGCGCTGCACGACCGGGTCGTGCCGCCGACCATCAACCTCGACGATCCCGAGCCCGATCTGGGCATCGACATCGCCGCCAACGTCGCCCGTCCCCTGCCGGCAGGTGACCTGGCCGCCGTGAACAACTCCTTCGGCTTCGGTGGCGCCAACGTCGCCGTCGTCGTCACCAACGCCAACCAGACCAGCTGAAGCCCGATGACGACCGAGGCGCCTGCGAGGCCGCCGCGACTGCCGCGTTCGGAGGATCCGCGCAACCCCAACCTCCGGCTCGCCGCGCTGCTGGACGAGGGCTCGATGGCTCTGCTCAGCGCCGACGACGACTCGGGCATGCTGGCGGCCACCGGCAAGGTCAACGGCAACCCCGTGGTCGCGTTCTGCTCGGACGCGACCGTGATGGGCGGTGCGATGGGCGTGGCCGGCTGCGAGGTCGTCGTCCAGGCCTACCGGCAGGCGATGGTCGACCGGGTGCCGATCATCGGCCTGTGGCACTCCGGCGGTGCCCGGCTCGGCGACGGCGTCCTCAGCCTGCACGCCGTCGGGCGGGTGTTCCATGCCATGACCCAGGCGTCCGGCAAGGTCCCGCAGATCTCGATCGTGCTCGGCGCGGCGGCCGGGGGTGCCGCGTACGGGCCGGCGCTCACCGATGTCGTGATCATCGCGCAGACCGGACGTATCTTCGTCACCGGGCCGGACGTCGTCCGCTCGGTCACGGGCGAGGACGTCGACATGCTGCGCCTCGGCGGCCCCGACACCCATGGCCGCAAATCCGGTGTCGCACACGTGGTCGCCGACAACGAGGCGGACGCGCTGCGCCGCGGCCGGGACGTGACCACGCTGCTGGCCGCGCAAGGCCGGGTCGGGGACGTCGCCGACGTCGACCTGGGCAGCTTCCTGCCGGAGTCCCCGAAGCGGGCCTACGACGTCCATCCCCTTGTGGAAGGCCTGCTCGACGAGGGCAGCGTCTTCGAGTTGCACGCCCGCTGGGCACCGAACGTGACCATCGCCCTCGGCCGGCTCGGCGGACGCACCGTCGGCGTGATCGCCAACAACCCGCTGCGGCTGGGCGGTTGCCTGGATTCACTCAGCGCCGAGAAGGCCGCCCGGTTCGTCCGCTTCTGTGACGCGTTCGGGGTGCCGCTGCTGGTGCTGGTCGACCTTCCCGGCTACCTGCCCGGAGTCGGCCAGGAATGGGACGGTGTGGTGCGCCGCGGCGCGAAGCTGCTGCACGCGTTCAGCGAGGCCAGGGTGCCGCGGGTGACGCTGGTGACCCGCAAGGCGTACGGCGGCGGCTACATCGCCATGAACGCGCGTTCGCTGGGCGCGACCCGGGTATTCGCGTGGCCCACGGCGGAGATCGCCGTGATGGGGCCGGTGGCCGCCGTCCGGATCCTGCACCGGCGCAAGCTGGCCGAGGTGCCCGACGACATGCTCGCCCAGGTCGAGGCGGAGCTCGCCGCCGAGCACGAGCTGCTCACCGGCGGGGTGGACAAGGCCGTCGAGATCGGCGTCGTGGACGAGATCCTGCAGCCGAACGCGACCCGCGCCCGGCTCGCCGCCGAGCTCCGCAACGCCGACACCGGCGTCCGCGGGCTGCACGGCAACATCCCGCTCTGAAGGCACCCGGACACTAAGCGTGTCATCCCGACACAGGAGCAGCCGGGATGGCGCCACAGTAAGCCGGGATACCCAGAGACGGATGGTACGCGGAACCGCCCCCACCGCCCCAAGCCGCCCACGCCTGTCATCCCGGGCCTGACCCGGGACCTCCGACCGAACACACCCGCAACCCCATCGGGGATCCCGGCGTCCGCCGGGACGACATCGGAGCAGCCGGGATTGTGGGCAGTTGAGGCGTCCCCAGCGCGGGCCGGGCTCAGCTGACCTTGTGCAGCCAGCGCACGGGCGCACCCTCGGCGGCGTGCCGGAAGATCTCCAGCTCCTCGTCCCAGGCGGCGCCGAGGAGTTCGGCGACGGTCTCGATCAGCGGACGCCGGCCCAGCGCGTCGGCCAGGATCGCCTGCCGCAGCCGGTCCTCGTGGACCATGGTGTCGCCGTGCGGGCCGATCGTCGCCGTCCAGGAGCCCAGACGCGGGGTGTAGGCCCAGCGCGTCCCTTCACCGCCGGGGACGGCGTCCTCGGTGACCTCGAAGCGGGCGCGTTCGCAACGACGCAGCGCGCTTGCGAGCTCGGCCCCGGTGCCGACCGCGGCGTGCCAGGCGTACTCGGTGCGCAGTGAGCGGGGCTCCGCGGGCTGATCCGTCCACGCCAACTCCACCGGACGGCCGAGGACGCGTCCCAGTGCCCATTCGATGTGCGGACGCAACGCAGCCGGCGCCGAATGGATCTGGACGATCCCGCGCGTGATATCCATGTTCCCCGCCTCGGTCGAGATTTGCCTTCCCCAGCGACCTCGTCCGATTCGGGACTGCTGCCATTGTGCCCCAGCCGACGGCCCCTTCGCAGCACCCGCCACAAGTTCGCTCCCGAAAGGGACGTTTGCTCCCGAAACTTCGGGAGCAAACGTCCCTTTCGGGAGCGAACTTCGAAGAGCCGGGGCCGGGGGCGCGAGGCGCGGGGGACGCGAGGGCAGGAGGGCGAGCAGGGCCCGTGGGAGACGCGAGGCTATGGCCAGCGGGACGCCAGCGAGACCATCGCACCGGCGGCGACGAACGCGAACAGCAGCGCGATCCCGGCCCAGAACTCGGTGATCTCCCGGTCAGCCTTGACGGTGCCGACCGCGTGGGCGATCGACTGGTAGACCTGCTTGAGTTCCCCGGACGAGCCGGCGGAGAACTTCTTGCCTCCGGTGATCTTCGCGATCTGCTCCAGCTCGTAGTGGTCGACCGGGACGGGCTGGCGCTGGCCGCCGATATCGATGTAGCCGTCGTCGGTGCCGTACGCGATCGTGTACACGGGGACGCCCTGCTTCTTCGCCTGCTCGGCTGCGACCTTGGACGGCGTGCCGGCGTTCGTCGAACCGTCCGAGAGCAGGACGATCGCGGCCGGAGCCGGGTCGTCGGGATGGTTCGGGTCCGAGGGCGCCTGGGCGATGGCGTCCAGCGAGGAGAGGATCCCGTCCCCGATCGCGGTCGAGGGGGCGACCTCGAGGTTCTGGATCGCGGCGTTGACCACTGCCCGGTCGACTGTCGGCGGCACGACCACCGCCGCAGAGCCGGCGAACCTCACCAGGGCAACGTTGAACCCCGACGGCAGCATGTCCACGAAGTCGATCGCAGCGGCCTTGGCCGCATCGATCCGGTTCGGCGACACGTCCTCGGCGAGCATCGAGCGGGACACGTCCAGCGCGATCACGACGGTGGCCCGGTCGCGGGGCACGTCCACCACCGCCTTCGGCTGGGCGAAGGCGACGTTCAGGGCGCCGAGGGACAGGATGGCGCCGGCCACGGCGATGTGCCGCTTCCAGGCCTGCTGCCGGGGCAGCACCTTCGCCAATCCGGAGATCGTGTGACCCGACGCCCGGTTCCGCCGCCACTGCAGCAGCACGAGGTAGAGCAGCACGAGCACAGGGATGATCACCAGCCACCACAGCCGCTCCGGACGCAGGAAGCCTTCGGGGATCATGGCCACCTCGCCCCGAGCGACACCGCAGCGAGAGCCGCCACGACCGCGAACGCCAGTCCGTAGCCGGCCCACAGCGCCGTGGTCTCCGTGCGGGTGGGCACCTGGCCGACCTCGCTACGGATATTGGTGTAGACCCGGTCCAGCTGGGCCTGGTCGGCGGCGTCGAACTTGGCGCCACCCGAATCGGTGGCGAGCTTCTGCAGCAGTTCGCGGTCCGGCGGGACGGACTCCCGCTTCCCGTCAAGGTCGACGTAGCCGTTGTCGGTGCCGTAGGCGATCGTGTAGATCGGCACCCCGGCCTTCTTGGCCGCGGCCGCGGCCTGGACGGGCGAGCGCCCGGCGGTGTTCTGGCCGTCGGAGAGCAGGACGATCGCCCCCGGTGCCGGGTCGGCGTTGCCGTCCGCCCCCGTGGGCGCCATCTGCAGCGCCTCGAGCGCGGAGTAGATCGACTCGCCGATCGCCGTCGAATCCTGCAGCTTCAAGGTGTTGATGGCCTGCCGTGCCTGGGCGCGGTCGGTGGTCGGCGGCAACCGGACGGCGGTGTTGCCGGCAAGGCTGACGACCGCGACGTTGTACTGGGCCGGCAGCGCGCTCACGAACTTCAGGGCAGCGGCCTTCGCCGCATCCAGCCGGTTCGGCTTCACATCGGTGGCCTGCATGGACAGCGACACGTCCATCACCAGCACCACGGTGGCCCGCTCCCTCGGCACCATCTCGATGCCGGTGGGTCGTGCCCACGCGATGCTCAGCGCACCCAGGCTGAGCAGGCTGAGCGCCACCGCGAGATGCCGGCGCCACTGCGACTGCCTCGGCGCCACCCGGGACAGGATGGTCGTGTTGGTGAACCGCATGCCGATCTTGTTCTTCCGCAACAGCGCGAAGACGTAGGCGGCGATCAGCAGCGGAATCAGCAGCAGCACCCACAGGCGCTCCGGGTCGGCGAAATTGAGCACGTTCAGCATCAGCGCGTCACTCCCGTCGGCGGCTGGTGCAGCGCACTGGCGGTGCGCCGGTAGGCCAGCACGAATCGGGCGATGTCATGAACCCAGTCTGAGTCGGTACGCAACTGGATGTGGGCCGCCCCGGCCCGGCGCAGCGCGATTCGGATCCGTTCCCGCTGGGCGGCGGTGGCCGCGTCCATCCGTTCACGCGCGGCGGCGTCCGAGGTGTTCACATAGCGCGCGAAGTCGGTCTCCGGGTCGCGGATCAGCAGGTCGCCGACATCGGGGAACTCGATCTCGTTGCGGTCGACCACCTCGACTGCCAGCACCTGGTTGCGCACCGAGAGTTGCCGGATCGGACGCTCCCAGTCGGGCGGCACGTCCGGGTCGAGCTCGAAGTCGCCGGGGGTGAGGAAGTCGGACACGACCATCCGCATGCCGCGGCGCGGCTCGCTGCGGGCGAGCCGCTGGATGCCCTCGGCCAGCGAGTACGGGCCGGTCGCGTGGTCGGGGACGATCGGCTCGGTGAGCATCCGCCGGAGCAGGCCGTACAGCGCCGTGCGTCCGGAGCGGGCGGGCAATCGCTTGATCTCCTCCGGACGCATGATCAGGCCGCCGAACCGGTCTCCCATCTTCTGGCCGAGGAAGCCGATGGTGGCGATCGCGGCGATACCGAGGTCGCGCTTGGTGACCCCGGCCGTCCCCCAGTTCATGGACGGGGTGACGTCGAGCAGCGCCCAGGTCTCCAGTTCCCGGTCGGCGATCGTGTCGCGGACGTGCGGGACCGTCGTCCGCGCCGTCACCGCCCAGTCGATCTTGCGGACGTCGTCCTGGCCCGGGACGTACTCGCGGGCGTCGTTGGCCTCCGACCCGGGGCCCGGCAGCAACCCCTGGTGGTCACCGTGCAGGAAGCCGTCCAGCCGCCGGACGATGGTCAGTTCCAGCCGGCGCAGCGCCGCCTCAGGGGCGAGCTTGCTCAGCGGCAGGGTCGCCGTCGTTGGCGCGGCGATGACCGAAGCCACCGCGCCGATGTCGTCGGGCGGTGGAGCGAAGGCTGGCGCCTGGCTCACCGGCGATCAGCCCTGCGGCTGGTAGCGATGCTGGGTGTGGGCCGCCTGGCGCTGCTGGGTGTTCCAGACCGGGGTGGGCGGCGGCACCATGGCCAGGATCCGCTCCACCACCTGGGCTGGGGTGACGTTGTCGGCGACGGCGTCGAAGCCGAGGACGATCCGGTGGCTCATCACGTCCCGGGCGACGGCCTGGACGTCGGTCGGCAGCACGTAGTCGCGGCCGTGGATCAGGGCCAGCGCACGGGCGGCGGCGACCAGACCGAGGGTGGCACGCGGGCTGGCGCCGATCTGGATCACCGGGACCAGGTCGGGCATGCCGAACTCCTCCGGCGTCCGGGTGGCCAGCACGAGCCGGACGACGTACTCGGCGACCAGGTTGTGGACGAAGACGTTGCTGGCCATGTCCTGCAGTTCGCGGACCAGATCGGGGTTGAGCACCGGGTCGGCCTTGGGTGGCGAGACGCTCATCCGGCGCAGGATCTCGAACTCCTCGTTGCCGCGCGGGTACGGCACGTCCACCTTCAGCAGGAAGCGGTCTCGCTGCGCCTCCGGCAGCGGGTAGACGCCCTCGGATTCGATCGGGTTCTGGGTGGCGATCACGATGAACGGCTGCGGCACCGGGTAGGTCTGGCCGCCGATGGACACCTGCTGCTCGGCCATCAACTCCAGCATCGCCGACTGCACCTTGGCCGGTGCGCGGTTGATCTCGTCGGCGAGGACGAAGTTCACGAACACCGGACCGAGGGCGATGTCGAACTTCTCCTGTCGGGCGGAGTAGATGCGGGTGCCGACGATGTCGGACGGGACCAGGTCAGGGGTGAACTGGATACGGGCGAACTTGCCGCCGACCACAGTGGCGAAACTGCGCACGGCAAGGGTCTTCGCGACGCCCGGGACGCCTTCCAGCAGGCAGTGGCCCTTCGCCAGCAGGGCGACCATCAGCTGCTCGACCATGTGCTCCTGGCCGACGATCACCCGCTGCACCTGCTCGATCGCCTGGCCGAGAAGCTTCGCCGCGCCGGCGGCATCGGTCGTCGCCACGGGGGGCTGGCCGGCGGCCGGCGGCGCGCTGGGTTCGGTGCTCGGATTGGTCACGAAGACGCTCCTGATGCTGTTTCTGCTGCGGAATTGCTCTCGCAACGATACCGGGTGAGCCCAGCGTGAACCCTGTGTGTCGTCCGGCGTCCGCGCGCAAGTCCGTCTTCGTGGTCGTCTCTCCCCTCTTCGCCACTTCCCGGCTCCGCGCCGCTTCATCGGTCCCCGCGGGCACGTCTTGCTCGGTCTGGGCCGGGCACTCCCCGGGCAGTAGGCCTCGCCAGGTCCCGGCAGCGATGCTGCGAGGGCGCATGGCAGCGTCCCGGCCGGAGGGCCGGGCCTGACCCGGCAGCGTCCTTGGCGGGTACGGCAGAATGGGGCCGCAAGGCCGTGGCGTCGCCCCGCCCGGGATCGACGGCACGGTCGGACGACGACCGCGTCCACGCGACAGTGCGGGCACGGGCGGAGTCTGGACGCACCCCGGCGCTCGGGCCGGGCACGGATCAGATGGGACGAGATGAGCGAACCGACCGCAGGCGAGCCGCCTCGCCTGCTGCCGCTGCTGCCGTCCGATCCGCCGAAGGTCGGCGACTTCTGGCTGGACGCCCGACTGACGGCCTCGCCGTCCGGGGTGGCCTACATCGGCCACGACGATGCCAACACGGCCACCTTGCTGATCCTGTTGTCGGAGGGGGCTGCCGCGGACGCCGGAGCGAGGGATCGCTTCGCCGGCACGGTGAACAAGCTGCACATCGACACGGTGATCGCGCGGGGCGGCGCCGGCCAGGACAACGGCCGGCTGGGCCGCCGCTTTCGTGACGAGAGCGACGACCCGAGCATCGGTGCGGACGCGCCGGCCACCCCTTGGGTGGCGCTGGCCTACGACGCCTCGCCGGAGTCCGCGGCCGAAGCCGACCGGATCCTCAACGAGGTCGACCTGTCCACGCTCGCCGAGCAGGGCAGCCCGGCCGGCCCGGACTACCGGCTGCACTGGCTGGACGCCAGCCGTCCCGGCATCGCCCGGGTGTGGCCCCTGCCGTGGCCGGGACGCCACGACCGCTCGGGGTGGCTCTCGATCCTGGTGTCCTGGCTGCTGATGCTGCTGCTGTGCGCGCTGGCCGTGCTGATCGCGATCCTGATCTTCCAGCAGTCCGGCACCGAACAGCCCCCGCCGCCGGTGCCGACGACGGCGTCCCCGTCGCCGCAGTCGGCATCGCCGTCGCCGCAGTCCGCGTCCCCCTCGCCGCAGTCGGCGTCCCCCTCGCCGCAGTCGGCGTCGCCGTCCCCACAGTCGGCGTCGCCTTCGGCCGGCGGGTCGCCCACACCGAACTCCAGGCTGTGAGCACGCTGCGGCTGATCGCCACCGACCTGGACGGCACCTTCCTGCGTCCGGACGGGACCGTGTCGGCGACCAACCTCGCCGCGGTCCGGGCCGCGTCCGAGCGCGGGATCGTGTTCGTGGTGGCGACCGGCCGGCCGTTCCGGTGGCTGGACGTGCTGGACGGCCTGGCCGGCACCCACTCGAAGGTGATCGTGAGCAACGGGGCCGCCGTGTTCGACCTGGCCGGAGGCTGCATCGTCCAGTCCTTCCCGCTGACCGGGGAGGTCGCGCTCGCCGTCGCCGACGACCTGCGCCTGGAGGTACCGGGGATGACGTTTGCGCTGGAGGCAGCGTCCGGTTTCGGCTATGAGCCCGACTGCCCGACGCGGCAGACCGAGCTGCCGGACGCCCTGTGCGCCCCGCTGCCGGAACTGCTGACCGCGATCGGGCCGGTGATCAAGCTGCTCGGCTTCCACCCCGGCATCGAGTCGGACGAACTCACGACCCGCAGCCGCGCCACCGTCGCCGACCGGCTGTACCTCACCCATGCGTCGGTGAACGCGCCGTACGGGATGATCGAGTTGACCGCTCCCGGCGTGACCAAGGCGAGCACGCTCGAGGTCCTGTGCGCCGAGCTGGGCATCGCCGCGGACGAGGTGGTCGCGTTCGGCGACATGCCCAACGATGTCGAGATGCTCGAGTGGGCGGGCCGCGGCTTCGTGGTGGCGAACGGCCACCCGTCCCTGCTGCGGCGGTTCGAGGCCGTCCCGCCGAACTCCTCCGACGGCGTAGGCACCACGATCCTCGATCTGCTCGCCGCCGGCCGCCCGTACTGAACCATCGGGGACAGGTACCTCGGTTCACGCTATGAACCATCGGGGACAGGTACCTCGGTTCACCAGCTGAACCATCGGGGACAGGTACATTGGTTCATCGCCGGGTGCACGAGCATGCCTGCGCGGAGCGTGAACCGAAAGTACCTGTCCCCGTTGGTTCAGACGGACGACCGAACGAGTACGTCCGAGCCGAGCGTGAACCGAAGTACCTGTCCCCGATCGTTCGGGGTCGTTCTTCAGGCGGACGTCTGGTCGCTGAAGGCCGTCTTCGGCACGAACAGCAGGATCACCGCGGCGACCAGGGCCGTGGCGCCGCAGACCACCCAGACGGTGAGGTAGCCGCTGTACGAGCCGGCCGTCCCCTCGACGGCACCGCCGGCGTGCGTGGCCAGCGCGATCCCGAATACGGCGGACGCGATCGCACCGCCCACGGTCTTCACCGAGTTGGTGAGGCCGGTCGCCACACCGGTCTGGCCCAGCGGTGCTGCGGACGCGGCCGCGGCCGGCAGCGCTGCCACCAGGGCGCCGGAGCCGACGCCGGCCACGATCATGTTGACCAGCACCTCGGAATAGCTGCCGTGCCGGGGCAGGAACAGCAGATAGCCCACGCCGACCAGGACGCTGGCGCCGATCAGCGCCCACCGGGGTGCGACGTACTTCGTCACCAGCGGGAACGCCAGCGCACCGGCGACCAGGCTGAGCACGTACGCGCCGATCAGGATCGACGTCAGGCCCGACGAGACGCCGAGTCCGTAGCCGTAGACGGACGGATCGGTCCGGGCGAAGGTCGACAGCGGCGCCTGCGCGCCGAGCACGCTCACCCCGAACAGGCCGGCGGTGATGAACACCGGGCCCAGTGCGGGCGAGGCGAACATCCGGACGTCCACCAGCGGGTCGTCCTGGCGGAGTTCCCACAGCACGAACGGGACGAACAGCGCCAGGCCGAGCACCAACGCCACCCAGGCGACCGGGCTGGCCACTCCCTGCAGCCGCAGCAGGAACAGCGCGCCGGCGACCGCCAGCAGCGCCGCCGCGACCAGGGCCATTCCGAAGCCGTCGAAGGTGCCTGGATGCAGGTCGGGCGACTCCTTGACCCCGAACAGGATCACGAAGAAACAGGCCGTCACCGCGATCGCCGGCAGCCACAGCGGCCCCGGGAGCGGCCAGACCCCGACCAGCTGACCGGCGGCCAGCGCAGCCGCGATCACACCCACCTCCAGGGACGCGACCAGTAGCCCGGCGGCCCGGCGGGTCAGCACCGCCGGGTGCCCGGTGGCGCGCGCCCGGTGGTAGATCAGCGCGGTCTCCAGCGGCAGCCAGACGACGTAGAAGCCCTGCAGCGACCAGGCGAGCAGGAACACCCAGAAGTTGTCGGTGAGAGGCATCGCGGCGCTGGCCAGCGCGGTGAGTGCCGTGGAGACGAGCAGCATCCGCCGGTGGCCGACGAGGTCGCCGAGCTTGGCGAAGGCCGGGATCACGATCGCCGCGACCATCGCCTGGCCGCCTTCGAGCCAGTTCACGTCCGCGTCCGGGACGCCGAGGTGGCGGGCGATGTCGGTGAGCATCGGCACGTAGAAGCCCTGGATGACGCCGCTGGTCAGCTCGACGAAGACGAGGAAGCCGACGACGGCGGACAAGGCCCCGAAGCGGATCTTGCCGGGATCGGTAGTGCGACTGTCAGACATGCGGCTCCCTTCCTCCGGGCGTCCCTTCGTTGTCGTCCCCAGCTTCGCCGGGATCAGCCGGAATCACCGGTGGTCGCGTCCCCGACCCGGCGACGGGGATCCCGGCGTTCGCCGGGACGACAGCCTCAGCGAGCACCCCAGGCCCACCCAGCACATCGCCACCCAGCCCCTCGCCCGGAATCACCGGTGGTCGCGTCCCCGACCCGGCGACAGGGATCCCGGCGTTCGCCGGGACGACGGCCTCAGCGGGCACCCCGGGGTCACGCGGCAGGACACCGGCGTCATCGCGGCCGTCGAGGCCCTGAAGCAGCGCCCGGTAGCAGCGTTCACCCCGGACGAGCGCGTCGACCGCGACCCGTTCGTCCACCCCGTGGATGCTGGCGCGCTGCGCTGCGTCCATGCTCAAGGGTGCGAACCGGTAGACATTGGTGCCCAGCCGGTGCCAGTGCCGGGCGTCGGTTGCGCCGGTGACCAGGTACGGAATCGCGGGGACGCCTGGATAGCCGGCGCCCACCGCCCGAGCCAGCAGCGCGAACTGGGCGGTGTCCGGGCTCGACTCGGCCGACGGCTCGGACGCCTCCACCGCCCGCACCTGGACCGCGGGGTCGCCGATCGCCCGGCGAAGGCGTCCGGTCACGCCGGCGGTGGTCTCGCCGATGTTCACCCGGACATTCACGACCGCGGTGGCCTCCGAAGGCAGCACGTTGGCAGCACTGCCGCCGGCGACCATGGTTGGCGCAACGGTGGTGCGGGCCATCGCGGCCGCCTCGTGGCCGGCGAACTGCAGCAGCCGTGCGGTCAGCCGGGGTGCGGCCGCAGCTGCCCGGTAGACCCGGGCGTAGCCGGGGGACGCGTGCTCGGCCAGCCGCAGCATCATCGCCGCCACCGTCCGCGGCAGGCGGGGACGGAACGGGTTGCGGTTGAGCCGGGCCACCGCGCGGGCGATCCGGCCCACGGCGGTCAGCCCGGTCGGCGCGGACGCATGACCACCCTCCGCGCTGGCGGACAGCTCGACGGCCATCACGCCCTTCTCCGCCAGCCCGACCATCGCGAACCAGCCCGAGAGCCCGGGCAGCGGCAGGTCGGAGACCGCGCCGCCCTCGTCCAGCACCAGCCAGGGCCGGACGCCGCGTCCGTGCAGGGTCTCGGCGATCCTCCGGGCACCCTCGCCGGAGGTCTCCTCGTCGCCTCCCAGGCACAGCCAGACCTCGCGGGCTGGGGTGAAGCCCTCGGCGAGGAGGTTCTCCACGGCCTCCAGCAGCACGCACAGCGCGCCCTTGTCGTCCAGCGTCCCGCGACCGTGGACGAAGCCGTCCGCGATCACGCCGGCGAACGGTGGGTGGGTCCACTCAGACTCCTGACCGGTGACCGGAACCACGTCCCAGTGCGCCATCAGCACGACCGGCGCCGCGGTGGCGGCCCCCGACGCCCAGCGGTAGACCAGGCCCAGCTCCCCGATCCGCTCGAACTCCAGCCGTTCGTGCACCAGCGGGTAGAGGTCGGCGAGCAGCGAGACGAAGTCCTCGAAAGCAGTCCCGACCCGGTCGCTCTCGGCCGAGATCGTCGGCACGGCGACCAGCTGGGCGAGCCTCTCGGCGATGCCGGAGCGGGTGGGCGCGGAGTCGGCGGGCTCGGGCAGCTCCGGGTACATGCACGCAGCCTAGGCCCGCATCGCCCGCCGCCGATGGCAGGATTGCCGGATGGGCGCCGAGCAGGTGGTGGTCGACGGGCAGCGGATCGCCGTGACCAACACCGACAAGGTCCTCTACCCCGCCACCGGCACCACCAAGGGCGACGTGATCGCCTACTACACCGAGATCGCGCCGGTGATCCTGCCGCACCTGCGGCAGCGTCCGATCACCCGGAAGCGCTGGCCGGACGGGGTGGGCGACGGCGAGTCCGAGACCAACGTGTTCTTCGCCAAGGACCTGCCCAAAGGCACCCCCGACTGGGTGCGCCGCCACCCGATCAAGCACTCCAAGGGCAGCAACAACTACCCGGTCGCCGACGACACCGCGACGCTCGTGTGGCTGGCGCAACTGGCGTCCCTGGAACTGCACGTGCCCCAGTGGCGGTTCAGCCAGGGCGGGCATGCGCTGGCACCCGACCGGCTCGTGCTCGACCTCGACCCGGGCCCCGGTGTCGGGCTGGCCGACTGCGCGGAGGTCGCTCGCTGGGTGCGGGACGCGCTGACCGACGCCGGCATGGAGTGCTTCCCGGTGACCAGCGGCAGCAAGGGCATCCACCTGTACGCCCCGCTGGACGGTTCGCTGGACACCGAGGCCGCCTCGCAGGTCGCCCGCGAACTCGGCCGGGCGCTGCAGTCGGCGCACCCCGACCGGGTGACCGCCGTGATGCGGCGCGCCGACCGCGACGGCAAGGTCTTCCTCGACTGGAGCCAGAACAACGGGTCGAAGACGACGATCGCTCCGTATTCGCTGCGAGGACGGTCGCATCCGTGGGTGGCCGCCCCCCGGACCTGGGACGAGCTCGCCGATCCCGACCTGCGGCAGCTCGACTTCCACGAGGTGCTCGACCGCGTCCGCGAACACGGCGATCTGTTCGCCGCGCTGTTGCCGCCCGCGACCGCTGGCGACCGGTTGAGCACCTACCGGAGCATGCGGGACGCGACGCTCACCCCCGAGCCGGTGCCCGCCCACGCTCCCCCGCCGACCGAGGGCAACTCGTTCGTCGTTCAGGAGCACCATGCCCGGCGACTGCACTGGGACTTCCGGCTCGAGCGGGACGGCGTCCTGGTCAGCTGGGCGGTCCCGAAAGGCCCACCTGACAACCCCAAACGCAACAACCTCGCCGTCCACGTGGAGGACCACCCGCTCGACTATGGCGGCTTCGAGGGCACCATCCCGAAGGGCCAGTACGGAGCCGGCACGGTGACGATCTGGGACGCCGGCACCTACGAGTGCGAGAAGTGGCGCGAGGGCAAGGAGGTGATCGTCACCCTCCACGGACGCCCGGACGGCGGCCTCGGCGGCGTCCCGGCGAAGTTCGCGCTGATCCACACCGGCGAGGAGAACTGGCTGATCCACCGGATGGAGCTCGCGCCGCCCGCGTCCCAGCCGGTCGCCGCGACCAGCCAGCGGCTGCCCCCGCTGCCGGAGACGATCACCCCGATGCTGGCCACGCTGGCGACAGCGTCGGCCAACCTCAACGAAGCCGACTGGAGCTTCGAGATGAAGTGGGACGGGGTGCGGGCGCTCTGCCACCTCGATCACGGCACCGTACGCATCGTCGGCCGGCGCGGCCGGGACGAGACCGAGCGCTATCCCGACCTGATCGCCGACCTGGCCGCGCTGCCGGCCGACACGGCGATCCTGGACGGGGAGATCGTGGTGCTCGACGCCGCCGGGGCACCTCGCTTCGAGTTGCTGCAGCCGCGGATCAACCTCAGCCGCCCCGGCGACATCAGCACGGCTGCCGCCAAGGCGCCGGCCGTGCTGATGCTGTTCGACCTGCTGGCGCTGAACGGGGCGTCCCTGCTGAAGCTGGGCTACGAGCAACGTCGCGAACTGCTGGAGCACCTCGCCGACGGGACGCACGGACGGCTGCAGGTGCCGCCGGCGTTCGACGGCGACCTGATCGCGGCACTGGACGCGTCCGACGATCTTCGCCTGGAAGGTGTGGTGGCGAAACGCCGTGGATCGCCGTACCGTCCCGGCCAGCGCAACGACGACTGGCTGAAGATCAAGCACCGACAGACCCAGTCCGTGGTGGTCGGCGGCTGGCGTCCCGGCGAGGGCAGGCGCGCGGGTGGTCTGGGCGCGCTGCTGCTGGGCAGTCCCGGTGCCGACGGGCTGGACTACGTGGGGCGGGTCGGCTCAGGCTTCAACGACGCGGGCCTGGTCGAGGCCGAGCGGCTGCTGGAACCGCTCGCCAGCGATGCCAGTCCGTTCGTGCAGGTGCCGTCGATCGACGCGAAGGGCGCGCACTGGCTGCGTCCCGAGCTGGTCGGGGAGGTGTTCTTCACCGAGCGCACCAGCAGCGGCCACCTGCGGCATCCGGTGTGGATCGGTTGGCGTCCGGACCTGGCGCCGGCGGACGTGCGAATCGAGCAACCCCGGCAGCGGGGAGAATAGGCGGATGGCCCTGTTCACCCGTCCCCCCCGCCTCGACGCAGCCCTGGTTGCGCTGCTCGGTGGCCGGCGCGTGCTGGCGTCCGCGTCCAGCCCGGACGGGGAGGTGGTCGGCACGGTCGACCGGCTGTTCTTCCCAGACGGATCCGGCTGGTCCGAGCAGCCGTGGCACGAGGTCGAACGCGGCGGCTGGGACGGCGCGAGCCGCACGCTGGCGTGGACAACCACCTCGGGGGTCCAGCGCAGTCTCGTGCTTACCGAGCGGCGCGGACTGCCCGACCTGTTCAACGAGCGGGTGACCGCGAC
>ERZ778029.1421-NODE-1421-length-20541-cov-3.315679_pt1 | contig 20541 bp, 19 predicted proteins | sample MGYA00375759_ERZ778029 | MGnify/ENA primary metagenome ERZ778029 (study PRJEB29350, sample SAMN05389819) | bioreactor metagenome | isolation source: Ammonium sulfate bioreactor | place: South Africa: University of Cape Town | collected 2014-04-04 ...
ATCAGTTGATTTGCATACTCAATTGTTCTTCAAAAATCTTCATACTGACGAAGATGGTTATGTCTTTGCTGTACGAAAGAATGCTTTACAAATTTTATTACCACGTTATGGTCTTGAAACAACATTATTTCTACGTGATACAGAAGGAAGATCTATCGGAGAATATAATGAAGAAGTATGTCAAAGCAAAAGAGAGAGAGAGAAAAAAAGCCATCATTTACTTTTGTTCACTAGGAAGCAACACAAACGATTAATAGTCTAACGATTCATATGTTTGATCCGGTGACCGTACAGATCAGTGTCGATAGTAATAATATCCAACGACAACGTATACAAATTCATCTTGTTAAGCCGGTTATCGAAGGTTTTAGTGTACCGGCAATAGTGAAAAATAAGACAGCTTTAGATGATATTGATGATACACTTACAAAACCAGTCAAACGTTTGAAAGTTAAATCATCAAAGTAAAATTCCACAGTGTTTTCTGTTTTTCTTTACATTTTTTTCTGTGATTTATCGAAAAACCAAAAAAAAAAGAAATAAAAAAAAGAGGTGTGATTGAATGGTCTTTCGTTTTTCTTTTGATATTCGGGATAGAAACGGGAAAGGGGATAAAGACAGGTTTTCGATGTTGACTAGATTTCTATACATATGTGTTTTATAATCACGAATTGATTAAGAATTCTTCTGTAGGTGTTATTCGTTGAATACTTCGAGGTCGATGAACATATTTAGTTAGAATAGGCATGTCACTAATGATAGTTTGTTTGAACGGTATCGACGATTTCGATGTTGATGGACGTTGATCAAAATTCTATAACGAGGAAACATTAGTTATATTGTCAATAGGTGCGATGTTAAAATGTCGTGATATGATGGGTGTAGTGTGAAGAATAGCATGCTGTTGAATAGATGATGAAAGTGTAGAGGATGAAACAGACGGTGCAGGATTTATTTGTCGTTTCGATAGATATACCTCAACATTAACGTTTGTCTTCATATCTGGTCGACCTGGCAGCCATGCTGGCGATTGAGATAGAACATGAGCTGCACAAGTCGAACCTTTAATAATACGTCTACGTGTTTCACGTAGATCGAGTGATGTATGATTTTTTTGGAGCATTGGAGTTTTTGAGGGTAGCGCTGATTTCGGAGGAGAATCGACTTGTGGTTTTGATCGTGCAGCATTGACTTCATATCGTACATAAGCTTGAGCAAGATTATAGTCAATCAATGGTTTTTTGAGTATGTTTACATTCGTTTCACTCTCGTTTTCTTTGTTGACACCGGGAATTTTTTTAACTTCTTTGTAAGCGAGACCTTTGTAGAGAAATTTCGATTTTGGTACCGGTCGAATTTTGGGTAAAACAGGTGGATTGACTCCTCGTGGATCATGTAGTAATTGTTCTTGTTGAAGAGCCTGTACTTCTTCAATGGCATGTTCACTTCGTCTTGACATGGGTTTGATTTGAACAGGTACACACGTTACAACTGATCGCCACATTTTAGTTGGTTCTTGTTCGTCTTTAGTTTCGTCGTCTTCAGGAAATGTGACTAATGTATTATTTTTTAGATCATTCTCGTCGGATGTTGTTGGAAGATAAACTTTTCGTGTTCGAAATAAAGGATCAGGTTGACAAGAATTTCTAGTTGTTGAAGCTCGAACGTTCGATAGAACTGTACGTGATCGAGTAGTTTGCTTTGTAGTTTCTGTTGGAGCTGTTGAAGTTCGAACGATAGCAGTTGATTGACGAGGTTTCGTAGGTTGTAGAACGCGATCAGACTCGAGTTGTTGAACTTGAATCGGTGAGAAATAAACGTGCCCGTTATAACCTCTCCAAACCTAAGAAAAACAAACAACTTTTCTCAATTAATATTTCAGATAAAAAAAAATCTCATAAAAATGATGATGAGCAATCAAGGTGGAATGCCTCCACAAGGTCAACCTGTAGCTGCTGTTCAACAGCAATCTGCAGCAGTCTCTCAACAAGCACAAGCTCAAAGTAGACAACGACAAAATGACGAGATTCTCACTAATTGTCTTACACAAACGCAAACTCTTCGTGAATGTCTACAAAATCTACTTAATTGCACTAAACAAGCTGCAAATATCGAATCCGATGATCAATCATCTTCATCAACACCTAATCCTCCATTGAACAATGTTAATTCAAATTTAAAAGCCAATATCGATCGTAAACTACATGAAATGAGTAGATCGTTCGAACAATTGAATGCGTCAATTGAACAATATGATTTTAAATTTCTTCAAAGTCAACAAATACTTATCAATCATTACAATGAATTATCCTATGAAAACAAAGGTACACTCATCGATGAATGGTCGATCGATATGAAATGGGCTGAAAAACTCTCCGAAATCTATCAATCGATTCAACCTAATAATCAACTCTATCGTCGAAGTAATCAACGAAATTTAAATGCAAATCTTCGTTCACGTATCGACGGACCATCATCAACAATCATCGAACGTGTCATCAATCAATTCGAAAATGTTCAGCAACAACAACAACAACAAGCATCGAAAGATTATACTCTAACTATTCAACGTCTATCCGATCATTTAAATATCATCGAATTTTGTCTTTTACGTTCCGGTCTAGTTATTTATCTTTATCTTCGTCATTGTACAATCGAACATGTTATTGTTAAACCATTGAACGAAAAAAAACAATTAGGAAATCATTTCAATCCTAAACTTGCAACGAATTATAAGGTTTTGGATATCATTGCTGGACATATACGTGCAATTGCCGTTTATTTTTCTCCATTTGGCGCACAAGCTGATCAAGCTTTACAGAAAACATTGAATTATATTTATAAATATCAAACATTACATGCACAGAAATGTACAACTTGTCAGAAACATTTACTAAATGGTTTACAGCCAACATGGCGAGATGTGAAAACGAACGATTGCTATCACGAAGAATGTTTAAATTAACTAAAAATGAAAACTTGGTTTCTCACCTGATTGAAGACAATCAAAAAATGTTCTTAATATAAAGCCAGAATAAAACCAGAACGGATTTCTTTTCGACAAAAAAGTTAAATAAATGTCTGTTGAATCTTATCAAGATTAGTTGTTATTTGTTGTTTTTTCTCTTTTTGCTCGAGAGAAGTAGGAGGTTAAGAGAGAGAGAAGAGAGAAAAGAAAACGAGCTCGAGAAGAAGAAGAAATTTTGCGTTTGTTCTGTTGATGCTCGTTACCATAAGATTTACATTCAAATAAAAAAAAAGAACTTGATTTCTTTTTCATTCGACAAATCAATCAGAGAGAGAGAGAGAGAGAGAGAGAGAAATAAATTCAACACTATACATACTCGAAGTGGTTCCATAGGAACAGGTCGTTTTTGTTCGAGATAATAAAAACGTGGATAAAGACAGCCGAAACCGGGCGGTGGATCGCTCGAGCCAAGTACTATTTGAACATCATGATCGAGTTTGTTCTGATGTGGACTTTCTAAATTCTCATGAACCATTGCAGCATAATTATAAATAGCTTGAGAAACAATCGGCTGTAAATGTTCACCAACAGCCGATGGTGATGGATCCTCATGTGACCTATCGAATAATAAAAACGAACAATTCGATTTGATTTTTCTTTTTGAATTTTTACATTTTATCTTGAACTGCATCAGTGACCGAATGATTTTTAAGTATTATCGATGAGAATTGTTGTGATTGTTGTTTAGCTAAAATTTCATCGATTTCTCCGTTATCGAGCAATGTATCTTGAGAATCAGCCGATGATTTAATATCGATATCGATATCTTCATCTTCGTTAATAATAACCGAATGCAATTGTTTATCATCGGGTAATGCTGTCAGAAATGTTTGATTATTGTCCGAGTTAACACTCATTTTAAATGTCGTTTGTGAAATATCACACACACAAACAAAATAACGCAAAAATGAAATTGAATTAAACTTCTCTTTTTAGTCAATGTTGAAAAAAAACGAAAGGAAAAAAAATGAAAATGAAAGCGAAACGTTTATTTTTACATTTCGTAAATAAATAGACTTCGCCGAGTAATTTAACGAGAAAAAATCTAATCAAAATCTACATGCAGGAGATTGTCAAATAATTTTCTCGGAAATATTCAATGGAAACTGTTTTATTTATAAATATAAAATTTGAATTTAAAAAAAAGAACACGAATGTTTTTTGAAAGCTATTTTTTAGTCGTAACCAAGGACTTCTTTGGATACACGTTTTTTATGTTGTTGAGCGAAACGTGTTTGTAAATGTTGAATTTCTTGACCGATTCCGCTTTGTAAACGCCAACCGTAATCATGGCCACGAGAGTTTGGAACAGTATTCGAAAATCGAGTCGAATTCTCTGGACTTGGTTTTCGTGGTTTGAGATTGCCCTTAAAAACAAAACAAAACCAATTCGAATATTCACGAAAACGAAATCATCGAACTACTTTGGGATCATAATCAGCCATCCAACCGTACGCTTGTTCCCATTGTTTTCGTCCGACATGTTCTTTCTCAATACTTTCAATCCAAATTTGTGCTAAATCCCATGGTGTAAAATCTCCGGCATCTAATTTCTTGACTCCTGTATTCGTACTTCCCTTGGCTGCAGCAGGTGCGCGTGTTGGAGCTGGTGGTGCTGCTGGTTCAGTTCGATTTCTAGAGTGTTCAAAATCATATTACAATCAAAAATCAAAAATCTTCGTTCGTCTACCCTTTTCGAAGTAAATTAGCCATGACTACACGACGCACACAATCGTTGCGTTTCTCTCAGCAATATAAACATACACACATTTTGCTTCTTTTCTCTTTCTTCGTCTCTTCAAACAGCTTGAAAAAGAAAAATCGAAGGAAATTGTAAAGAGAAAGAGAGAAAGACAGAAAGAAGTTTATATTTATTTTTTTATTTATTAATAAAATAGAATTTTTATGTTTTGTTAATCTGAATGTTTATGCCAAGTACTCGTTAGGACAACAATAAGAAAGCCAATAAAAATCAAAAGAACATTCACTAATGGATACAATTTTCGTTCAGTTAAATCTCGATGTAACATATCGATCAATGTTATATAAACGAATGTTCCTGCACTTAAACATTGTAGGATTCCATTGAATGAAGAATCATTATTCGATATAATCGAACTAACAAATATTCCTAATGGTCCCATAAGAATCCAAATCAACATCGAAGATAGAACTCGAAGATTACTTTCATCTTCAGTTAATAAACGAAATGTAATTGTAAAAGCAACAAGAGACATATGAAAACATATAGCAACAACTAAAATCCAAAATGTTGAATCGAGTATTGTTTGTCCACCAATGAGAACACCATCTGATGAAATAGAAAAAGAAAATCACGTTTTTAATTTAAATCGGCAATGAAAAATATCTTTACTAAAAAAATAATGAATACTGAGTGCTGCAATTAAAGTTATTAAACGTAATAAATAATTCGTTTGTTTCGATTCGTTGAATTGTTCATCTTGAGTTCGAATTGTTCGTGTTTTTTTATATAACGAAATCAATTCATCAATAAAACAAATAAGAAAAAAACCAAGACCAATGTATAAATAACCGAGATTATTCGAACTCGATGATTGATGATCTATCATCGAAAGTGAATGTGGAAGAATTAACATCAAAAGTATTCCTAATTAATTCGAGACAGAGAAAAAAATAATAAAATAAAATAAAATCAATCAACGAAAAAATTTACCAAATAGAATTCCACTAGTTAAACAAGAAATAATACGTTGACTAATATCAAGAATTCTTTTATTTCGTTCAAATACAATTCGTTGCAGATACATGGCAATCAAAACCACGGTTAAATTTGATGTTAATAACATCAACATTGACATATATTTCGCGTGAATCAGTTCCATTTTAATGAGAAAATGTTATATAAGCAAAAGAAATGAAAGACGTATTTGTATATATATATATACGTTTCTTTTTCTTTCTATGGAGTATCTCTCAGATAGGTTTTGATCTATCATCGAATAGGCCTGATGATGTTGTTTTTTTTTTGGTTCGGTTTAATCGGTAGACCAGCTGACACACATTATTATTACATGTGATTAGCAAAAATCAATGGCATAAACATAAAATATTCTTTGAGATGATTTTCTTTTAAATAAATTGACACACAACTACTACATGTATATTATGTTCTTCCTTCAGATTCAGCAGTCGATCTATTCCGATAGATGTCGTTCGAGGATACTCTTATTAATTAATTAATTAAAGCAACAGAAAGAAAAATAATTATCAAATAAAAATCTCTGATTGTGTTTTTTTTGAGTAAAATGAGACAAAAAAAATAAAATTCGACTTATTTTATTTGACTAAGACTTATTCTTAATTGGTTTAGAAACTATATGCACAATATCTTTTTCATATGATTCATTTTGCTTATGATTTCCCACAATACGAAGGTTTTTTCTTTTTCTTTCTAGCAAATTGCCTTTTGAATAAATTGATTTCGTCTAAAAATAGACTTTTAAATCAACAAAAGACAGGTGATTCATTTGAATTATCTGTTTTTCTCTTCTTATCACGAAGGAAAAAGATTATTCGAGTTGCTTGTTTTTTTCTTCTAGATGTTTTGTTAACTAATTTCATTCAAAACGAAACTAACCCCAAATGGTTGTCGGCGTATCATCACCGGTGAAAATAGCCGAAGAAAATGATTTACATGTTTGTGAATTATCAGATACAACAAATAAATCAACTATCGAATGTCCATTTGATCGGTTAAATGGAGAAATTCTTCGTGAATACGGACACGACTTAACTGACGGTTGTATTTATTTAACAAATTATCGGTTATTTCTCTCGTTTAATCCATCGACAACGTATCATTATTCATTTGTTAATTGTACATTAGGTTTAATTGAATTCATTGAATTAAAAGATAATATTTATCTCTACATTCAATGTAAAGATTTTCGTTCATTTCGTTTAATATTCACCACATCGGACAAATGTTTATATTGGTTGAAAAAATTTCAAGAAAATCTTTCATTATTAAATCACATTGAAGAACTATTCGCTTTGAAATATCAAACAAATCAATCTTATCAACCGCGCGACTATTTTCAAGAAGATATACAACGTTTAAAATTGAATCAATCACCTTGGCGTATCACCGAACTGAACGAAGATTATAAATTAGCGCCGACCTATCCACCTCGATGCATTGTACCGGAACGGATAAACGATGAAGACGTTCGAAATGTAGCGAAATTTCGATCGCATCGACGTTTTCCAACGATTGTTTGGAAACATGTCAATGGCGCTGTCATAGCACGAAGTAGTCAACCTGAAGTCGGCTGGTTATTTTGGCGTTCGAAAGAAGACGAACGTATGATCGAAGAAATCATCAATGCTTGTAAACCGACGAGTTCGGAGTTAATCAATAAAAAATTAGTCATTTTCGATGCACGAAGTTACGCAGCTGCACTAGCCAATCGTGCTAAAGGCGGTGGTTTAGAACATCCACAATATTACACCAATTGTGATATTCAATTCATGAATTTGCCCAACATACATGTCGTAAGAAAAAGTGCACAAATGCTACGATTAGCTATAACAAATGCTGCACAAGGCGAAACATGGTTGTCACAATTGGAATCATCTCGTTGGCTGCATAATCTTTCAGCTTTGATTAATTCAGCACAATGTATTGTCGAACATGTCGATCAACATGCTCGGCCAGTGTTAATTCATTGTTCGGATGGTTGGGATCGAACGCCACAGTTAACCACATTGGCCAAGATTATGTTGGATTCATATTATAGAACGATTGAAGGTTTTCAAGTACTGATTCAACGAGAATGGATTGCATTTGGACATAAATTTTCGGATCGATGTGGACATGGAAATGGTTCGACAGATCCTAATGAACGTAGTCCTGTGTTTTTGCAATGGATCGATTGTATTTATCAATTATTTAATCAACATCCGACAGCATTTGAATTCAATGAAATGTTTCTTGTAAATCTCAAAAAGAAAATCTACTTGAGATTTGATTGTTTTCGTTTTAGTTGAAATTAGCTAATCATACATACAGTTGCTTATTTGGAACGTTCCTATGTAATACAGATCAAGAACGAACAGTCGAACAACTAGATACGAAAACATCGACGATATGGACGTTATTGAATGTCAATTCGAAACAATTTGTCAATCATCTATTCGATAAAACTAAAACTGAAGTAAAAACAATGATTATTTGTTGAGAAAAAGTATTCAAATGAGTTTTTGTTTTGCTAGATTCTCTATCCATCATCATCCGTTCGAGATTTAGTCATTTGGTCAAATTTATATCTTCGCGATATTCGTTATACACCAGCTAGTCTACACGATCAATCAACAACGAACATTCCCACACGTATACGTTCCTACGAAGATCTTTCAACATCAATGACAAACACCCTTCATCGTTCGATATCCGATTCAAGTTTAACTCATCTATTGAACAACACAACGAATCCCGATTTAACAACATCGATTCGATTGAACACAAATTCATCTCTACAACCACCACCACCACAACAACAAACGCAACTCAATCGTCTGCAATCATCGCCATCAGCTAACAGTCTCTTCGGTTCGCCGACTCAACATTCAAATCCATCAACACCGAAACAACAAAACTATCCCATCGATGATTCATTATCGCCGGATATTATTCAGTTAGCATCATCTGTACAACGGTTTCAATTGAATATTCATAGTGTAGATAATATTCTACGTATACAAACAAAACCACGGCAACATACGAATTCAATATCGAGTACCACATCGAGTCTTTCGGAAGCTTGGTCATTGCCACGAGTGAATTCATATGAACAGAATTCAACTCATCAACGATCAGTAAGAATTTTCTTTTAGAAATGAAAAAAAAATGTTTTGTTTTTTTTCGGGAAATTTAGGCACAACATATTCCGTTGAATCGAACGATGAAATCAGTTCGAAAACGTATTGATATCGATGGTCTAACAAAAATTCCCGATCAAGTCACATCTCGAATGCTGAAAAAAGAACATAAGTATCAACAACAAATTCAAAATCTTCATGAAAATCTTCGTCGAATGCAACGACTTGTTTATGCATTAGTTAACTCGAATAATAATCAAGTAAATAAATAAAACAAGCGATGATTGATCTTATTTCTAATCTTGTTTCGTTGAAGAATATGTCACCACGTACAGATTCAATATCTCAAAATAGTATGAGTAGTGTTGGCACATCATCATGTGCTTCATGGCAAAAGATTGACGATACTGATACGCATGTGACACGTTGGATACCGGATTTCAATGCACCAGCATGTCATTTATGTCGTACGAAATTTCAACAATGGCCATTGTCTCGAAAACATCACTGTCGAAGTAAATTGAAACTCTAATCAATTTCACGGCTATAATATTGAGCTTTCCTTTTTTATTAGAATGTGGTAATGTGTTTTGTTTTAATTGTACGAACAATTATGTACCTATTCCATCATTGAATTTAACAACACCGGTACGTGTTTGTCAAGATTGTCTTCCAACAATCGATGATAATAATAATACGACGACGCCAACGACACCAACATCAGCTATTACAATACCAAATGGTACTTGTCGACAATCGAATAATTCATTTCCTTCGCCTGGTGGACAAAAAGTGAAAGGATAATAATTTCGAATATAAATTATACATATAAACTTATCCCGCGTGACAAACTTTTCTGGCTTTCTCTCGTCTTTTTTTTTAAATGTGTGTGTCAAAATAATTTCATTTTTTTTTTCGATAGAACGTTTAACGTCTAGATTCGAGATTATTTATTTATTTATATATATTTTCTTCTTTTTCTTGTGTACATACGAACTTGAATGTTTCCTTTTTCTTCTTCTTCTTCTTCGTCTGTGATGTTGACATCGGCAGCAAAGTACTTCTGCTTTTTCGTTCAAAATCTACGATGTATATACTTAATTGAGTATAGAAACAATAATCGAATCCCTTCTTTTTCCTTATATATATATATATATTTACTCTTGAAAATCGTCTCTATTATCTATTTTTGGCTTGTTCTTCATCGTCGTCGTCGTCAATAGCACATAGAATTTCTTCTTTTTCTTCTTTTTTTCTTATTTGTTTGTTTTCTAAAATATTAAATTAATGCGCTTTTCTTTGTGCATGTGAATGTTTAAAAAGAAGAAAGCAAAATGAAGACAATTTTATGAATAATAAAATAGATGTGTGATGGGCACTTGATATAGTTATTTTGTTTATTGAAAAAGATTCTACTTGAGGAATATCATCAAGTGAAATACGAATGAACCGAATACATGTCTTTAACAATTGAGTTCTGAGACGTGAAGAACATTTGTTGAAATATTTCAATAGTTTTTCGAAATTCAAACTCGTTCAGGAGATATAAAATATACAAAATTACTAATTAACGTATTATAGTTTTGTCTTATGCATACACGGTTTAATTAAATTTGTTAAAATAAAAGTTTATCTACTGCAGAGTCTTTGACTGATATTCTAACTCGATTTGCTCTATTCGGCCTTGTGTCGAGTGGAAATCTAGTTTGATATTCATCTTGTTTCATCGTTTTGCAATTATTTTTCATACTGAAGAACACACTTGTACTATGTCAGATTTTATCGGCGTGACTTATTGAAATATTTTGATGTACAAATTTTGAATAAAATGCATGAAGCATAACTATATACACAGCGACAGAGCGTGTCGAAACGAAATTATCTATCTATACTCTTATATTTACCTTGAAGTTTAGTTATATTTTTGTTTTTTTTTCTCAATAAAGTGTTCGATGGGTGAACTAGCGCTTGTTTGGTTGGATGAAGATCTTACAAATGTCAATATAGAACATTATCAGGATACTATCACTGATCTAACAAAAATTATAGATCGTGTAGAAACCTTTAATGATGCTGATGAATGCATAGATTTCATTACTGACCATCCGGATTATACGATTATTACGATTGTTTCTCAACAATTTTCTGAAAATGTTTTTTACATACTACAAACTATTACTCAAGTGAGTCGTGTGTATATCATTAACAACACTCAAGACGACAGTAATCAATGGTCACAACAGTACTCGAAAGTGAAAGGTGTTTTTCCCGATATAATTTCCATAAGTCCACTATTAACGACATACGTAGAACGATTTAAGCCAGATGCTGTCAAGATCAGCATCGCTCCATTAAATAGTATCACTACCGAAAAACCTCTGAATCAACAAGATCAGACTTTCATGTATACACAAATATTAAAGGAGATACTCTTAGAAATAGACTTTCATCAAGAAAACATTGATCAATTTTCTAATTACTGCGAGAGTTACTTTAAAAATGATCCCCACATAAAAACAGAAGTTCAAGACTTTAAAGAAGATTATGCTAACCATTCACCCATTTGGTGGTATACAAAAGCAGGCTTTCTTTACACAATGCTGAATAAAGCACTTCGGGATATGGAGATCGATACAATCGTGAATATCGGCTTCTTTCTGCAGGATCTCCACGAAAGTATTACTACAGCGCATAACCAACAAATTTCAGAAGAATGGTATCTTGATCCCTTTACTGTATACCGCGGTCAGGCCTTGTCAACAACCCATTTAGATCAAATAAAAGCTGCACAAGGTGGTTTACTATCATTTAATTGCTTCCTTTCAACAAGTACCACGAAAGATGTATCCGATATGTTTTCCCAATCACGTGTACCCGGTATGGATACCGTAGGTGTTATCTTTGAAATACATCTCGATCCAGCCATTAAGGGAACTCCATTTGCTTACATCAATACAATGAGCGCGATTCCAGACGAAAACGAAATACTTTTCACCATGCATTCAGTCTTCCGCATTGATAATATAAAATTAAAACCTCAATCCGTGGATATTTGGGAAATAACTCTTAAAATGACTCAAGACACTGACCCAAAGTTGGCAGCTTTAACAGATCAAATACGAACAGAAACAGAATCCTATGATGGGTGGTACCGACTAGGGCTCATACTTTTAAACCTCGCCCAACACAACAGCGCTCAAAACCTTTGGAACATTTTACTACACCAAGCTGAGTCTGACGAAAAAAAATCTTACTGCTATACCCATCTTGGTAACCTCTATCAAGACATCGGTTTCTATTCCGAAGCACAATCAAATTATGAAAAAGCACTGGAGATTGAACAAAAATCTCTTCCACCTGACCATCCTACTTTAGCAACAACTTATAATAACATTGGTTCGGTTTATTCTGATATCGGTAGATACGAAGAATCACTATCAAATCATGAAAAAGCATTAGAGATTCAACAAAAATCTCTGCCACCAGATCATCCGCGTTTAGGCGCATCCTATTGCGCATTTGGTTTACTTTATTCTAATATGGGTAGATACGAAGAATCACTATCAAATTATGAAAAAGCATTGGAGATTCAACAAAAATCTCTTCCACCTAACCATCCTGATTTAGCAACAATTTATAATAACATTGGCGGGGCTTATTCTAACATCGGTAGATACGAAGAATCACTATCAAATCATGAAAAAGCATTGGAGATTCAACAAAAATCTCTGCCACCTAATCATCTTCATTTAGCAACAACTTATAATAACATTGGTTCGGTTTATTCTAAAATGGGTAGATACTCAGAATCACTATCAAATTATGAAAAAGCATTGAAGATTCGACAAAAATCTCTTCCACCTGACCATCCTAATTTTGGAACACTATACTCGAAAATTGGTTTGGTTTATTCTAAAATGGGTAGATACTCCGAATCACTATCAAATTATGAAAAAGCATTAGAGATTCAACAAAAATCTCTTCCACCTGACCATCCTGATTTAGCAACAACGAACAGTAGCATTGCTATGGCCCATGCAGGAATGCAGAGATACACAGAAAAGATTGCTCTGGAAGCTGTGACGGAAAAATCAGCGGAAATAGAAAAGATTGAAGATAAATCTCGGAAAAGTGGAATTTGGTTTTGTAATTGTTGTATACAATGAACTATTAACATATTTTATATCGTTGTAAATTATACAATAGTGTTTAGAAGGAGTGTGAAAATGTGCATGCCAAATTGTTGATATTGATGGATTATGATCCTAGTTAATATGTATGTTATTTTATCATGTGGTCAGTTAAATTGTATATTTCTAATTTTTGTTTTCGTTTTCCTCTTGGATTGAAATGGTTAGTAATATATAACCAACTGGAGATTAAATTTTATGAAGAAAAAGGAGGCCGTTGAGAGCTAACAAAGTCTACAACATTTCTAAACTGTCTTATATTCTACTTTCTTGTTATCAGCTGATTAGGAAAAGATGACCATTTTCGATAATATCATCTGCGAATAAATAGTTGGATGATGATGATATTCGTTTTTAAATCATCTTTCAGTTGCAAATATTAAATAGTAATTAGCTGAATTTAATTAGTTTCGAAAGTTAAGAAGTTTATTAAATGAAAAAAAAGAAGTCTCATCTTTTCGCTTGTCTCTCTGTTTTGGATCAAACAAGTGTACCATAACAAGTATCACCATGGCAATCACTTGTCGGATATGTATCAGGAATAATTTGTGTTTCAGTTGTCAATTCAAGAGCTGTATCATCAATACCAGGAAAATTCACTTGAATATAAAAACCTTCCCAACCAGATGTTGGACTAGCAAGAGTTACTGAATAAACAATAGTTGTTGTGGTTTGTTCCTCAAATAGATAAATTCAGTTTTTTTTTATGAATATTGTTAATGAAAAGATTTTTACCTCAATGTCAACATTTCCTTGAATCCAAATCACGGGATTAATCATTGATTTACCAGGTTCATTTGGATTTGCAATTAAAAGTCGAAAATCACGTCTAGAAAATAACTTATTATCTATCTATGTTCATTTTTTCGATAGTTACCTTTTATTGTTCAATGTACGAGCATGATAACTAAATGCACTGATTGGTTTAGGTCCGACACTAAAATCGACCGTAGCTCGAATATAACCATGAGTACTATTCGATGTTTTTGTCCATTTAAATGATGGCAACGGTTTTTTCTTTAAAAAAAAGAAGAGTAGAAAGAATCCGGTTAAAAAGAATCACTTACATCATAAATACTCAAATAAAAACTTCGCATACTAAAAAATAAACTAATTTCATGACCCGCACATGAATGTTCAGCATTGGCTAATCGTCTAGATTGAAAATTCTTATTAATCTTTTTGGTTTTTTTTGTTTGTTTTCAAATACCTCAAATATGAACCACCAGTGGCAACTTGTAACGTATTCCAAAAAGCATCCTAAGTACAAACAACAAATAAAGTACCCGTGAGTTTGTAAAGTTTATTGTACTTCATTATCGGGCAAGAAAAATTCGTCTCCACTCGATTGAATTTGTAATAGTTTGACATTTTTATATCGATCAAAATAACCTTTGAAAATAAAATTTAATACGACGAAAAAACTATCACTAATACTTATTTACTATATGGATCAACAATTTGTGCCATTTTAAGTAAATTTGGATGATCAACATATCGAGTAATATTTAATTGATAATAATCTTTGAATGCAAAGGTCCAACCAGCTAATGACTTAATTTAAAAAAAAGAAGGTTAAATAAGAAATGTTTGATTTTTAAAAATCGACATACACGATAGTGATGATGAAAGTTCTATTTTTAGAATAGAGATATTTTAAGAAAAAAAAACAATGTTTTATTTTCAATTTTGTTTACTTGATGAAGATTAAGAATATCCATAACGATAGGAACTGCACCCATAACACGTTCATTATCAACAGCAGCTGTTGTCCAAGCTGAATTGAAAACGAAAAGTTTTCCTGTAGAGTATCATCGATCTCAACTTACTCGTCCATCCACGCTAAAATTTTCACAATAGTAAACAATCAATGAAACAACAAAAAGAAAATCATGACAATTACTTTCGATGCTCCACCAATAAGAAATTTTTGAGGAACAGCTACACCTAAATGTTGAGCAAATTGTTGTACGGCATCCATGGCACGAACAGATGCCTAAGATTTCAAATGAATATTCGAACATGAATAACAAATCAATCTGTGCTTTCAATACTTTCGTCATCGGCATACGAAGAAGTACATAAGGATTATTGGGATTTTCGATAAATGTTTTCCATGTCCATGCAATAATTGCATCTTCACCTCGACTTCGATTTGTTGGATCAGCCACAAATCGAATAGGTTCATTTGGAATATCTTGAAGATCAACACAAATACTTCCACTACTAACAGCAAACATTGATGTTAACTGAACGAAATTATCTTCAGGTTTTGGTAATCTATCAAAAAATAAACAAGAATTTGGTTTCACAATGATAAAATATGTGTATACCCTTGATTGTTACTTCCACCATCAATTAACATAAAAGCAGCATCAGGCCGTTTGAGAACATGTGGAACAGTAATACATAAATAATGCCACCAAATAGGTCGACTACTAAATGTTTCTATTCAAAAATGAAAACGAACAAAAGTTAAATCATCATCGATTTGAAACTGAATCATTTACCATCGAACCATTTTTGTGATGTAAAATTTAGAATGTATAAAAAGTAATCTGGTTCACTATATGTTTGAATAATAGTCCAATTGAAATGCGGATCTGGTGCTTTAACATAATCATCCAACGGTGTGCATTGGCTATTTTGAATGAATATAAAACCAAGTAAGACAACAGCAAACAATCTGATACACAACATAGTTATGTGAAAGAAAAGCTTCAACTAAATTATCTATCTTGAGATATTCGTTCGTGAGTTCGTTCCTTTTTTTGTTATCTATTTAGAACAAACTTTTTTCGGTTTGTTTCTTTTCTCTTACAGTTAGCCTATATCTATGTAGGTAATTACATCTCAACATACTTTTAGAATTACGAAGAACAACATTTTTTGCGCATTCAACTGCGAAACATTTGCGTGACATTTATATTACCTTATCGAATTAAATGAAAACAAATAATAATAAGTTAAAATAGATGTAAAATTAATGAGATGAAGATTAAAATATTCAGTCTAAGCAACTCTCATTTCAGTAACCTTTGCAATAACTATCAAAAATGTCGTTCTTTTGCCTAATGTTTTTTATATGAGTATTTATTACGAACTGAAATGTCGTCGGATTTTTTCATTATTTATTCATCCAGGGTCAATGATAGAACGATTATTGATTCCATATATATATATATATATATATTTCGAGACTTATATTATGAATTTAGCAGTAACAAGTAGGATGACGAGATTGTTTTTTTCAATTTCTATGATCGATTTCTTATTTCCCCATTTATCTACATAATGGAAATGAATTCTGTCTCTCTCTTTCTCTTGCTTTCCTCGTTGTCTCCGTTAATTTCACTTAATATGACATACAAATCTCCTTTTTTGATATATATATATTCGGGAAATGAATATTTTACATTTTAGATGAGAAGCAAAAATGCTTTTCTTGTAATTAAATTCAAAAAGAATAGTAGTAATATTTGGTTTTAAATAAATTAAACTGAAAATAGAATTCTCGAAGAAAAAGAAAAAGAGTCAGGACAAATAAGATGAAGACACGATCCTTGAAATATAGTTGAAGCATAATAGTTCGAACAACAAATATTCATCTTGCTTGCCGACAAAACATCATTGCCGCGGCGGCTAATTTGATCTCGATAGCAAAAATGCGTGCAACGACGATAGCAATGAACCGATCAGAGACAGTTTACATCCGGCCAATGTTAAATTAAGGCGTATAGCAAAAGTCCGTTCATTTCTTGCGAGTCTTATTTGGTTTGAGTCAAGAATAGAAAAAGAAATGCAGTGTGTGTGTGTGTGATTTACGACCATGTGACAGCAAATAAAATACTGACGTTTTGTTACTTCTCAGTGTCAATACATTTACAAGTATCCTTTTTTTCATCCTCACTGTGTGTAGTTTTGTTGTTAAGTTTGTTTTAGAGCATAACATAGACGTTTCGCTAAAATAATTTTCTGTCAATCGAATATTACGGAACAATAGACGGAAACTGTAGGCGGAGAAAAGCGAGAGAGAGAGACAGAGACAGACAGACAGACTGAGAGGAGACAACGAACTTGTAGTGCTTGTTGGAGATCGTTGATCGCGTGATGTTAACTCGTATCGTACGAAGAAAACTAACGTTCGATGATGACAATCATCACTTTCTATTCCACTTGTCCTGCTCGAATAGTAAAAAAGCAAGCTTGTTATTTATGAATTGATAACGACGAGAAGACGAAGACGAAGAAGAAAAGCAATAAAAATGTTGCTTCAATAAGCTAGTTTTCATACATGAATCTCTCTGTTTATGTATATTATTCGATTTAATATAAAGAATCTATAGATCGACTCTTATTGTCAACATTTTTATGAATTGTTGATTTGTCGAAGATTAGTAATATTGTTTCGCTAAAGTCATGTTCATCTGTAAATGTCTTGACTAACAAAAATAGAAAAGTAATAATCTAATACAATATAGCAATGCTTAATGTTGTCTCTTTAACTGTTTCCTTTTCTCTCGGATTTTCTTCTTCTTCGTCGTTGTCGTCGTCTTCCTCTTCTTTCATTCTATCTATATAATGAGTTTAGATGGTAGAATAAAAAAAAATGCCGACAACGATGAGACATGATGAGCCAAAATCTCAGAAGCATTTTCATACACACACACACTTTCTCTTTCTCTCTCGTTGACGCTTTTATCTGTCTCTTCGTCTTTGTTAACTTTGTCTTGCCTTTTTCAATTCATTTACTTACATTTGTATGTATTCTTTTTTCTTGCTATTGTTTTCCTATATCTCCTAATTGAATTTTCTTGCATTCCTAATAGTTAAATCGTACGAGGTTAACAATCAATTCTCTTTTTTTAGATGTTCTATGCATGAGATTTATTCAAAAATATTTATTAATATAAATATGTCATGATGGTTTCGAATTAATAATTGATCATTTTTTGTTACATCTATATCAACATATTCATTCATTCATTTATTTATTCTTTCAAGTAAGTGCTTAATAAATTCGCACAATTACATGTCCTTCATTGATTTCTGTGACGAAATATTGCGTGTAGAGTAATGATCATCGTCATTATCAAGGTTAATAATATACTAGCTTCGATCATTTGTGCTTTTTAGTCTTATTATTCTAGCTATTCAAGCAGAAAGAAAATACATGCATTCTATTTCTAATCTCTATCGTGTATATTATAAATATATCATCTACGTATGTGTATGTGTGTGTGTACTGTTCTTGCTTGTTGATGCCGGTCGTCTCATGCATTTAAAGCTGTATGCAAGCGACGAAAAAGAACGATTAAGAACTCTTCACATACTGAAAAAGATGAGAGATAAGAGCAGCAACAGTAGTTAGAATAATAGTATGTAGCTAAGTTTCTTCTGCTCTTTGGTCGTCATCTCTAGAGAAAGACGGTTCCGTAGTAACCGGATTAGATGAATACTAAAAGAACAGAACAAATCAATGCGTGTGCATGCCACGCATATCATACAGTTATAATTGTAGTACTTGTTATGTTTTCGTCCTTATTTTCTATATCATTGTTCGAGTCTGTTGAAATTATCGAACAATCGATCACATCGTGTTTTTCTTTTCTTTTCTCGTTTCTAGTCAATCGAATCAAATAGGAGTTCAATTGTCTGAAAGAACTTCGAGTCACATTCATATAAAAAATAAAACTAAACTCTAATTGATGGATATTTTTTTTTCTATCGACTTCGTTCAAAATCGGGTTAGAAGAGCTGAAAGACAATTCTCTCGCATATAACATATTTGCTTTTCTTTCGAAAGTCAACGATAGTAAACTCGTCTTTTTTGCGTAATCGAATTGCCGCATACGCTCGCGCGCGGCGCAATGTGTATTTGCTATTTTAGTTTCATGGTCAATATCTTTTTCCTTCTTCTTCTTCTTCTTCGCTACTCTCCCTTTCTATCTATCTACAACAGCAATATACATCTATAAAATAATATAAATAAAAGCAACGAACTTCGGATGAAAAACGAATGATGCGAGAGAAATTGTACAAGCAGTAGATTTTATTATTCACTAGTCGTTCGCATCATCGATTTGTTCTTTTTCTTTTATATCATTACGCTTGTTCTCTAATATAAAAGCAATTCTCTATCCGAGCAATACCAAAGCAACACATTCTTATTTTCTACAATTAGCATAGTGATTGTATGTGTATATTGATGTAAGTTTTTAGAGCGACTAACCCGCCCTAATCATTACTGTCAAAAAAAAAAAGAAAACTTTTCTTTCTCTCGCCGACGAGAAACAGGGGGAAAAAATCAACTAATAATACGCCTATGCAATGAATATCCATCGATGTATCTTAGAAAACAAGATAGACAATTCAGCTATACCATCTGTTGTATGCAGGTGTTTCATCAATAAATTGATGTTTCTCATATTTCCTTCGTTTTTTCTTTTTTGTTCGACGAAGAAATATTCATAATTGGAATGTTAACTATACATTCGCAGGAATAGTTTTGTCAAATACTAAAAATACGATTTGCATGTAGTTGAATGCCTTAGAGATATACACTTGTTCTTTGCGTTTTACTTAATGATAGAATATTCAGTATTCATTATCAATATATGTGCATTATACACATTTAATAGGAAATAAAAGCTGATTTTTATGAGATATTTGATTGAATCGAATTCAATTCGAATTGTTTACGGTTAAATGATGATAAGAGATATTAAGAATTCTTCCGTCGGCTGACTTATCGTCTTTTCCGTTTTTTTGCTTTCTTCTTCTTCTTCTTTTTCTACATTGAATACACGTGGTTGATGCTATCATCATACTGTAGAATAGCTACACAAGGCCAAGAAAATGTGTAATAATATCAGTTCTAGCGGGAGGAGAGACAGAGAGAAAAAGAGAATGAAATGGGGAGGGGGAGAACGAAGATGTCTGTAGAGAGAGAAAAAAAAATAGAAGTCAAGGCGGATGGAGCAAAAGAGAGAGAGACAGGGAAAAAAAAAGAAAAAATATGAGAAAAATTATTGTATTACGTCTTCGAGATGATATGTGCTAGAATAGTGGCATCGTCCATTGCACACAAAAAAAACGATTTGCGCGACTGTTATTATGTGTAAAATTTCCTCGTAATCAATATTTTACATTAATCGAAAATGAACTTTTAAAAAAAGAATCCTCTCAAAATTATTTTCTTCATCTTCACGCTGTCAAATTTAATATTTTCGTCTTGTATTATTATTACGCCTACTGTCTGTTGTCATTGAATTTTATATTTATCATACGTATTCATCAAATAGTACAACCCAACGAAGTCGGCATTTCTACTGTTGTCGTTGTTTCGTATTTAGCTACTCTGTAGGTTGTGCGTGTCGACGACTCGTCATATTATTTATTGATGTCATAATTGAAACGCACGAGGGACGAACAAAAAACGACAACTAGACAATACAAAAT
>ERZ778029.1447-NODE-1447-length-20187-cov-12.058365_pt1 | contig 20187 bp, 22 predicted proteins | sample MGYA00375759_ERZ778029 | MGnify/ENA primary metagenome ERZ778029 (study PRJEB29350, sample SAMN05389819) | bioreactor metagenome | isolation source: Ammonium sulfate bioreactor | place: South Africa: University of Cape Town | collected 2014-04-04 ...
CCACCGTGAAGGGCGACGTCCACGACATCGGCAAGAACATCGTCGGCATCGTGCTTCAGTGCAACAACTACGAGGTGATCGACCTCGGCGTCATGGTGCCCGCCGCCAAGATCATCGAGACGGCGCGGGTCGAGAAGGCCGATATCGTCGGGCTCTCGGGCCTGATCACGCCGTCGCTGGACGAAATGGGTTACTTCGCCGCTGAACTGGAACGGCAGGGATTGAAGCTGCCGCTATTGATCGGCGGCGCCACCACCAGCCGCGTGCATACGGCGGTGAAGATCGATCCGAATTACCAGAGCGGTCCGGTGGTGCATGTCAACGACGCCAGCCGCGCGGTCGGCGTGGTCGCCTCGCTGATGTCGGCGGAACGGCGCGAGGCTTACGCGTCCGAGGTGCGAGCCGAATACGCAAAAATCTCCGCGGCGCATTTCCGCGCGCAGCAGGACAAGAAGCGCCTCACGCTCGCCGCCGCCCGCGCCAACGCGGTGCCGATCGACTGGAGCACGTATCGCCCCGCTACGCCGACCTTCCTCGGCACGAAAGTGTTCAGCGACTATCCGCTGGAGGAACTGGTCGAGGTGATCGACTGGACGCCGTTCTTCCAGGTCTGGGAATTGACCGGCCGCTTCCCGGCCATTCTCGACGACAAGGTGGTGGGCGAAACCGCCCGTTCGCTCTACGACGACGCCCGCAAGATGCTGGAGAAGATCGTCAAGGAGAAGTGGTTCAAGGCATCCGGCGTGATCGGCTTCTGGCCGGCCAACAGCGTCGGCGACGACGTCGTGGTCTACAGCGATGAAAGCCGGACCACACCGATCGCCACCTACCACACGCTGCGCCAGCAACTCGAAAAGCGCGAAGGCCGCCGCAACGCCGCACTGTCGGATTTCATCGCGCCGAAAGACACCGGCATCGCCGATTACATCGGCGGCTTCGCGGTGACCGCCGGGCTTGGGGAAGACGAAATCGCAATGCGCTTCAAGAACGCCAACGACGACTATTCGTCGATCCTGGTGAAGGCATTGGCGGATCGTCTCGCCGAAGCCTTCGCCGAACGGATGCATCAGCGCGTGCGCAAGGAGTTCTGGGGCTACGCGCCGGACGAGACGCTGAATAACGAGCAGCTCATCAAGGAAGAATACAAGGGCATTCGCCCCGCGCCCGGCTATCCGGCGCAGCCCGACCACACCGAGAAGGCGACGCTGTTCAAGCTGCTCGATGCGACGCGCGCCATCGGCGTCGAACTCACCGAGAGTTTTGCGATGTGGCCTGGCTCGTCGGTGTCGGGCCTCTACTACAGCCATCCCGAAAGCTATTACTTCGGTGTCGGCAAGATCGAGCGTGATCAGGTCGAGGATTATGCCGCCCGCAAGGGTCGGCCGCTTCAGGAGATGGAGCGCTGGCTGGCGCCGATCCTCAACTACATTCCCTCGCGCGAGGCACCGGTAAGCAGCATTTCCAGCGGCGATGCGCCGGCGCCGGCCAATGACGCCGTGGATGCCGACATGTCGTCGCATCCGCCGGGCTGCGGCTGTGCTTTCCACCTGCGTTATCGCAACAGGAAGGCCGGCGCGAACGGTTGATCGAACCATCACGGCGCTGTTGCGCGGCGCGCGATTTGATGCGTCAATACGCGTGCAACTCACGCGACGTGCGGTGCCGTGATGATTCCGGAGAAGCTGATCATCCTGCTGTTCGCCGTTCTCGGCAACGCCACCTGGGCCGACGCCGACGTTGTCGAGGTGCGCAACGCGGGGCCGGTCGATCTCGCGCCATTCGTCTGCACCGACATCACCCGCAGCACCATGATCAGCCGCGCCTGCTACAACGAGGCGAAACGCTCCGCCGTCATCGAGGTCCGCTCGACCTACCGGCAGTTTTGCGACATGCCGAAAGCGACCTTCGACGCGCTGCTCAACGCGCCCTCGATGGGACAGTTCTACCTGAAGCAAATCCGGGGGAAGCCATCCGGCCAGTCCTACGCCTGCCCGCACCCGTCATAGCGGCGTGGTTAACACCTTTGCGCCAATGCGCGGTCAGACAATTTTAATCAAATTGCTTCCAGCTTGAGCCATCGCGGAAAAGTTGGGAGTGCCCGATGAAAATATTCGCGTGGTTGGGCCGCTGGACCCGGAACTGGCACAAAGCTGCCGAGGAACCTTCCGAGTTATCGCCGGCCTTCGATGAAGACCACTCCAGCATGGCGGAGTTCGTCAGAATCCTGAGCCGGATCGACCGAAGCGACAATCCGCGCGCATCGCGCTGACGCGACCGGCCGAAGAAGACGCGATTTGGGGTGCTATGCTTGGTATACTTGGCTGGAACCCAATCTTGCCAGATCAAACATCGATAACCTCGCGAATTTGCTTCGAAGCGCGGCAACGTCATCCGCCCGCAACCGACCAACATTGAAAAGAAGCTCCCCGAGATCGAGCGCAATCCAACCTTGCGTGCCCATCTCCGATACCGCCCTTGTCGGCTTCGACTGCTTGCAAACATCAACGCCGTTGATTGAACCGCCTTAAAGTCGAGTGCGACAGAAATACGCACCGCACTTCCAAACCCGGCGCACAAAAAAGGGGGCCTTAGGTATCGCAGCATTCCAAAGCCAAGGAACCTATCATGGGTAAAAAACCTGCTTCAGCCGCTGACCGAGCCGCATGGCGCGCGGATGCCCAGTACATGCAAGGAGAAGGTCACATCAACCGAATCTTCGATACTCGTATTCTGTATGTTTATGGGTTCGGACTCGTCGCACATGCTGTTTCAGATTTGTTCAATCACTTCCTGCATCTGCAGCCCCCACTTGTGTCCGAGAAAGATCAAGCAGGGATGGTGTTCAGCGCTGTAGGTCTGCTAGGCAAACTGCCGTTGGTTGGGGAGATTCTTGAAGTGCCCCTCTCGGTCGCCGAAAAAGCCTATGATGCTGCTAAAAAAATCTCCCCTGAGCCGCCATCTCAAGCTACGGACGCAGAGCTTGATGAGACATTGAAGCACGAAGAGATGGCTACTCCGTTGTTCCAGCGGATTCTATGGATGCGTTGGGACCTGGAGCAGAAAAAGGCCGCTGCACTGGCACTGTTCCGCGAAACCGTGATCGAGAAATCGGAAAGCAGCAAATTTTCTGGAACGCCACTCTCTTTGGCGAAGGAAATGTTCGGGGAGCCACCTGCGGAGCAGAATAGAGAAGCAATCTACAAGCTATTCATGCAAGAGCGAGACAAACTATTCAAAACAATCATCATGGATTATGTCAAAAAGTATGTATCGATATATCGGATGCAGAAGCAGTTTCGGCCGGACGGTCCTTACAACGAGATGGTGTACTACTCTCTTGCAGGAGGACTGAATGATGCCCAATGGCGCTTCATCTACAGCAGATTTGGCAAGCGACCGGGCTTCGAAGATAAATTTGATATCTTCCTTCGTCTGGCCGGTTTGCCACTCCCGACATCAAAAATTTCAAAAGAAAACTACAGTTTCAGTCCTGTGCCCGACCCGGTCCTTGCCGATCTAAGTGATCTTTCAAAGTTATGGCATTGCAAAGTCATCGTTTGGCAGCAGACATGGTACGGCACCAACTCCGTTTCGGGGTGGTAGAAACAACCCGCTACGCGCCGAACCTGATCGGTGGCCTTTTTCGTGATGGCGCGATGCAAATTGGAGAACAGCTCAAAGCACGGTGACGGTCGGCAGCGCAGGTCCGCCAAGATCACCCGCATCGACGGCGTGGATACGTTTCGCGGACGTCAGCCGGGATGCCGTTGCGAGCGACCCACTCACTAGCTTCGTTGCGATTCAAGGCAACCATCTTGACTGCCACTTGTAGCGCCCTTTGTATTTTGGCGCGGACAAATAGACTAGGCCAATCAGTAAGATGTTGGAGATGCGGGCAATTCAACTGTTGTGGTACAGTTGGGTGGGCTCGAACCACCGACCTCCTGTTCCACAGAGAGCGCAGAGCTTCCGACATAATTACGCTATGACCGACATAAGTGCAAAAATAACAATAAAATCAATCGCAATATCTGTCGGCCGCCGCCTTGCTCCGCCCCCAATTTGATCTATGGTGGTAGCTATATGGTAGCTAGTCCCGTGGAAAGAGGATCGCATGGCGTCGGCAAACATCACCATCCGGGCTGTGCAGGCGCTCCAAAAAGGCGAAGCCATTTGGGACGCGGGGCATAAGGAAGCCGTGCGGGGTTTCGGCGTTCGCCGGCAGCGCGACAAAGCAACCTATGTCGTCAAGTACCGCATCCACGGTAACCAGCGGTTCGTCACCATCGGCCCGCATGGCTCACCGTGGACGCCGGACACGGCCCGCAAAGAAGCCAAGAAATTGCTAGGTCAAGTCGCGGACGGCAAAGACCCTGCCGATGCCAAGGCCGAAGCCCGAGCCGAAGCTGGCGAAACTCTCCGCAAGGTGGCGGGCGAATACCTTGTTCAAGCCAAAAAGCGGCTCCGGCCCAAGACCTATTCCGAGGTTGAGCGATATCTTCTGACCGCCTGGAAACCGTTGCATCGGAAATCGGTGTTCGTAATCCGCCGCCGCCACATCACGGCGCGCCTTGCCGAGATCGAAACCGAGAGCGGCCCGACATCGGCCTCCCGTGCCCGTACCGCTCTATCTGGAATGTTCGCTTGGGCCATCCGCGAAGGCTATGAGCTTGTGGCCAACCCAGTTGCTGGCACGAATCGTCCAGCCCAACCGGACAGCCGCGACCGCGTTTTGAGTGATGCCGAGCTTGCCGAGGTTTGGGCGGCGAGTGGCGATGATGACTATGGCCGGATAGTGCGACTGCTAATCCTGACAGCCCAACGCCGCGATGAAGTCGGCGGGATGTTCTGGCCTGAACTCGACACGGTGCAAGACCGTTGGACAATCCCCAGCACGCGGACAAAGAACCATCGCGAGCATATCCTTCCGTTAGTACCTACCGCCGTTGCCCAACTACCCGCTCGCCGCAATGATCGGGATTTTGTTTTTGGTGATGGGCCACGCCGCAAAGATGACAACAGGCAATGCGGCTTCTCGGGCTGGTCGAAATCAAAGGCCGCTCTTGATTCTCGGATCACAGCGACACGAAAGAAAATCTCCGGCGAGGACGCCGAGTTGATGCCGCGCTGGACTTTGCACGATCTTCGCCGCACAGCCGCAACTATGATGGCGGACCGGCTCGGGGTGCTGCCGCATATCGTTGAGGCGATCCTCAATCATGTGTCGGGTCATCGCGCCGGAGTCGCCGGGGTTTACAACCGCGCGCGGTATGAAGGTGAAATGCGTGAGGCGTTGGAGCGTTGGGCCGGGCATGTGGCGGGATTACACGGTCATGATTGAAAGACTGATCCCGAAAGGCAAGCCGTGGTGGGAAGTCGAGATTGCATTTTTTATCGATGAATGCGGATTGCCTCCTCTTGACGCCCGATCATTTACCATCTGCCGATGGATGTGGAATGGTGACCTCCGACCACTTGCCGCCTCACTCGAAGCAGGACCGCTGGATGCACCCGTAGCCGCCATGCTTGCGAGATTGATCCGCGAAGATCGGTTGCAAGTACGCGGAAAGCGTGGCGCTGGACGGAAGCCTGAGCGGACTGGCCGGGATATCATCGCAGCACTTGAATATGAGCAGCATCCCTGCAAATCAGATGAGGCTTTCAGTGAGATTGCGGAAGCTCTAGGCGTCAGCGAACAAACCATTCGCAATGCGGTAACCAAGTGGCGCAAGCGGCGCATAGCACGCAACTAGACCGCGATTTAATTATCGTGTTTGACCGCAACGAATGCGTTTCAATGCTCGGGCACTCGCGAGCGCACCTTAACTAACAACTTCAAGGATTCACTATGACCAACCTGCTTTCACAGCGGGAGGCCGCGACGTTGCTTGGCCTCTCACCCCGTACCCTGGAGCGTTTTCGTTGTACTGGTTTCGGACCTGCTTTTAGCAAACTCGGACGCCGCGTTCTTTATCGCCAATCTGATCTTGATGAGTGGATCGCGGCCAATGTGGTGGCGAACACCAGCGAACGGAGGACAGCACGATGAGCGATACTGTAAGCCGCTTTCTCTCAACCGTGCTGCCGCCGCTCGCATCGCCAACCACGGGAGCACTTATCGTTCCCGGTATCGCAGAGCTAACGACATTAGCCTTACAGGCTCACAACGAAAGTGAAGCTGCGGCGCTCAGTGCTGTGCTGAAAGCACAAGATTGCGGAAAGGCTCTAAACGAAATCAAAAAGCAACTCCCTCATGGTAGCTTTGAGGAATTCGTTGCGGCGCATTTCCCTTTCACCATCCGCACGGCCCAAAGCTACATGCGATTAGCGAAACGAGAAACCGAAGTGCAGCAGTTAGTTGAGGCAAAGGCGAAACTAGGTTCGCATTTGACGATCAAAGAAGCGCTGAAATATCTCAACACTGTTTGCGGAAAGAAGCGTCGATAGCGCTCCGCTACAATTGAACCTGCGATTTAAGGCCGCCCGAGCATCCCGCTTCGGCGGCCTTTGTCTCTGGTCGCGCGCCATCCATGACAAATTACTGAATAATATCAAATGCTTATGCTTGACATTCTGCCAGACATGTGATAGGATTATTTTCATACAATGGAGAATTGCCGATGAAACAATGCCTGAACTGCGGCCGCGACTTCATTCCCTATTCGAGCCGCCAAAAATGCTGCTGCCGGGACTGCTCGGATGCGTGGTTCGCCAACGAACGCCGCGAAGCCGTCAAGCAATTCCGAGAACTACAGACGGAGCGCGCATCATGACGGACGAGCCGCGCACTTATTTTGAAATCGCACAGGGTGAAAGCGAAACGTCCGACGCCGCCAGCGTCACCGGCGCATCGTCCCGACCATACGGCCATGACCTTCCTGCCCCTGCCTATGGCAGCGATCCGACCGGCCCTGAACCGCCGCTTGGCGTGGACGTGAACGCGCTACCGGATATGGAGACCTGTTGGTGGATGCCCGGTGCTGAATCACCACGCGCGACCAAGGCGGAGGCTGACAATGATCCCGAATAGAGATTTGCAGCGGCTCTTGCATAGTCGATGCGATGACTTCCCCAACTGTATCTGTGGCCGCAAATGGAACGAATACGACAAGGAAATATTCCCGCGTTGGGAACATTCGCCGCCGACAAACGAGGAATTGGAAGCCGCGCAAGTTGATATCGCTTGCGTCCTTCATTGCGTAGGGGCGCATTGCCACAACAAACAAGCCCGGCAGCACGCAACGGTTCAACTCCTCAATCCCATCTTTGACATTGACGGAGTCGAGTGAATGGCACGCTTCATCCTACTCGCGGCTGTAGTCGGCGCGCCCCCGAACGGCGCTTACAGCAAATTCCCCAGAGGCACGGCAATTGCGGACAGCGCGGCCAATGCGCTTCCCGGCGATGTTGTCTGGCCCTCTGTCTGCAAAGCCCCCAACTCCACGAATATGGCTCCCCTCGATGACGCTGCATCGGCTGCGATGCAGGGCGCGCCAATCGTCACGCTCGCCCAGCTCGCAATTTCATCCGCTGGTGGTGCTGCGGGAGAGGACACCGGAATCTAACAGCACGTTCAACCCCATTGCGATGAAAGGAAATCAGAACGATGACCGAGGAACGAGAAAAGGAACTGCTTGATCGGATTGCGAGGCTTGAAGCCAAGATCAATCCGCAGAGGATCGATAACGGCGATTGGCGTCCGCGCGACTACACCGCCCAAATGTCCATGCCGCCTTCAACAATGGCAGAGATGACCAACGCAACTGCCGGAGTCATGGCGGATATTGTAGCCGACAACAGCCGACGCCCCGTTGCTTGCGAAAGTCCTAGCGTCCGACCGGTGCCGTCACAGAACGGTTGGCGCGATGCCCCTATGCCTGCCGTGCCTGCGGGCACTCGCTGGGTTGACGCACTAACCGGCGGCGATACGAAACCTTTTCGCGGGAAGGAAACGTGAGCCATGACACCGGAACGCAAAGCCGAACTGCGGGCCGAGATTGAGGCGTTTCTATGCCCTGCACCACCAGCCGAACCGATGTCGGGTCCAAAGCCGAAGGTAGAAGTTGTCGCCAGTGAGGGCCGCGTGATCCGCGACACCGACGTTGTCGTGAGCCGCGCCGATCCCAACGCACAGCGCGGCGACACCGTCGTTCATGTGCGCCGTGCGGATCACGTCACGGTCAACATGGCGGAAGCCGAGCGGCAATATTGGCTACGAGTGCAAATCCGTGATGCTGATGTTGCGCAGCGTCGGCAACTTGATCCGTTCGGCTATGGCCATTGGGGGTTTTGATGACTAACGCTGCTGTACATCAATCGCCGGAATGGTTGCCCCGAGTCCTAGCCCTCGTTCACAGCAAGGCAACTGCGAACGCTGACGAACAATACGAAATATGCGCTGTTATTGGCGACAAGTATGGGCCTCAAGCGAAAGCCAAGGCGGAGGATTTGTTCGCTCAGGCAAAGGTCAAGGAGCCAGAAACGCACATACCCGCTTTACCTCCACCGACTGCCCCACTCAAACATGCTTCTCCAGCGTTCGGGCCGAAACCAACCTGTTTGCCGCAAGGGAGGCCGGAAGCCGATATCCTTGTTGATGTTGATGCACCCTATGAGGTCGCGCGGCAATTCCTCCTTGGCCGTTACTCCATCGGCGGCGTGGTCACACTGCGCTACTGGCGAGGATGCATATTCAAATGGACGGGCACTCACTATGCGGAGATGGCTGACGATGCGCTGAAAGCCGAGCTTTGGGACTTCCTCTCAAAGATCAATAAAGGGAAATTCGACCCTCAAGAAAAGCATGTGAATGGATTGGCTGCGGCGATCAAAGCGCGTGCTACGCTCAGCGATGAGATCGATGTTGGCGCTTGGTTGGGCGACGATCTTGCGCCTTGGGGCGAAACCGCGATCATCGTCTGTAAGAACGGCGTCGTTCGGCTCGCTGACGGCGAGCTTTGGCCCCATGACCCAAGATTGTTCGCGCTCAATGCAATCGAAACCGAATATCGGCCGGATGCTTTGGCATCGCGTTGGCAACAATTCCTTGATGAGCTTTGGCAGGACGAAAGCGACACGCGCAATGCGATGCAGGAGTTTTTCGGGTTGGCGCTGACGGACGAAACCCGATTTCAGAAGGGCTTCCTTCTTGTTGGGCCAGCCCGCAGCGGCAAGGGCACCATCGCCCGGATGCTGCGGAATCTGCTCGGTTCAAAGAACTACTGCGGCCCTAGCCTCAACCAATTGTCTCAGCCCTTCGGTTTGGAAAGTTTTATCGGCAAAAAGATCGCCGTGATCCCCGATGCACGATTGGACGGACGCGCCAACAAGAGCATTATCACCGAGCGGCTGCTCAGCGTCATTGGCGAAGACCCGCAGGATATAAATCGGAAGAACAAGGGCTATTGGCAGGGTATTCTCCGTACCCGCGTCATGATCCTGTCCAACGAACTCCCCGACTTCAAGGATGACACTGGCGTCATTGCAACCCGGTTCGTCATTTTGCAGATGCACCGGAGTTTTCTTGGCCGGGAAGACCCTGACCTTGAAGGCAAGCTATGCGCCGAGTTGAGTGGAATCCTGAATTGGGCACTGGCCGGTTGGCAACGGCTGGCCGAGCGCGGCAAGTTCATTCCGCCCGGCAATGGAGAGTTGAATGACGAACTTGCCGGGGTCGCCAGTTCGGTCAAAGCCTTCGTTGCGGAACGCTGCGAACTTGGCAGCGAACACACGGTGGAGATGGGCAGGTTGTACGATGCCTATCGCGGGTGGTGCCAAAGCCACGGCGTGACCTATGCGGATCGCCTGCCGAGCAACCACTTCTCCAACAAATTGCGTTCCGCATTCCCCGGCGAGATCGAGGACATTCGGCCGCGCATCAACAACCCAGCTCGCAAACGCATGTACGCCGGGATTCGGCTGCGGCCACTCAACCTGCTGAAGAAAATAGGTCCGCATGATAGATGAGTTGGTCCGCACGCAGTCCGCTTGGTCCGCATGGTCCATATGGACTCCGGGTCGTCCCTCTTTCTTATATTTATGATTGGGGATCGTTCTTTATGCGGACCATGCGGACCATAAGGACCAAAGAGATTCTGAAGGGGTGATCTTGATGGATTCGGGCGGTTTTGCAGAGCGGATGCGGACCAATCATGCGGACCAATGCGGACCGGGGATGAACTATGGAATTGCTACCTGATCTTTCACCAAGCGACGAGGCCGGACATATCGATGCTGCATCCTCGCTCGATTTCCTGCAATCGGTCTATCGCGATCCGTGCCAGCCGCTTACGCGAAGGATGCGAGCGGCAATCGCAGCCCTCCCGTTCGAACATCCTAAGCTGGCCGTGACCGCCAACATCGGTCCCAACGCGGGATTTGCTTTGCGGCTCGAACAAGCCCGCAAACGCACCGGAGCGGCGAGGTTGATTATTGATGCGTCTCCGGTCGCAACCGACTGATAGTCGTATGGCTCACGCCGAAGGTGCGGGCGATATCAGTCAGCGCCTCCCCTGCTTCGCGCCGGGCCAATGCCTCCCGCTGTTGATCCCGGTTGAGCGCGGCGGGTCGGCCCATGTGAACGCCTCTCGCCTTCGCCCGCGTCCTTCCTTCGGCGGTGCGGGCACGAATTAGCTCCCGCTCGAACTCCGCCAAGCCGCCCAGCACAGTCAGCATCAACCTCCCGTGCGGCGTGGTCGTATCGGCCCAGGCATCCGCAAGGGATTTGAACCCGGCCCCTGCCTTGGCTATGGCGTCCAAGGTATTGAGCAGGTCGCGGGTAGATCGCGCGAGACGGTCCAACCTAGTGACAACGAGCACGTCGCCGGGGCCTAGCGCCTTAATCGCCCGTGCGAACTCGCGACGATTATCCGTGCTCGCGCCGCTGACCTTCTCCGCATAGACCTTCACCGCGCCAGCTTCCCGCAGCGCCGCTTGCTGTGACGCAAGGGTTTGCCCATCGGTCGATACCCGAGCATAGCCGTACACCGTCATATCCTGCCCTCCGCACCCTTGAGTTTCGTTCATATCTTTTGCACAGAATAAACCAAGCAAACTCAAAGGCAATCGTTTTGTGCGAAAATTATAACTTTCGTTCAGCTTGGTGCGATGCGCGATAACGCTTCGCCGCAGCGGACGTGCGACCCACCCCCGGGGCCAAAAATTAGGCGCGCGGCTCGGGCCATAGGGGCTCTCAGAAAAAGTTATGAAATATCCGAATTGGCTCGGAGCTAAGCGTTTAGCCATTTCCAATAACGAAGGGCCAGAAAGGCACAGCCGCGGACTAGCATCGGAAGCAACAAGGCGAGACCAAACACGCTGATAAAGGCGGCGATTGCAGTGCCAAAGTTTAAGGTCAAGTATTTGAGCCGGTCGAGGTGATATTCGTACTCTCCACCCAGCTCAAATTTTTCTTTGTCGCGGCTACAGATATAGTAGCGAATGAAGTCGTTATCCGAGCGCACGAAGTCGGCCTCCGACTGACAGTTGTTAGATTTTTGAAGGGAGGCCGCGAGGCTTTCTTTCTCTTGTGACGTCAGCGGCACCCATACCCCGTATGAAGGCTGCGCATTGTAAGTACGGAAAACAAATGGGGATGCAAGGGCTCCGACGATTGCGAGCGATAATGCGATCTTCCATTGCCGTACTTTCCGTGTCGGACGCGAAGGCGCACGTATCCGTTCGTTGCTTGGCTTGAGCGGATTTTGCAACGCTCCTTTTGATTGCTCGATAGGTAGTCTAGCTACCCAATAGAGCGACATTGAAGTTGCATCCAATGCCCAAAGTTTGTTTGCGAACAAAATTGAGATAATTAGCCAACTCGTTGGAACTGGCCGAAATGTCTCAATCTTATCTTCGCGTTGCTCAAGCATCATTTACAAGGATTGTCGGCATGTCAGCCGCCATTAAAATAGAACTTAGTTCAAACAATTGCACAATTTGTGGGGGGTGGCCCGAGAAATATCGTTGGGCGCGGCGGGAGATGATTGAGGGATTGCCGCTGGATGACGACCCCATTTGCGACGAATGCCTTACCGTCTTTTGGCAGCGGCTGATTAACCCACCGGAGCCGTCCAGCAACCACTAGTCCGCCAGTGGTTGCTCTGTGGTAGCTACAGCAACTCTTGGAGTTTATAAGATAGAGCTAAATACTTGATTTCACTGGTACAGTTGGGTGGGCTCGAACCACCGACCTCCTGTTCCACAGACAGGCGCTCTAACCAACTGAGCTACAACTGCATCCTGACCCGCGCGATGCGGGTGCGAACGGGCCGGAAACTAGGTGCAATGCCGGTGTTTGGCAAGTCCGCGATGATCGGGATTTCGGGACTGTTCCTGAAAAAATCCGGCCTCGCGAACGCGCTATCCGCGCATGAGAGCCCGCGAGGTTACGCCGCCGGCTGGAACAGCTTGGCAACGCTGTCCTTGAACGGCTCGACGACGTCGGTTGCGACCTTGCGTGACAGTTCCACCAGTTCCCGCGACTGATCGGTAAGGGTTTCCACCTGCTTGCGCGTATGGGCCTGCAAGAGCTCGGCGGCCTGCGGGAAGGATTTCACGCCGGCCAGTTGCTGCGCCAGATCGAACATGGCGAATGTATTGGCCTGGAAGAATCCCAGCATTTTGGTCGAATAGTCGCTGATGCCCTTGCTGGTGACGTCGAACACCGCCTCGACTGCGACGTTGTTGCCCTGGGCTACGTCCTTGAGCCGATCGTAATTCTGCTGCGCCTGGGCGACGCCGCTTTCGACGAGCGCGCGAACCGGCTCGGGAATGCCGAAGGTTGTCGCGGGAATGGAGAAGGAATGGGAAAAATCGGCCATGGCAGCGCCCCCTATTCGATGACTTCAAGCTGGCGCCATCCACATGTGACGCGACATCTTGCCGAACCGAGCCGCATATACGTACGTCGCCCATCAAGGTCCCCAGCCCGCCCCTTCTACCAAGATTTTTTGTGCAATGCAATATATCCGACCAATCGTCCGGTAGGTAAATTGGCTAAGGCGTGGGCCGGCGGCTGGGCCGCCTTCCGATTCCGCCCCGCGTGAGTCGCCAAATTAACGCTATTGCGGCTTTCATTTGCACGGCTCCGAGCTAACCGTGGACCGGATCGCGGCCGGAGGCGATACTAACCAAATGTTAAGCCTGTTTGCCCGAGTGCGCCCCTCGGACAGCGATTCTTAGGCATCCGGACCTCAACCATGGCGTGGCGATGAACAACGCGGAATTCCAGTTGCGAGGACTGCACGACGCCCGGCTGGCGGTTCACGCCACCAGTGCGTCGCCGGCCTGGCTATGGACGCCGGACGGTGCGCACCTGTTATGGGCAAACCCGGTCGGCGTCGCGCTGCTCGGCGCGGCCAATGCCCGGGCACTCGCCGCCCGGACTTTCAGTCCCGCCGATCAGCAGCGCCGCCAGGTGGCCCAACTCGCCGTGTGGCTGCTGCCGGACATGCCGCCGCGCCTGGAGCGGCTGCGCGGCTTCGGTGCGCCGCTCGGCGGCCTCGTCACCTGCATCTGCACCCGCCTGCCATTCGCCAGTGGCGAGGACGGAATCCTGATCGTCGCCGCCGCGCCGATGGGACGCGCGATGCCGCTCGACGAAAGGCTGCGGCGCATTGTCGAAGCTGTCGAGACGCCGATGGCGGCGTTTACACACGACGGCCGATTGGCCGGCGCCAGCGAAACCGCACGGCCGCTGCTCGGCGGCCGCAATCTTGCTAACGCCGATCTGGCGCGACCGCGCGATGAGGCGCTGAACACCGGCCATGCCGAGGCCACCATCGACATCGGGCATGTCGTGCTGCAACGAATCGGCAGCGGCAACGACATCGGTTTGATCGCGACCATCACGCCGGTCGTCGTGCCGGCCGCGATCCCGCATGAGGACAGTGCATCGCCAGAGCCGATCGCGCCGTCAACTCCGGAGTCCATCGAACCAGCGACGGCGCGCATGTCGCCATGGGAAACGCTCGTCGATTTGGACAACGACGCGGATGCGCCCACGCCAGATGCGCCGGTCGCCGACGAAATCGCAGCCGACACATCAATCGCACCCGGCACATCAGAGAGCGATGCAACCGCGACACCGGAAGCGCCGCCGGCGAACGATTCCGTCGAGGTGCCGGAGCCGATCTGGCGTCATCCATCCGATCACGATGAAGCAGTCGCGGCCGATGTATCGGCCGTTATTCCGCAAACTGAAACGCCCGCCGTCGATCATATCGCTCGAGACGTCCCGGCGGCTGCACCAGCTATCGTTTCGCCAATACAAAGCGCGGTGCAGCCGATCCGCTTCGTCTGGCAGATGAACGCCGACGGCCGCTTCCTGCTCGGCTCCGATGATTTCATGCGTTTGATCGGCGCGCATACCGCCGGAGAATTCGGTCGGCCATGGCATGAGATTGTCGAGGCGCTCGATCTGGATCCGCACGGCCTCGTCGAAAAGGCCGTGGCGACACGCGAAACCTGGAGCGGCATCACGCTGAACTGGCCGGTGGACAATCACGGCCAGCGCCTCCCGGTGGAGTTGTCCGGACTGCCGGTGTTCGACCGCGCGCGCAACTTCGCGGGCTATCGCGGCTTCGGGGTCTGCCGCGATCTCGCGCGGCTCAGCGAATTGACGAACGCTCAACACACGACGCTCTTTCACGATATTCCCGCACCGCGCCCGCTCGCCGCCGATGTTCCGCACGCGCCAACTCCGAGCGCAGAGACTGTGCCGACGCCGCCCTCCCTCGAACACACCTCTGCGCCGGTGGAAGCACCGCTTTCCCCGCCAACCGATCCGGATACGAGCTTGGATAACGTCCTAGAGACTCCTCAGAACGTGGTGCCGTTCCGGCCCGCGCCCGATGCGAAATTGCCGACGCTGACGCCGGTGGAAAACAACGCCTTCCACGAATTGGCCCGGCAACTGTCGGCACGGCTGGAAAGCGAAACAAGCGAGACCGAAACGACGTCGTCCGATGGCGGCGAAAAGACTGGCATATCTGCGAAGTCGGAAGCCAAGCGCGACGTTTCTCCGATCGACTTGCAACAGCCCTCCGCATCGCCTCACGGCGACAGCGCGCGCGATACGCAACTGCTGGACCTGATGCCGTCCGGCGTGCTGGTCTATCGGTTGGAGCGACTGCTTTACGTCAACCGCGCCTTCCTTACGCGCGTCGGTTTCGACGATCGGAATGCGCTGGATGCCGCCGGCGGTCTCGACGCGCTTTACATCGATCCGGCGGACGCCGTCGCGAACAGCATCGACGACGCCGGGACGGCGGTGACGGTCGCCACTCAAAACTCATCGATCGCCCCAGCGCAGGCTCACCTCTCCACGATCACATGGGGCGGAGAACCGGCACTGGCCCTGATTCTGACCGAAACCGCGAGTGCAACAGCGGCCACGCCCGCCGCGATTGCTACGCCCTCGCCTCCGCCTCCCGCCGCCGGTCAGGTCAATGCCGAAGAACTCGGCGCGATTCTCGATACCATGGCCGAAGGCGTGGTGATGTTCGATCGCACCGGCCGCATCAGCGCCTGTAATCGCAGCGCCGAGGCGCTGTTCGGCGCCAGCGGCGACGAACTCACGCAGCGGACCTTGCCGGACTTGTTCGCGCCGGAAAGCGAAAAGGCGGTGCGTGACTATTTCGACAGCGTCGCCAACGCCGATGCCGCCAGCCTGCTCGACCATGGGCGCGAAGTGTTGGGACGCGTGCGCGAAGGCGCATTCCTGCCGCTGGCGATGACGATGGGCCGCACCATGCCCGGCAGCCCGAACTACTTCGCGGTGTTCCGCGATCTGACGCAGAGCAAGAAGGACGAAGCCGCGCAGCACCTCGCGCGCCGCCAGACCGAACGTGCCGCCACCGCGAAGGCCGACGTGCTGGCGCGCGTCAGCCACGAGATCCGCACGCCGCTCAACGCCATCATCGGCTTCGCCGACGTCATGATCGACGAGCGTTTCGGGCCGCTGGGCCACGAGCGCTATGCCGATTACCTCAAGGACATTCGCGCGTCCGGTGAACGGGTTTCGGCCATCATCGATGAAATGCTCGACCTGTCGCGGGCCGAAACCGGCAAGCTCGACCTGGCCTTCGGCCACCACGATCTCAACGACCTGCTGGAGCAGTGTGTCGCGGTGATGCAGCCGCGCGCCAATCGCGAGCGGATCATCATCCGCACATCGCTCGCCCATACGCTGCCGAGCATCGTTGCCGACGCCCGCACGCTGCGACAGATCGCGATGAACCTGATCGGCAATTCGATCCATCTCGCCAATGCCGGCGGACAGGTGATCGTCTCCAGCGCGCTCTCCGATGACGGCGATGTCGTATTGCGGGTGCGTGACACCGGACACGGCATGAACGACAACGAACTCGCCGCCGCCGTCGAACCGTTCGGTGCGCCGATGCCGGACCAGACGCCGGGCCACGTCGGCGTCAGCCTCGCGCTGACCAAGGCCTTGGTCGAAGCCAACCGCGCGCGGTTCCAGATCAAGAGCGTGCCGCGATCAGGAACGCTGATCGAAGTGACCTTCCCGCGGATCACCGCGCGAGCATAACGCTTGCGTGAACGACAGCGCGGCGGCAATCGACTGGTTCCAAGCCGCTGCGATATCAGGCTCGGGCGTGCTGGTCTCCGAACCGCACGCGTCGTATAGTCGTCGCGCACGGATCAACGGAGCGCGGATGTCGACGTTCTCGGGAAAATGCGGTCTCGCCATCGTGGCGACGGTCTTGGGCCTGATCGCGTCCGCCGCGCATGCCCAATCTGAGCCGGTGCGATACTGGATTCCGTTCGGCCCCTTCGGTTTCGGCGACGGCGCAACCGCGACGACGGGCATGGAGACGTACAGCAACGTTCCGGATTTCAGCTTCGGAAACACTGATAAGACCGGCTTTGTCTTCAGAAGCTACAGCGCTCCGGTCACTGCGCTCACGTCCAGTTTCGGATGGAACGGGCTTGGCAACGCGACCGCGTTCAGCACGCTCGATTCGCTGTCCCACGAACGCACGCAGTTCGGCTACAACTTCAAGGGCGCGGGCGACATGCCGGTGACGTTGTTCGGCGGCGTCGATACCCTGAAATACAACCCGGACGCTTTCAGCACGATCACGTCATTCAACTCGACCCCCGGCACGGCTGCCGTCTACGGCGTCCATGCAGGCATCGAGGTGCGGCCGACATCGAACCTCAGCCTGTCTTTCTCGGCCGGCTATACGCAGCAGCAACCCGGCCTCGCCGGTGGTGACCTGAGTTCGTCCCTGCTACCCAGAGCGCTTGGCGGGACGCGTTAGAGCGGGTTACGCATTCCTCAGCGTCTGACCGGCAATTCGTTTTGCAGGCAGATTTGCAACTCGAAAAGAGTCGTCCCTGCGCAGGGACGACCTTTTTCGCAGAACCAGTTTTGCGCTTTTGCGCTCGCCGCTCAGGCGTTCTTCAGCGCGACGCGAAACTCGGCTTCGGTCTTCGACTTCACCTCATCGAGGGTGACGCCGTCGGCCAGTTCGATCAGCGCCATGCCGTCGTTGCCGTGCTTGTCGATGGTGAACACCGCGAGGTCTGTGACCACCATGTCCACCACGCGCTCGCCGGTCAGCGGCAGGTTGCATGTCTTCAGCAGCTTCGGGCCGTCCTTCGCGACGTGCTCCATCACCACCACGACGCGCTTGACGCCGGCGACGAGGTCCATCGCGCCGCCCATGCCCTTGACCATCTTGCCGGGGATCATCCAGTTGGCGAGGTCACCGTTCTGCGCCACCTGCATCGCGCCGAGGATCGACAGGTCGATATGGCCGCCGCGCACCATGCCGAAGGAATCAGCGCTGGAGAAGTAGCTGGTGTCCGGCAACTCGGTCACCGTCTGCTTGCCGGCGTTGATGAGGTCGGGGTCTTCCTCGCCCTCATACGGAAACGGCCCCATGCCGAGCATGCCGTTCTCGCTCTGCAACGAGACGTCGACGCCGTCCGGAATGAAATTCGAAACCAGCGTCGGGATGCCGATGCCGAGGTTGACGTAGAAGCCGTCGCGCAATTCCTTCGCTGCGCGGGCGGCCATCTGATCGCGGGTCCATGCCATCGCTCTCTCCTACAATCCTGAACGTTATGCGGGGCGCTTGCGCAGGGTGCGCTGCTCGATGCGCTTCTTGTCGGTGCCCACCTCGATGATGCGCTGAACGAAGATGCCCGGCGTATGGATGTGATCGGGATCGATCTCGCCGGCCGGCACCAGATGCTCGACCTCGGCAACGGTGATCTTGGCGGCGGTCGCCATCATCGGGTTAAAGTTGCGCGCCGTCTTGCGGTAGACCAGATTGCCCGCCGTATCGCCCTTCCAGGCGTGGACGATGGCCAGATCGCCGAACAGGCCGCGTTCCATCAGGTACTTCTGGCCGTCGAATTCCTTCACTTCCTTGCCTTCGGCGATCAGCGTGCCGACGCCGGTTTTGGTGTAGAACGCCGGGATGCCCGCGCCGCCGGCACGAATGCGCTCGGCCAGCGTACCCTGCGGACAGAACTCCAATTCCAGTTCGCCGGCGAGGAATTGCTGTGCGAACAGCTTGTTCTCACCCACGTAGGACGAGATCATTTTCTTGATCTGCCGCGTCTCCAGGAGGCGGCTGAGCCCGATACCGTCGACGCCGGCATTGTTGGATACCACGGTCAGATTCTTGACGCCGGAATCGCGCAGCGCATCCGACAGCGTCTCCGCGATGCCGCACAGGCCGAAGCCGCCGGACATCACCATCATGCCGTCCTTGAGAATGCCTTCGAGTGCCGATTTGGCGTCGGGATAAACCTTGTTCATGGGGATACGACCTGATCGAGGAAAGACGCGGGAAATTGGGCGTGCCAGGGTGGCGAACGTCAAATCTAAGTTGTATTAGGCGAAATCGCCGCGGGACGTCAATTGCGGTGGGCCAGCTCCCGCGCCACATGGGCAGCCTTGAAAGCGTCAAGAAAACCCATCAAGTTGCGCGGGATCGTGGCCCCGAGGCTGGCGCCGCCCTCACACATCAACCGATCCGAGTAGGCCATTGACTATCACCCAAGGAATGAAGCGCCTGGGGTTGCCGATCGCGGCAATCCTCGGCGTCGTACTGGCCGGTCTGGCCAGCATGTCCTTGCTGCTCGACCGGGACGCCCTGCGCCAGGCCGTCGAAGCGCAGATCCGCGCCGTCACCGGGCTGGACCTGATGGTCAATGGCGGGATCGACGTCACCGTGTTTCCGCAGAGCCGCGTGGTCTTCCATAACGTCGGATTGAAGGGCGGCGGCGCGACGGATGCGGCACTCAGCGTCGATACGATGGTGGCGAACCTGCGGCTGCTGCCGCTTCTGATGCAACGCTTCCAGATCGCCGACGTGATTCTGGCGCGGCCGCAAATCCGGGTGGTGCGGGAGGCTGACGGCAGCAGCAACTGGACGCCGTTCATCGAGACCTTGACCCGTACCGTCAAGCCGGGTGCGGAAAGCCCGCTGTCGTTCTCGGAAATCCGCATTCAGGACGGCCGCCTGACCTATACCGACGCCACCAAGCAGGTCGAAACCATCGGGGACATCAACCTCTCGCTGGCGTGGCCCTCGATCTCGCGCTCGTTCGCCGCCACCGGTCAGTTCGACTGGCGCGGCGCGCGCGTCGACGGCAGCATCAGCGTCAATGACTTCATCGCCGCGCTGTCCGGCGAGCGCTCGGGACTGAAGGTTCGCATCGCCGCGCCGGCCTTGAAACTCGCGTTCGACGGCGCCGTCGCCAACAAGACCAGCCTGGTGATGGACGGCACGCTGACGGCGGACAGCAACTCGCTGCGCAATGCGCTGCGCTGGTTCGGGCAGGCACCGCCCGGCCGCGGCGGGTTCGGGCGGTTCGCGCTCAAGGCGCGCGCCAACCTGGTCGGCCCGTCTTTGGCGCTCACCAACGTCAATGTCGAACTCGACGGCAACGCCGCCGAAGGCGTCATGACCTACAGCAATATCGGACGCCAGACCCTGCAAGCGACGCTGGCCGCCGGCACGCTCGATTTCACGCCCTATGTCAGCACGTTCCGGTGGCTGGCCTCCGGCGCGCGCGACTGGAATCGGCAACTGTTCGACTTGAGCGCGCTCTCGACCACCGATCTCGACATTCGCCTGTCCGCCGCCAAGCTGACGGTCGGATCGACCAAACTCGGCCGCACCGCGCTCGGCGCCAACCTGC
>ERZ778029.1463-NODE-1463-length-19918-cov-4.512259_pt1 | contig 19918 bp, 11 predicted proteins | sample MGYA00375759_ERZ778029 | MGnify/ENA primary metagenome ERZ778029 (study PRJEB29350, sample SAMN05389819) | bioreactor metagenome | isolation source: Ammonium sulfate bioreactor | place: South Africa: University of Cape Town | collected 2014-04-04 ...
CAGCTGCCCGCCGTCCCGGACGACTGGGGCATCTGCGTCTGGGACGCCCGGGGCCACGGAAGCTCGTCCTTCGACGGACGCTTCACCTTCGCCGCCCTCGCCGGCGACCTCGCCGCCCTGCTCCAGACCATGCCGGCAACCAGGATCGTTCTGGTCGGGCAGTCGATGGGCGGAAACCTCGCCCAGTTCCACGTCGCCACGCATCCCGGAGCGATCAGCCAGCTGGTGCTCATCGGCTGTACCGACAACCACGGCAGCCTCAGCCGGGGCGAACAGGTGCTGCTCGCCCTCTCCGTCCCCATCCTGGCCGCGTACCCCTGGCGAACGGCCGTCCGGCAGTCGGCGGCGGCCTGCGGGACCACCCAGACCACTCGCGACTACGCCGAACGGACGCTCACGGCCACCGGACGGCGCCGCTTCCTGCACGTTCTGGACGCGACCCGGCAGGCCATCCGTCCCGACCCGACCTACCGGCTGCCGGTTCCCACGCTCCTCCTGCTCGGAGAGTTCGACCGCAGCGGCAACATCGCCGCCGCCATGCGCTCGTGGCCGGACCGCGACCCACAGGCGCGCCTGGTGGTGGTGGCCGGGGCTGGCCACAACGCGAACCAGGACTCCCCCGACGCCGTCAACGCCGAACTGGCGGCCTTCCTCGGCTGGTGACAGCGGTCGGCTTTCACCCAAGCGGCAACCACGAGTCTCAGTCCTCGGCGAGCACGATCACCCGGTCGCCCTTGCCGAACGTGATCCGGTCAGCCTTCACCGGATTCACCCGGACGCCGTAGGCGCGGCGACTGTCATGGGCGGCCTCCGCGAGCCGGTAGCCGATGGCCGTCTCGCCACGACGACGGGCCGCCTCCAGCACGGAGTAGAAGTCGACGGTCGCGCCCGGGATGACGTAGAAGTCGGCCGGTCTCAGGTAGATCTCGCTGCCGGCCGGGGAGAACAGCTGGGCGAACACGTCGGCCAGAGCCCGGTTCTCCGAGATCTGGGTGAGCATCAGGGCGACCAGCTTGTCGCTGACGATGAAGTCGTCCGCTCTGGTCACCTCGGCCAGTTCGCGGTTGGCGTCGTCCAGCATCTCGCTGACGATGTTGAGGTCGATGTCGGTCCGGTCGGCGATGTCGCGCAGGTGCAGCAGCGTGACCAGGGTCCGGCTGTCGGCCTGCTCCGGTTCGTAGGCCTCGGTGTCGGCGAGCAGGATGATGTGGTTGAATCCGGCCACGTCGAGGGAGTCCAGGACGGAGCGCTTCGCCGGGTCGCCATCGACGACCCTGGCGCTCAGGTGCTGCAGCGGTGGCAGCTCCAGCTCGCCGCGGGGAGTGACGACCACCACTTCAGAGCCGGTCGCCACGTACTCGTCCAGTTCGCTGAGCATCATCGGCAGCACCGTGCTCACGCCGAGCACCAGGGTCCGCTCGGGAGCCGGCGGACGCGGGCTGACGCTGGCCAGGTGCGCGGTGTCGATGGACGCCGGAGGATCGCCGAGCGCGATCTCCGAGTCGTCGGACGCCACCACGACGATCCGGTCGCCGGCCCCGACGACCGTGTCGGCCGGCGGGTTGAGCAGCACCCGTCCGTCGGTCGTGAGCAGCCCGATCGCGCTGCAGTTCCCGAACGCCAGTTGCGCGTCGAAGTAGGTCCGGCCGACCAGGTCGGGCTGGTCGGTGAAGTACAGCTCGTCGCCCTCGAAGTCGAGGAACTCCTGGTAGACGACCGACAGGCCGGACTGCCGGCAGCTCTGGACGGTGATCCGTCCGATCACCTCGGGGCCGATCACCCAGTGCACCTCGTCGCGTCCGACCAGCCGGGCGACTTCGAGGTTCGCCGGGTCGCTGAGTTCAGCGACGGCGTGATAGCCGCCGTCCGGCCGGGAGGGACCGTTGGTCAGAGCGAGAGCCGCCTTGATCACCTCGGCGTCCGGGTCGTCGCAGTCCTGGGGCGCGAGCAGGATGATGCTGCGCGCCCACTGCGGGCTGCCGAGGTGGAGATCGGCCAAGCTCTTCGGATCCCCGGTACGGCAGATCAGCCTGGTGTGGCCGAGCGGCCCGGCGTGCGCGTGCAGGTCGTCCTCCATCTCGACCTTGTCCTTGTCGGCGAGGATCACGATCGTCGCCCGCCCCCGCGACTCGTTCGCGAGGGCCAGCTCGGAGACGATCGAGTGCACCTTCGGGCTCCACCCCAGAATCAGCGTGTGGTCGTGCTCGAGCACCCGGGAGCGACCCTTCCGTAGCTGCGCCACCTTGTCGTCGAACGCGCCGGAGATGATGCCGATCAGGCTGGCGACGATGATCAGGCCGCCGATGGTGATCACGAGCATGAAGATCCGGAAGCCCCAGCCCGCGTCCCCGCCCATCGTTCCCGGGTCCAGCGTCCGCATCAGGCCGCCCCACAGGATGTCGATGAAGTCGCCGTCGCCGGCGTCGTCGGGGAAGGCCCGGAACAGCCAGACCAGAGCGCCGACGACCAGCACCAGGACGATCGTGGCCACCCCCAGCAGTGCCATCAGCGCGATCGTCCCGCGGGACATCACAGTGTCGAACCAGTAGCGGACGCGCTCACCCAGGCTTGGTGTCTCCACAGCTCCCCCTCCGTCGCGATTGGCGCGAACGATAGCGTCCGACTGCGGACGGGGGAACCCCGATCAGGAATCCGCTGCGCCCGGTCCCGGCACCAGCGGGGGCACCAGCACACCGCCGGCCGCGGGGTCACCGGCGCCGAGCGCGGCCAGCAGGACGGCCACCACCTGCTCGGTCCTGCCGGAGCCGGCGGAGAGCGGCTCGACGAAATCGTGCATCCACTTCAGTTCAGAGTCGATGCAGGCGATGCCGGTCACGTCCGAGCGGGGGAAGAAGACGGTGTCGGCGAGCTCCCTGGCTGCGTCCTTGCGGATCGCGAAGTCGCCCGGGTTCTCGACCAGCACCGTCCGGGCGAGTCGGTGGCCAACCGGGGTCGAATGGTCGAACAGCGCCTCGGACAGGTGCAGGAACGGGATGATGCCCGGCACCGGGAACCCCGGATAGGCGTGCGGGCTGCCGACGATCTTCTCCTTCACCCGCGGGTCCCACCACCAGTACAGCCTCGGCACGATCCGCGGGAACTTCACCAGCAGCCGGACGAGCGGCATCGGCGCACCGGTCGGCGCCACCAGGGGGGCGGCGAGCACCAGCCTGCTGACCTCCGTCCGGGTGGCCGCGGCCCAGCCGGCCAGGGTCGCACCGGCCGACAGGCCGACCACCCACACCGGGTCACCGAAGCCGGCGGCGATGTCGATCGCCGCGTCCACGTTGGTCACCAACGCGGTCGTGGTGAGGTCGGCCAGTTCCCGGTTCAGCACGTCCGGCAGGCCGTGGTACGGCATCCGGGGCAGCAGCACCCGATAGCCCAGCTCGGCGAGGGCCTCGGCCACCGCGGCGAACTGGGACGGCGCGTTGGTGAAACCGTGCCAGATCACCACCGTCGCGATCGCCGCGCCGACGGGCTCGACCAGCCGCGTCCTGGTCGCCTCGGGCAGGGCGGCGTCCAGGGCCATCAGGGCCGCCAGCCGCTCCCGGGCCTGCGCCGGATCAGCGGCCGGATCGACCGAACCAGGCCGCGGCGGGGCAACCGGAAGCAGCCGGCGGAACCAGGCCGGCTTGGGTGTTGACGTCAGCGCACGCATCTCGGTGCGAACAATACCGACCGGATTCAGAGTGGCGACAAGGGTTCTCGCTACGATTCAGGTGCGGACGCAGACGCGTCCGCCTGAGAGAAAGAACCGCCACCATGCCCGAATTCTGGTCCACGCTGGGTAACACCCTCTGGTACGCCCTGATGATCGTCGTCTTCATCTCCTACCTCTTCGCCCTGTTCGCGGTGGTCGGAGACCTGTTCCGCGACCGGAAGCTGAACGGTGTGGCGAAGGCCATCTGGATCATCTTCCTGATCTGGATCCCGTTCCTGACCCTGCTCGCCTACCTGATCTTCCGCGGCGCCGGCATGGCCGAGCGCTCGGAGGCGGCCGCCAAGCAGCAGAAGGCCGCGGCCGACGACTACATCCGTTCGGTCGCCGGGAGCCCCGCGGACGAGATCGCGCGGGCGAAGTCCCTGCTCGACGCCGGCACGATCAGCGCCGACGAGTACGCAGCGCTGAAGGCCAAGGCACTGGCCTGAGCCCACTCCCGGGTTGCCGGGACGAGGGTCCATCGAGAGCCACCGTTCCGGTCATTCGCTCCAGCACAGGCTGTGGCGTTTGGCCGGAAGGGTGGCTCTCGACTCGTTCGGGGGACCGCGGCCAGCCATTTCCGCGACCGCGGGCTTGCGTTAAACCACCTTGTCAGCACATGTCCCACCGGTAGATTGCGTAGTGAAACTCCGCAATTTCACTGAAGGGGTGTCCCATGGCCCGCGACATCACCGAGCTCCCCGACCTGGCGACCGAAGGTGGACGGGTCGCGCCCGTCCGCAGCCGGATGCCGATCTACCTGGACCGGTTGCCACCGTGCAACAACGCCTGTCCGGCTGGCGAGAACATCCAGGAGTGGCTCCGCCTGGTCAAGGCCGGCCAGGAGGAGGACGCCTGGCGCGAGCTGGTGAAGAACAACCCGTTCCCCGCCATCCACGGACGCGTCTGCTACCACCCCTGTGAGGCCGCCTGCAACCGCGAGGAGCTGGACGGCGCGGTCTCCATCCACTCCGTCGAGCGCTACCTCGGCGACCTGGCCATCGAGCGCGGCTGGACGTTCGACAAGCCCCGCTTCTCCTCCGGACGCAAGGTGCTGGTCATCGGTGCCGGCCCGTCCGGCCTGAGCGCAGCCTGCCAGCTGGCCCGGATGGGCCACGAGGTGGAGATCCGCGACTCCTCCCCGCTGCCCGGCGGCATGATGCGCTACGGCATCCCGGAGTACCGGCTCCCCCGCAACGTCCTGGACGCCGAGATCGCCCGGCTGGTCGACCTCGGCGTGAAGATCACCACCGACTACACCGTCACCGACCTGCTCGCCGACCAGGCCGAGGGCGGCTTCGAGGCCGTCTTCGTCGCCATCGGCGCGCACCTGTCCAAGCGGGTGGACATCCCCAACCAGGACGCGTCCAAGATCGTGGACGCGGTCAGCTTCCTCCGCGACGTCGCCTCCGGCGAGCGGCCGATGATCGGCCGCAAGGTCGCCGTCTACGGCGGCGGCAACACCGCGATGGACGCCGCCCGGGTCGCCCGGCGGCTGGGCGCGGAGGAGTCCATCGTCGTCTACCGGCGCACCAAGGAGCAGATGCCGGCCCACGCCGACGAACGTGAGGGCGCCGAGAGCGAGGGCGTCACCATGAACTGGCTGCGGACCATCAGCAGCATGGACGCCGACGAGCTCACCGTCGAGGTGATGGAGCTGGACGAGAACGGCCGCGCCCGCGGCACCGGACGGTTCGAGAAGCTCGAGGCCGACACCGTCATCCTCGCACTCGGCCAGGAGACCGACTCCAACTTCCTGCGCAAGATCCCCGGCATGCACTTCGAGCACGACGTCGTCGGAGTCGATCCGCGGACGCTGATGACGAACGTGCCCGGCATCTTCGCCGGCGGCGACGCCGTCCCGTCCGAGCGGACGGTGACCATCGGCGTCGGCCACGGCAAGCGCGCCGCCCGGCAGATCGACGCCTGGCTGGCCGGACGCGAGACCCCCGGCCGGCCCAAGCACGAGCTGGCCGACTTCGGCAAGCTCAACCTGTGGTACTTCGGCGACGCCCGCGGCCACACCCAGCCCGAGCTCGCCCCCGAGGACCGGGTCACCGACTTCGACGAGATCGTCGGCGGGCTGTCCGACGAGCAGGCGCACACCGAGGCGGCCCGCTGCCTGTCCTGCGGCAACTGCTTCGAGTGCGACGGCTGTCTCGGCTCCTGCCCGGAGGACGCGATCATCAAGCTCGGTCCGGGCAATCGTTACCGCTACGACTACGACAAGTGCACCGGCTGCAGCACCTGCGCCGACCAGTGCCCGGTCGGCGCGATCAAGATGGTGGAGGAGGTCCGGTGAGCACCGTGATCATCGACGGCAACGAGGCGGCCGCATCGGCGTCCTTCCGGCTGAACGAGCTGTGCAGCATCTACCCGATCACGCCGAGCTCGACGATGGCCGAGCTCGCCGACGAGTGGGCGTCCCGGGGCCAGGCGAACGTGTACGGGCTGATCCCGACCGTGATCGAGATGCAGTCCGAGGGCGGAGCGGCCGGCGCGCTGCACGGCGCCCTCCAGGGCGGCGCGCTGTCGACGACGTTCACCGCGTCGCAGGGACTGCTGCTGATGATCCCGAACATGTACAAGATCGCCGGTGAGCTGACCTCGACGGTGTTCAACGTGGCCGCCCGCTCGCTGGCCGCGCAGGGTCTCTCCATCTACGGCGACCACCAGGACGTGATGGCCGTCCGCCAGACCGGCTTCGCACTGCTGAACTCCTCCAGCGTCCAGGAGGCGCACGACATGGCGGCGGTGTCGCAGCTGGCGACGCTGCGGTCCCGGGTGCCGTTCCTGCACTTCTTCGACGGCTTCCGGACCAGCCACGAGGAGAACAGCTGCGAGCTGCTCACCGACGACCAGTTGCGGGAGCTGGTGCCCGAGGACCTCGTCCGCGCCCACCGCGAACGGGCGCTGTCGCCGGAGCACCCCTACATCCGCGGGACGGCGCAGAACCCCGACACCTACTTCCAGGGACGCGAGTCGGCCAACCCGTACTACAACGCGGTGCCGGGCATCGTCACCGAGTCGATGGACGCGTTCGCCGCCATCACCGGGCGGCAGTACCACCTGGTCGACTACTACGGCGACCCGGAGGCCGACCGGGTGCTGGTGATCATGGGCTCCGGCGCCCAGACCGTCCGCTCGACCGTGGCGTACCTCAACGCCCAGGGCGAGAAGGTCGGCGTCGTCCAGCTCCGGCTGTACCGTCCCTTCCCGGTGGCGGAGATCCTGGCCGCGATCCCGGCGTCCGCCCGCGTCGTCGCTGTGATGGACCGGACGAAGGAGCCGGGTGCCGGCGGCGAGCCGTTGTTCCTGGACGTCGCCGCCGCCCTCGGTGAGGCGTACGCGGCCGGACGGTTGCAGCACCTGCCGACGATCGTCGGCGGCCGGTACGGGCTGTCCAGCAAGGAGTTCACCCCGGCGATGGTCGCCGGGATCTACGCCGAGCTGGCGAAGGACAGCCCGCGTCCCCGGTTCACGATCGGCATCAACGACGACGTCACCCAGCTCAGCCTCGACTACGACCCGTCGGTCGACCTGGAGGACCCGGCCACCCTGCGCGCAGTCTTCTACGGCCTCGGCTCGGACGGGACGGTCGGCGCCAACAAGAACTCCGTGAAGATCATCGGCGCCATCGAGAACACGTACGCGCAGGGCTACTACGTCTACGACTCGAAGAAGTCGGGCTCCCGGACCGTGTCGCACCTGCGGTTCGGGCCGAACCCGATCGAGGCGCCCTATCTGGTCAGCAAGGCCGGCTTCATCGGCGTCCACCACTGGTCGATCCTGGAGCGGGTGGACGTACTCGAGTTCGCCCGTCCCGGCACGATCCTGCTGATCAACACCCCCTACGAGCCGGACGACACCTTCGCGCACCTGCCCGAGCCGATGCAGGCGAAGATCATCGAACTCGGCATCGAGCTGTGGGCGATCGACGCCAACCTGGTGGCCCGCAAGGCCGGCATGGGACGGCGGACGAACACCGTCCTGCAGACCTGCTTCTTCGCGATCAGTGAGGTGCTGCCGAAGTCCGAGGCGATCGCCGAGGTGAAGCGGACGATCCGCAAGACCTACGCCCGCAAGGGCGCCGACGTGGTCGCCAAGAACGAGGCAGCGGTCGACGCGACGGTCGAGAACCTGTTCCGGATCGCGGTCCCGGCCGCGCCGGTCAGCGAGGTGGGGATGATCCCGCCGGTGCCGGCGACAGCACCCGAGTTCGTCCGGGACGTCACCGCGTCCATGCTGCTCGGGACGGGCGACCAGCTGCCGGTCAGCGCGCTGCCGGTGGACGGCACCTACCCGTCCGGGACGACGAAGTACGAGAAGCGGAACATCTCCGACATCGTCGCCGAGTGGGATCCGGACGCCTGCATCCAGTGCGGCAACTGCGCGTTCGTCTGCCCGCACGCCGTGCTGCGGGCGAAGTACTACACCGAATCGGCGCTGGACGGCGCCCCGGACGGCTTCCAGTCCGCGCCACTGAACGCCGCCGGCTTCCCGGGCTCGCGCTACACCCTGCAGGTGTACGCGGAGGACTGCACCGGCTGCGGCCTGTGCGTCGAAGCCTGCCCGGTGAAGCCGCTCGGCTCCGGCGGTGAGCGCAAGGCGATCAATCTCGCCCCGCTGCCGGAACCCCGGACGAAGACGAAGGAGAACGTCGCCTTCTTCGAGACGATCCCGGTGAACCGGCGCTCGCGGATCGACTTCGCGAACGTCCGCGGCACCCAGTTCCTGGAGCCGCTGTTCGAGTTCTCCGGTGCCTGCTCGGGCTGCGGCGAGACGCCGTACCTGAAGCTGCTCACCCAGCTGTTCGGCGGCCGGGCGACGGTGGCGAACGCGACCGGCTGCTCGTCCATCTACGGCGGCAACCTGCCGACGACCCCCTGGTCGTCCAACAAGTACGGGCGTGGGCCGGCGTGGTCCAACTCGCTGTTCGAGGACAACGCCGAGTTCGGACTGGGCCTGCGGCTGGCCGCCGACCTGCACACCGCCACGGCGCGCCGGCGGCTGGAGGAGCTCCGTCCCGAGCTGGGCGACAGGCTCGTCGACGCGATCCTGGACGCCCCGCAGCAGTACGAGTCGGAGCTGTCCCAGCAGCGGGCCCGGGTGGACGCGCTGAAGGCGCTGCTGGACGGCATGGACACCCCCCGGGTCGCCGACCTGCGTTCGGTGGCCGACCACCTGCTGCGCCGCAGCGTGTGGATCGTCGGCGGGGACGGCTGGGCGTACGACATCGGCTCGGCCGGCGTCGACCACGTGCTGGCGTCCGGGCGGAACGTGAACGTGCTGGTGCTGGACACCGAGGTGTACTCCAACACCGGCGGCCAGGCGTCCAAGTCGACGCCGCTGGGTGCGGTGGCGAAGTTCGCCGCGGCGGGCAAGCCGACGGCCAAGAAGGACATGGCGCTGCAGGCGACCGCCTACGGCAACGTCTACGTGGCCCGGGTGGCGATGGGTGCCGACCCGGAGCAGACGCTGAAGGCGTTCCGGGAGGCCGAGGCCTACGAGGGGCCGAGCCTGATCCTGGCCTACAGCCACTGCATCGCCCACGGCATCGACATGCGCAAGGGACTCGACCAGCAGTACGCGGCGGTGGCGTCCGGGCACTGGCCGCTGATGCGGTACAACCCCGTGCTGCGTTCGGCCGGCAAGAACCCGTTCCTGCTGGACTCGGCGCGTCCGCGGATCCCGCTGCGGGACTACCACATGAAGGAACTCCGGTTCCGGATGCTGATGAACTCCGACCCGGAGTCGGCCGAGCGGATGCTCGAGCTCGGCCAGGACGCGGTGAACCGGCGCTGGGCGGAGTACGAGGAGATGGCGACCCGCGGAGCCGACCGCTTCGCCGAGGTGGCGGGGGGCTAGCCGATGGACACCACGACCCAGTATCTGGGCTTGTCGCTGCGACATCCGCTGGTGGCGTCGGCGGGGCCGTTGACGCAGAGCGTCGAGGCGGTCAGGGCCTTGGCCGACACCGGTGTGGGTGCGATCGTGCTGCACTCGATGTTCGCCGAGCGGCTGCGTCGGGAGGCCGAACGCGACCAGGAACTGACCGACGTCGGCGCGGACAGCTTCCCCGAGGCGTCCGGCTACTTCCCGTCGGTGGCCGATGCCGTCGAGCCGGGGACCGCCTATCTCAGCCTGCTGGAGCGCTCGGCGGCCGCGGTGGACGTCCCGCTGATCGCGAGCCTGAACGCGGCCGGGGTCGGGAACTGGGTGTCCTATGCCCGGCGGCTGGCGGACGCCGGTGCGTCCGCGATCGAGTGCAACGTCTACTTCGTGCCGGGCGACGTGACGCTGTCCGGGGCGGACGTGGAAGCGCGCCAACTGGAGATCGTGGCTGCGGTCACCGAGGCCGTGTCGCTGCCGGTCGCGGTCAAGCTGTCGCCGTTCCTGTCCAGCCCCGGCAACTTCGCGCTCCGCGTGGTGGACGCGGGCGCGTCCGGACTGGTGCTGTTCAACCGGTTCCTGCAGCCGTCCATGGACGTCGAGCGCCTGGCCGTGGTGCCGGGGGTGACGCTGTCGTCCCCTGCCGAGGCCCAGGTGCCGCGGACGTGGATCGCGACGCTGCGCAACCACACCTCGGCTTCGCTTGCGGCGACGTCCGGGGTGGCGGAGGCGTCCGACGTGGCCGCGTACCTGCTCGCCGGGGCGGACGTGGTGATGACGACGTCCTCGCTGGTGCGCAACGGCGCCGGCTACGCCCGGACGCTGATCGATGGGCTCTCCGACTGGGCTGCCGCGAAGGGCTTCGCGTCCGTCGACGACTTCCGCGGCCTGCTCGCCGTCCCGTCCGGTGCCGACGACAACGCCCTGGCCCGCTCGGGCTACCTGGCCGCCCTGGAGAAGGCCCAGCAGACGTACGGCTCCCTGCGCGCCTGACTGTCGCCCGTCATCCCGGGCTTGACCCGGGACCCCCGTCCGACCACACCAGCAACACCCAACGGAAATCCCGGCCTGCGCCGGGACGACGAGAGAGCGCGGGGACGACAAGAGAGAGCCGGGACTACGAAGAGAACCCGGACGACGTCGGTCTTGGTTCAGTCGAGCGCTGGCTCCTCCTCGGCGGGTGCGGTGGCTGACCAGCCGTGGCCGGGCGCCGGACGGTGCAGCACGGCGGCGGCGACCCCGACGACCAGCATCAGGACGGTGCCGACGCCGAACGCTACGGTGGCGCCGGACGCGAACGCGTGCCGTCCGAGTTCGGCCCAGGCCGGGTCGGCCAGCGCTCCGGTGACGGACGCGCGGACGGCCGCGGGCGCGGAGGCCGGGATCGCCGCCTGGTAGGCCTGGTTCAGCAGAGCTCCGAGCAGGGCCACGCCGAGCGCGCCGCCGATCTCCTGGAAGGTGTCGTTGAGCGCGGAGCCCATGCCGGCACGCTCCTTCGGCAGGGCGTTGATCACCTCGATCGCCACCGTCGTCAGCGCCGCCCGGACGCCGAGCATCAGCACCGACATGCCGGCCACGATCGCCCACACCGACATCGGCCACAGCGCCATCAGGACGGTCCCGGCAGCCACGACGCTCAGTCCACCGGCGATCATGAAACGCGCCGGCACCCGCGTCCCGATCCGGGCGATCACGCTGTTGCCGAGCACCATCACCACCACCGGCCCCAGACTCAGCAGGCCGGTCTGCAGCGGGGTGTAGCCGAGGACGAGCTGGAGCAGCTGGGTCTGGATGAACATCACCGCCGAGACCGCGAGGAACGCGGTCCCCTCGACGACAGCGGGCACTGCGAAGGCCTGCGTCGCGATCGTCCGGAGGTCGAGCATCGGATGGACGGCGGTGAGCTCCCGCCAGCAGAACAGCCCGAGCAGCGCGGCGGCACCGGCGAACGAGCCGAGCACCAGCGGCGACAACCAGCCGTGGTCGGGGCCGCTGCTCAGCCCGTAGATCAGGGCGGCCAGGACGCCGACCGACAGCAGCGCGCCGGCCAGGTCGACCGGTTCGCCGGTGGCCTCGCGAGACTCGGGGATGACCGCCAGGATCACCGGAATCGCCACCGCCGCGACCGGGACGTTGATCAGGAACAGCCACTGCCACGACAGGTGGGTGAGCATCACGCCGGCGAGGACGGGGCCGACCACGATGCCGGCCATCGACACCGAGCTGAACAGCCCGGTCGCCTTCAGCCGGATCCCTCCGGTGAAAGTGGTGTAGATCAGCGACAGGGTGCTCGGCATCGCCAGCGCCGCCCCCACGCCGATGAGCCCCCGGATCAGGGCGAGCACCGTCGCCGACTGGGCGACCAGGACGAGCAACGATCCGGCTGCCATCACCGCCAGCCCCACCACGAGGACGCGCTTGCGGCCGAGCCGGTCGGCGAGGTTGCCGGTGGTCAGCAGCAGGCCGCCGAAGGTCAGCGAGTAGGCGGTGACCACCCACTGCAGCTCCGCGGTACCGGCGTGCAGCGCGGTGCTGATACTCGGCAGCGCGACGTTGAGGACGGAGTTGTCGAGCATGATCACCATCGCCGCCAGCATCAGCGCACCGAGGATCGGCCAACGGTCGCCGATCGTCAGTTCGTCCGCTGCGGATGCGCTCTTCGTTGTCATGTCGCCCCTCCCGCCGAACGTAGTTCGTGAATCGAACGCTGTTCGAGATACGAACACTGTACGACTGTCGTACGATGTTCGCAAGAGGACGGGAGGCGCCATGCCCGAGCAGGACGACCGCGACCGGAGTCGGGCGGCGACGCAGCGGGCCCTGGACGAGCTGGCGGAAGCGCGCCGGGACGCCCTGGCCGCGGTCGCGGACCGGCGCCGGGAGGCCATCGCCACCGCCCGGGAGCGCCGGGAGGCGCTCGCGTCCGCACGCCAGCGTCCCAGTGAGCGGCGGCAGGCGTCCGGTCGGGGCCCGCGCACGACCTTGACCCTGGACGCGATCCTCGCCGAGGCCACCCGGATCCTCGACGCGGACGGAGTCGAGGGACTCACCCTCCGCCGGCTGGCGAAGGAGCTCGGCGTCGGGGCGGCGTCGGTGTACTGGCACGTCGACGACAAGGACGAACTCCTGCAGCTGGCCTACGAGGCCACGGCCGGGCCGACGGTCCGGGAACTCCAGGACCGCCCCATCGACGCCGACCGCTGGCGGGAGAGCCTGCGCGGCACCGCCGTCGAGCTCTTCGAGATGATCGAGGCGCACCCGTGGGTCGCCGAGATGATGAACCTGCTGCCGCGCAGTCCCCTGCTGATGGTGCTGTGGGACCGGATCGGCCAGCTCCTCACCGCCGTCGGGCTGCCCGACGAGGCGGCCTTCTACGCCGGTTCGGCGCTGATGGGCCTGCTCGGCACCGCGGGGCTCGCCGCGATTCGCGAGACGCACAGCGGGGAGGACCGGGACGTCCGGCTCGGCCGTGGAGCCGGTGAGCTCGCGGCCCTCGATCCGGACGAGTTCCCGTTCATCGCCCGCACCATCTCCACGTACCGCCGGCACAGCGAACGCGAGCAGTTCCTCGGCGGCCTCGACCTGGTGCTGGACGGCATCCAGGCAAGGGTGGACGAGACCCGGCCGCGCTGAGCGCCGTTGGCCCGCCCGTGTCGCCGCCGCCCGTCCCGGCGGAGGCGGGGATTCGGTCGGACGTACGCGTCACCCGACAGCACCGGCCCGTCCTCCCGGCGGACGCCCGGATCCCCGCGATCCGCCGCGTTGTTGGGCGATCCGGCCCGCCGTTGCCTACGCGGGATCCCTGCCGACGTATGCGTCACCTGGACAGCACCCGCCCATCATCCAGGCGTACGCCACCTGTTGCTCCTCCCCGGTCGGGTGCAGGGATCCCGGCGTACGCCGGGACGACGGGGGTGTGTCGGGTGAAGCGCACGTTCGGCGGGAATCCCGGCGTACACCGGGAGAGGCGGGCCGGCACGTCCAGAAGACGCACACGTTCGGCCGGGTCAGCCGCCGAGGCAGGCCAGCGCCTTGCGGGCGGCCGCGTCGGCCTTCTTCTCCTTGATCGGGAACGAGACGATCCGCGCCTTCGAGGACGCCTTGTGCGAGGGCCGGTTGGTGACGAACAGCGCCGTCTTCGCGACGTTTTCCTCGGTGTAACCCTGGCCGTTCTGGTGCACCTGGGTCGCGACGGCGACCGTCCACCACTTCCCGTTGGCTCGGACCATCCGTCCACGCGGATAGGTGATCGCCCCGCCGACCCGGCCCACCTCCTGCAGCTGGGCGAGGAGCTTCGCCGGCACCGTCGTGCAGGTCGCGTTCGGGGCCAGCTTTCCGGTGTAGGTGGCCGGCGAGCCGGGCTCGGGCTTCTCGGCCGGGATCGGCAGCTTCTTGGCACAGGCCAGGGCCCGCGCCGCGGCCTTGTCTCCGGACGCGGAGGCCAGCTGCCACGCGAACGGTTCATGGTCGGGGTCATCGGAGTAGGTCGGGTAGCTGGTCACGAAGAAGGCGTACGGCTCCACGTCCTTCGTCGTGGAGGCGTCGCTGTTCCTCGTCACCCGGGTGGCGACGGCCACCGTCCACCACCCGGCGTTGGACCTCACCCGCGCGCCGACCGGGTAGCGGACGGCCTCACCGACCTTGCCGACCTGGTCGAGGAGATCCAGGTCAGGGCGGACGCCGTGACGCACTTCGCGCTCGTCACGGTGCCGTCGTAGGGGTGCAGCGTCCGGTCGTCCAGGACCGGCTCAGCGGACGTCGGCGAGGCGGGGACGATCGACGGCGGACGGGAAACCGGTTCGTTCCAGACGTTGGCCAGCCCGCAGCCCGACAGCAGCACCGCAGCCAGCGCGACCGCCCCCACTCGTCCTGGAGTGAACACGGTTCCAGACTAGTCGGCGGTTCGCCACGGGCTCCAGTGACGCCGGATCGTGCTGGGGTCGTGAACCATCGGGGACAGGTACTTCGGCTCACCGGACGCCTCTGGCTGGCGGGGGTCCCGGGTCGGGCCCCGGGATGACAGGGGGCTAACCGGATGGTCGTGAACCATCGGGGACAGGTACTTCGGTTCACCGGACGCCTCTGGCTGGCGGGGGTCCCGGGTCGGGGGGTCCGGGACGACAGGGGCCAACCGTGGAACCGTCCCGCGCTGGCCCAAGGCCCCGCGGCGCGAGGTCGGGCGGCGAACCGGAACTGGAACCGTCCCCAAGCTGGGTCGCGCCCGGGAGCGCGGGTGCGGCCGGCGCCCGGGGGCCGGCCGGGCCACTACAGTGGGGACAGTTCCGCGCGAGGAAGGCCCCGCCAACCAAGATGGCACCAGAAACCGAGGACGCAGCCGTCCCGCCCGGCACCACCGACGTCGCCCGCAAGCAGCTGACCATCGCGGAGTTCACCGACAACTACGGCCCCGCACACTCCGGGCTGCTGTACGCGGTGCAGTTCCTCGAGGAGCAGGTGCTCGCCGCCGGTCACAAGCTGTTGCTCGTCGCGCCGGACGCCAAGGGCCCCAACCCCTGGGCTGGCCAGCCGGGACGCCGCGAGATCCGGCTGCCGTCGGTCCCGATCCCCGGCATGCAGATCCGGCTGGCGATGGGCCAGGACTTCGACTACCGCCTCGCCCAGATGGTCGCCAACCCGCCGGACGTGATCCACGTCCACGGCCTCGGCGGCGTCGGGCTGCTCGGGATGTGGGTCGCGCAGCGCACCAACCGTCCGCTGATCGTCACCTGGCACACCGACTTCGAGGCCTACGCCCAGCACTACTGGAACATGGTTCCGCTGCTCAACGCGGCCTACAAGGTGTACTCGATGCACCTGGAGAAGAGCTGGGCGCAGCTGCGGAAGATGAAGTTCACCCGTCCGCGCCGGGGCCGCGCCCAGGTGGAGCTGCTGACGCTGGCCGCGAACATGCTCACCGACGCCGACCTGGTCACGACCCCGTCCGACAAGACCGCCAAGCGGGTCCTCGAGATCGCCCCGGACGCCAAGGTCCGCGTCGTCCCCAACGGGACGGACGCCCTGCCGGAGCTGCCGCCGATCCCCAAGGGAAAGGGCCCGCGGCTGCTGTACGTCGGCCGGATCTCGATGGAGAAGGGCATCCCGCTGATGCTGGACGCCTTCGAGCTCGTCCGCGACCAGATTCCCAACGCCGAACTGATGATCGTCGGCGAGTGGCGGACGACCCCGCCGAAGCTGCGCCGCCAGCTCCAGCGGGCCGCCCGGTTCGGCGGCGTGAAGCTGCCCGGCCAGGTGCCGCGGGAGACCCTCGGCGCCTACTACGCCTCCGGCGACGCCTTCGTCTTCGCCTCGCTCACCGACACCCAGGCCCTGGTGCTGCACGAGGCCGCGCATGCCGGGCTGCCGTTCGTCTCGGTCGACCACGAACTGCGCCTGGTCGTCGACCCCGGCGTGAACGCGATCCTCGCCCGGCCGAACTCGGTGTCGCTGGCCGGGGCGATGATCAGCATGCTCAACGCCCTGCAGGATCCCGTATGGGCTGCCCGCGCCCGGGCCCGGTCGCGGGAGATGGCCGCGCAGTGGACGATCGAGCACCAGTCGCAGGAGTTCGTGAAGATCTACGAGGACCTGGCCGCCGGCCGTCCGGTCGCGCTCACCGAGGGACTTCATCCCGACCACGGCCGTCCGCCGTTCCCGGGACGGACGGTGACCGCGCCCTACGCCCCGCCGAGCGCCTCCGAGGTGTGACGGGCCAAGGTCCCGAACCGTCCCATCTCTGCGCGTCCTCGTCAGCTGACACGGCGCGGGGAGCGGGCCGCTCGCGGCTGTCGGCGACAGCTCTTACTCTGTCCCGGTGAACGACGCCGCCCGGGTCCAGCGCACCTATCTGACGCTCACGCTGCTGAACACGCTGGCCGCGTCCTTCATCTGGGGCGTCAACACGCTGTTCCTGCTCGACGCCGGCCTGGACAACACCGAGGCGTTCGCGGCGAACGCGGCGTTCACGCTCGGCATGGTGCTCTTCGAGGTGCCGACCGGCGTTGTCGCCGACACCCGAGGACGCCGGTTCTCGTTCCTGCTCGGCACCGTCACCCTGCTCGTCTCCACCCTGCTCTACTGGTGGATGTGGCAGGTGCGGGCGCCGTTCGCCGGCTGGGTGCTCGCGTCCGTGCTGATCGGGCTGGGGTTCACCTTCTTCTCGGGCGCGACCGAGGCCTGGCTGGTGGACGCGCTGGCCGATGCCGGGCACACCGGCGACCTGGAGACCGTCTTCGGCCGCGCCCAGCTCGTCGGCGGTGCCGCGATGCTCGTCGGGTCGCTGCTGGGTGGCGTGGTGGCGCAGTTCGGCGACCTCGGCCTGCCGTACCTGATCCGCTCCGGTGTGCTGGTGCTGAGCACGGTGGTCGCCTGGTTCGCCATGCACGACCGCGGCTTCGTCCCCGACCGGTCGGCGCGGCCGCTGCAGGCGGTGCGGACGGTGCTGGACGCGTCGATCGAACAGGGCCTGCGCAAGCGTCCCGTCCGGTGGCTGATGCTCGCCGCGCCGTTCACGTCCGGGGTCGGCATCTACGTCTTCTACGCGCTGCAGCCCTACCTGCTCCAGCTCGCCGGAGACCCGCGCGCCTACGGGATCGCCGGCGCGGCGGCCGCCCTGTCGGCCGGAGCGCAGATGGTCGGCGGCCTGCTGGTGGGACGCATCCGGCGGCTGTTCCGGCGCCGGACGGACGCGCTCATCCTCGGCGCCGTGATCGGCGTCTGCCTGCTGGTCGGCCTCGGGGTCGCGCCCAACCTGTGGACCGCGCTCGCGCTGGTGGCGGTGTGGTCGCTGACCGCGGCGGCCATCACCCCGCTGCGGCAGTCGTTCCTGAACGGGGAGATCCCGTCCGCCCAGCGGGCCACCGTCCTGTCGTTCGACTCGCTGATGGGATCAGCGGGCGGCGTGGTCACCCAGCCCGCGCTCGGCCGGGTCGCCGATGTGGCCGGCTACGCCGCGTCGTACCTGGCGTCCGCTGCGATCCAGACCCTGGCGGTGCCGTTCCTGCTGCTCGCGCGGCGGGAGCGGGCCGCCAGCGATCCGATCGCGCCGGCGTCGTGAGCCTGTGCCAGCGACCTCAGCCAGCGACCGTCAGGCCAGCGGACGGAAGGCGCGCAGCCGCAGGCTGTTCAGCACCACGAACACGCTGGAGAACGCCATCGCCGCACCGGCGATCATCGGGTTGAGGAAGCCCAGCGCCGCCAGCGGGATCGCGGCCACGTTGTAGGCGAACGCCCAGAACAGGTTCCCGCGGATCCGGGCCAGCGTCGCCCGCGACAGCCGGACAGCGTCCGCCGCGACCAGCAGGTCCCCGCGCATCAGGGTGAGGTCGGCGGCCTGGATGGCGGCGTCGGTTCCGGTGCCGAGGGCGATCCCGAGATCGGCCTGGGCGAGCGCGGCCGAGTCGTTCACGCCGTCGCCGACCATGGCCACGGTCTTGCCGGACTGCTGGAGCTCACGGACCGCGTCCACCTTGCCGTCCGGGAGGACACCGGCGATCACCTTCTCGATGCCGACCTGTGCCGCCACCGATTCGGCCGCCGCCTGGTTGTCGCCGGTGAGCAGGATCGGGGTCAGCCCGAGCCTGCGGAACCGGTGGACCGCCTTCGCGGAGGTGTCCTTGACCTGGTCGGAGACGTAGATCGAGCCGCGATACACGCCGTCCCAGGCGACGGCGACCTCGGTGAGGCCGACCGCGTGACCGGATTTGCGCTTTCGATCGTTCTGGGAGCCACCGGGAGCCCCGGAATCGGCATCGAGTGTGCGAATCGCGTCGCTGGTCACCCAGGCTCGGCGTCCGACCCGCACCTCGCGGCCGGCGATCGAGGCGATGACGCCCTGGCCTGGGGTGTTCATCAGCGCCTCGACGGCGAGCGGGCTGGCTGCGTACTCCGCGACCGCTCTCGCTACCGGGTGTTCGGAGCCGGACTCGGCCGCTCCGGCGTAGCGCAGCAACTCGGCCTCATCGACGCCCTCAGCGGGACGAACCCCGGCGACGGCCATCTGACCGGTGGTGACGGTGCCGGTCTTGTCCAGCACGATCGTGTCGATGGTGCGGGCTCGCTCCAGTGCGTCCGCGCCCTTGATCACGATGCCGAGCTGGGCGCCGCGTCCGGTGCCGACGAGCAGGGCGGTCGGGGTGGCCAGGCCGAGGGCACACGGGCAGGCGATGATCAGGACGGCGACCGCGGCGGCCGCGGCGAAGTCGAGCGTCTCGCCGGCGATCAGCCACCCGGCCAGGGTCACGACGGCGAGGCCGATGACCGCCGGGACGAACCAGGCCGAGATCCGATCGGCGAGCGCCTGGACGCGGGCCTTGCCGGTCTGGGCCTGCTCGACGAGCCGGGCGATGTGGGCCAGCTGGGTGTCCCGGCCGACGCGGGTGGCCCGGACGACGAGGCGTCCGGTGGTGTTCAGGGTGGCGCCGATGACCTCGTCCCCGGCGACCACGTCGACGGGCACGGACTCGCCGGTGACCAGGGAGTTGTCGATGGCCGAGAAGCCCGAGACCACCTCGCCGTCGGTGGCGACCTTCTCGCCCGGACGGACGACGAAGGTGTCGCCGACCTCGAGCCGGTCGACCGGCACGCGGGTCTCGCGTCCGTCCTTGAGCAGGGTGGCCTCGGTCGCGCCCAGGTGCAGCAGCGCGCTGACGGCCTCGCCGGCCGCGGCTTTCGAGCGGGCCTCGATGTAGCGTCCGAGAAGGAGGAACACGACGATGCCGGCGACGGCCTCGAAGTAGATGTTGGCCGCGCCCTTGCCGCGCATCAGCGAGAACTCGAAGGCGTGGGTGTAGCCGAGGTGGCCGGCCTCGCCGAAGACCAGGGCGTACAGCGACCAGAAGAACGCCGCGGTGGTGCCGAGGCTGATCAGGGTGTCCATCGTGGTGGCGCGGTGCCGGGCGTTGACCAGCGCGGAGTGGTGGAACGGCCAGGCGGCCCACCCGTAGATCGGGATGGTCAGCGCGAGGCTGACCCACTGCCAGCCGGGGAACTGCAGCGGTGGCACCATCGCCAGCGCGATGACGGGGACGCCCAGGATCGCAGCCCAGATCAGCCGGGTCCGCAGGACGGCCGCGTGGTCGACGGACTCGGCGTCCGGCGTGGGCAGGGACGCGCCGTAACCGGTCTCCTCGACGGTCTGGATCAGGTCCTCGAGCTGGATGGCCGCCGGGTGCAGGACGAGCGCCTTCTCGGTGGCGTAGTTGACCGAGGCCTGGACACCGTCCAGCTTGTTCAGGCGCTTCTCGATCCGGGCGGCGCAGGACGCGCACGTCATGCCCGTGATGTCGAGCTGGACGGACTCCTGCTGGTGGCTGGTTGTGGTGTGTG
>ERZ778029.1486-NODE-1486-length-19604-cov-3.535373_pt1 | contig 19604 bp, 22 predicted proteins | sample MGYA00375759_ERZ778029 | MGnify/ENA primary metagenome ERZ778029 (study PRJEB29350, sample SAMN05389819) | bioreactor metagenome | isolation source: Ammonium sulfate bioreactor | place: South Africa: University of Cape Town | collected 2014-04-04 ...
GCCAACACTTCGCCCGTTTCTGATCCGTTGGCTATATTTCGTACGTAGGTTGGAAACATTTTCACATCAGCCGTTTGATGTGTTGCTGGCGATAGTCCAGCCTCCATCTCTTGTTCCAATAATTGCATGATTTGTTGAAGCGTTTCATTGTCCAAACGCAATGATTCGAGCGCTTTTTCAATCTAGTTCATATATTGAAACACGAGTATTCGAAAAGATAAAAAAACAAAACATTCTAATAATTCCGATTGTGTAAGCTTTTCTTTTCTCTCCTCGTCGTAGTTGGCCTTTGTTTCGCTTGAAACATCGGGGGGTAGAGGGTGTGGGGAAAAGAGGGGTGTTATATACACTTTTCTATTGCGCCAGACGAATATGATATACTAAAGTATCTATCTAGTGTGCTCGTTCGTTTTTTTTTCTCTTTCAATAAATCATGCGCTTTTGACGTTTTAATATATCATAAGGGGTATATAGACGCGAAAGAAAAGGACATCAGTGCTCTTATCTTTCGTTTTCACTATGGATACATTTTAACCTTGATCGATTAGTCAATTAAAAGGATTTATCCGATTCGTACTTGACGAACACTGTTTTTGTTTTACCTGTTCATTGGATTCTGGCCGACGATGAGGCGGCCGTATATGTGCTTGATCGGAATCAGCAGCTCGATAGCCAACATACGCTGCTGTACCTATAATCGTACAAGCTGCTAGAGCATAGAAACCTTTTTGTAAAGTTGTTGATAAAGCCTCATCTTGTATTATTGAAGTGAATGTCGACATATCTTGAATTATATTCTATTTTTAAAAATACGAAAACGAATTGAAAAATCAGAAAACAAATCAAAAAAAATCCAAGTTATTTTGTTACCCTCTCGTTTTTTTTTTGCAGGGTGGGTATGACTGCTTATATTTCGCGTGTATTCTTTATTCCTATCCTATTTATATTGTAGGGTTTTTTTTTCTTTCCTTCTCAAGAGAAAAAATCGCATATGTGTATGTAAAACGAGAGATAGTACGGTTTGGTGTTTTTTTTTTCTTCTTTTCTTATAATGGTTTTATTTGAATAAGTCAAAGTTTAATTACAATAAATCATAAGATAACGATAAAAACAAAGAAAGAAAGAAAATGAACGAAGAATATCTGTCTATATTGATTTAATGATTGCGAAACAACAAAGAGGACGAGGTGTTATTTTAATTTCGAATCGAACGTTTGCCAGCACAATTTGCAAGTTCAATCGGCACACAATCATGATCACGCGCTGAATAAGCCAATCCTTTTTCACATTCCATCACACTGTGCCAGCCTAGGAACAAAGATTACAAAAAAACATATTCGACATTTTTGGTTTATTTAAACGTATTGACCTGTTCCACAATAATGGAATTTATTGCAATGAATTGGATCAGCATAGTAGCCATTTGTTCGGCCCGAACAAGTGAATATTGATGGTAGATTAAATGGTAAATTCGGTGTTGAAGCAGTTGTTGTTGTTGTTGTCGTTGTTATTGTTGGAGCCGTTTGTGTAAATAAATGAAGCCATTTCTTTTTCGATGAACCTTGAAATTTCAATAGTAAATTTAATAGAACAAAAAGAAAAATTACCATAGAATGAATCGATAGATTTCGAATTTTGACAATTGACAAGATGTGTAGGCATACAGAGACGTAATAAGGGTTCCCAAGCAAGACCAACAGCACAGTTCGAACGATAATCTCGTCCATCGGCACAAACATGATAGACATTACAATCTTGCGGATCGCCAAAGTATCCATCAACTGAAGATATTTGTCAACAGATTATTTACACCAAGATAAAACTCAAATCTTACCAAAGCAATTCATTTGACTTCCACGTTTTTTATTGACTCCATCTGGTGAATATTCAATATAAACTATTTACCAAAAAAAAAAGAATATTCAAAACACTTTTTTTCTTTCGAAATATTCACGTTCACTTACAAGGTGCAGCTGTTGTTGTGGTTGTTGTTGCGATTTGAACGGGCGAAACATCCGGTTTATCTCCGTGACATTCAGCTTGTTCATAAGGTCTACATGTTTTCGTAATACGATCGAAGAGGAAATTATTCGGACATGTTCGTTGTTCTAAACGACCGTCAACACATTGACTGTATTGAGAGCAAACAACAGAATCAGCGAAACGCATTTGACTCGAATAATTAGCTGGACAAATATTTTGACCTAGATGGAAAAAAAAATCGATGAAAAATAAAAGTCAACAGATAAAACTAAACGAACATTCAGGAACTTCATGTGGCCATGCACAATTCTCTAATCGTGTACTCCAAATACGGCCAGCTGAACAGAGTAATGATTCACTTCGAAGTTTTGTTCCTATTGATTGAAAATATCAAAAATAAAATGAAAATGATTGAATCGAATTCTGTTTTTTTACCATCACAATAATGAAATACGGAACAATCATATGGATCAGGAAAATAACCTGATATACCAAATGAACATTCAATTGGTGAATAAGGTGGTGCAATTTGTCCTTCGCCTGAGTACCAACAAAATGAAGTTAGTTTTTTTTTGTTTAAAAAAGAAATCTAATTCTTTTAGCTTACATTCAGCATCTTTTGGCCAGACACATCCGCTTGCACTTGCAGAAAAGTGTAAACCCGGCGTACAATGATGTGTCGAATGAAGAACGCCAAGAACACACCAATGGTAGATCGAGCATGAACTCGGATCAGCGAAGAGACCATTTGCACCCGATCGACATGTGTAATTGCCTTTGCCTGATTTCGAAACTAAAGCTGAATTATCTAATTACAATTTTACATTTGAAATTCTTAATTCGAAAACTTCAAATCCAACCTTCTTTTTGTCCCCATTTTTTTCTTCCGCCAGCACACGTGGTCGTATTCTGTGAACTACAACCAATTTTTGTTTCATCCCATAGCATGCCTTCTTTACACCAACGAATCGATTGTGTACCACTGTAGCAAAAATGAAATTTTCGGCAATCATCTTTGTCAGGATAGAATCCATCATCTACAACGATTGTCAATTCAAAAAATCCAAACATCAAATCAATACACTTTACCAATACAACGCGAACCAACTTCGGACATATATTGCGGTTCGAATGCTTTTACAGGAAGTTTATCTAATCAAACGAACAAACTACAAAAATTCAATTTCATTTTATTTTTACAAAGTGCGAGCTTTTTTCCATTGGTTCCATTTGTTGATTTCAACAATGTTCCCATTGTCGTTGTATTCGTTTGATTAAGCACTGCTGCTTGAAATCCATTGATCAAAACGCAAACTACTGCCGATGCAAGCACACACAAAACAAAACACATTCATTCACTCATTCATCTTGGCAACAATCTACTTACGGAAAACGACTGTCAATTGCATGTTCATTCTAACTGAATGTGATGCAGTTCGATTTGAACGTCGAGAATTTATATTGCCTCATCTCTAGACATTTATCAATATTGTTTAATCCAATACAATCCGAGACAAAACACGAATGTCAATAGAACGCGTTGAAATGCTCGAAAATTGTCGACTTGATTAGATCAATCCGATCAAAGATTATCGCATACCGATCGTGTGTGTTTAACACTGGCTCGTTACATATTTATTTTTTTTCAGATTTGTTTTAATAATAAAGGGAGACCAAAAAAAAAGAAACGAAATCCGAATGACAGATACAGAAAAAAAGAAAGAGAAGAGAGAAGAAGAAGAAAAAGAATCAATGTACAATCAATATACGTGAGATATTTGATTTCCTCTTGTTTTACTCTCACGTTAGTCGATTTTATACACATACAGTTTAGCTAAAACATGTATACAGTAACAGAAAAAGAAAAAAAAAGAATGTTCGTCCGTTTATTTCTGATGTGAACTTGATCCACGAGTGCCTTCATCGTATTCATCCTCATCATCGTCCATTCCACCATAAGATGACTAAATAAACAAATACAAACGAGATCATCTAATCAAAAAAAAAGTAAAAATTTGCAGTCGATTTACTTGATTCGTTCCGTCCATGGTTATTTCTTCGTCATCACTCATCATGCGACCCTTTCGTCGGGGATTACTATTCGACGTACGAGATTTATTTGCCTTTTTCGAGTTATTATCTTTTTTCACTCGTTTTTTCAATGGTTCATCATCATCGTCATTATTCGATTCATCTTCCGAATTCGAACTGATTTGTATTTCTCCTTTTTCTAATCGCTCACGTGCATTCGTAAATACTGATTGAAGAATAATTGAATCTTCGTAGATCTAAACGAAACAAGTCAATAGATGAATTTTTTCATTTCAAAAGACAATTTTCCTTACGCTCGAATTTTCCATATTAAATTCTTGAGCGTTTTTACACAAGAGCATAACATCAGCTTCGAGTTCGTCTAAATTTCGATAACGATATTCGGCCATTTTTTTCTTGATCTTATTGAAATCAACTGGCTGTTTGATCAATTCATAATATTCGGGCAGTTCTTTTTGAGTTGGCAAACGCATAAATGGTTTACTTAGAACTCGATTATCCTCACTAGAAGAAGAAAAATTGTGTTGAGATTTACATTTAAAAAAAACGAGATTTATTTTCTTCTACGAACTTATCACGATATTTAATAACAAAATCGAGAATTGTTTGCATTTGTTTGTAGATTTTTGTCGGCAGAGGTTTATTGATTTCTTTTAATTTTCGTTTGCCTGTTGATTTCGATGATTTCGAACCGAATCCATCATAATCATCAACGAAATTGTCTTCATCATCGTCCATATCGGCGTTCATCATCGTTTTTTTTCGTCGACGTTTTTTCTCTTGATCGGTATTCAAAGTTCCATCTTCAATCGCTTTCAGCCATTCTTTTTCTGTCAACGAGTCCGAATAATCGACTTCTTTACGTTGTCGACCGCCTCGGCCAACTAAATCCAAAGTTTCTTGATCGAGTATCGCATTTTCGAGTTCTTTCGGATCTTTCGTTAACCACGCCGGTAATTCAGTCATTTCGATTAAACGTGCCTTTCGATTGGTCAATCGTGCGTCGTTATGTCGTCGTTCTCGGTCCATTCGATTGAATAGATTGAATTCTTCTTCACTTCGAGCTATCATTTGATTGATCATTTCATCGTCAGGTAGTTCATCTTCTTCTTCATCGCCGCCTTCGGTTTCTTGTAGAAGAATCTGCTGAAGAAATTGTCGTCGTTCATTGCCCGTTGATTTGTTATTGAACATGCCGGCTTGAATGACTTTCTCATCGACATTGAGTTTATATCGAGCTGCGGCTAAGATTTTCTCTTCGACACTATTCACCGTCATCAAACGAAGAACACGAACTTCATTGACTTGACCGATACGATGTGCACGATCTTGTGCTTGCAAATCCTGATGTGGATTCCAATCGGAATCGAAGATAATGACCGTATCAGCTTTTTGTAAATTCAAACCTAAACCTCCGGCTCGTGTCGAGAGAAGAAATATGAAAATATCTGAATTAGCTTCGCTGAATTTCGCCAATAGATCACCACGTTCATCGGACTTGGTTTGCCCATCGAGACGAACATATTTGAAATTTTTATATGCAAAATAATCTTCAAATATGTTCGTCTCGATGGGCAAACCAAGTCCGATGAGACGAACATATTTGAAATTTTTATATGCAAAATAATCTTCCATAATTGTCATTAATGATGTCATTTGACAGAACAAAAGAACACGATGATTCGACGCTTTAAATTTCGGCAAAATTCGATCTAACAACTCGAATTTACCCGATGCACGATACAAATCAGCACCCGAACAAATACCATTCGAATAGTTGAAATGTTCGCTGATTTTCTCTTCTAATTCACTGAACATAAATGGATGATTGCAAATCTTTCTCAATTGCATAATCGTATTCATCAATGCTTTCGGATTGCTACCTTTACCATTTTTATCTTCAGTTAAAAGTATACCACTCGATTGCATATGATTATAAATAACACGTTGCAATGCTGACATATCACATTTAATAACATATTCGACTTTATCAGGCAATTGAGATTCGACTTCTTTTTTCAAACGACGAAGAAGAAACGGCCGTAGGACTTTATGTAAACGACGAATGATCAAAAGTGTTTCTTCAGGATTTAATTCGACTTTTTCACCTGTCGTTGCAAATGGTGCATTGAACCATTGTTCAAATGTTGTACAAGATTTAAATATAGATGGCAAGAGAAAATTTAGTAACGCCCACAGTTCAGGCAGTTTGTTTTGTAATGGTGTGCCGGTTAATAACAATCGATGAGGAGCAATATAGTAAGTATTCAAAATTTGTGTTAATTTACAATGATGATTTTTCATTCGATGACCTTCATCGATAATCATATAACGCCATTTGATTTTCGCTAGCGATGCTTTATCTTTGATGATATACTCGTATGTTGTCAAAAGAACATTGAATTTGCCGGTTTTCAATGTTTGTCCGAGTGTTTTTCGGATTTGTGGATTACCTTTGAAGATAATCGTTGACACAGCCGGTGCCCATCGTTCGAATTCATTGACCCAATTGGGCAATGTCGACAATGGTACAATGATTAAATACGGACCATTGACTTTCTTAATCTCCATGAGATAAGTTATAAGTCCAATGGTTTGAATAGTTTTACCCAGACCCATCTCATCCGCCAGTATCCCATTGAGATTATTATTATACAACGAAACAAGCCATTCTAAACCTTGAATTTGATAAGGTTTCAATGTGCCACCGATTAAATATGTCGATTGTTTGTGTACACGTTCACGAATACGATGAGCAACCGCATAATACGAGTCCAATGACGATGTATGATATTCATCATCTTCTGTCGCTTGTTTAGCTTTGGTTAGAACTTCTTTGACAGTTGAATCGTCATCGACAATTTCTTTTTCTTGTTCGTCGGCTGTCAATTGAGGAGCAGCAGCGGTCGACGACTCAGGTAAACGAGATGATTCATCATCATCATCATCGGCACTTGAATCACGTGGTACTGGCTGCCAACCGGGATTTCTTTCGAGCCAAGAATCTAATTCCGATGCCAACGGTGCGTCTTGTCCTTCGCGTATTTCGCCTGTCGATGAATTTTTCACTCGGACATGTAACGAATTGATATCGTCGATCATTTCTTGAACATTATTCTCTTGAAAATGTTGTTTTCGTTCCATTTTCTTCTTCTTTAAATCATCTTGATGTTCTTTAACAAGATTCACCAAACTACCGATGTACGCATCGGTTTGCGAAAGTAAATAGGCGAGACGTTTGTCTTTCTTTTCGTCGATCAATTTTCGGTAACCATCTTCGTCTTCGTTCATCAAACGACGCATACGTTCACGTTCACGTTTTTCTTGTTCTTTCTTTTGTTCACGTTCGGTATTTTGATGCCATGAAAGTATCGATCGAGCGAGTTTGTTCGTTTTCAACTGTACGGATTTATGAAATTCTTTGAATTCACGTGCAACAGTGAGCACAGCCGTGATATATTCTTGATGTTTCTGTCGGCGTTTACGATCGATTTCGGCTTTTTGTTGTCGTTCGAGTTTTTCCGTTGCTCGAGCATCGCGCATGCCGAATTGTTTCGAACGTTTGTAGAGCCGAGGATTGGCGCCCGTTTCGAGACTCGAATCCAGACGCATGCACGTGACAACTTCGGTTCGTAATTGTCGTTGAAAATTGAGCAATTTCAATGCTTTGAGCTCGATCATAGCTCGCATGCGAAGATCATCGTGAAGTAACGTTGGCAGAAGTGATTCGAGCTCGTCGACTCGAACGACGATGTTATGTTGAATGCGAAGATCACGTTCGACGAGAATTTCTTGAACGTCGACACCGGTTGGCTTTTGAACGGGCGCGAGACGAAGATTGTTCGAACGAGCATTCGTCGAATTGAGGGCGTTTTCGGCGACGGATGGCGTTTGACTGATGATGTTGGTTGATGTTGTCGTGCCGTTGATTGGCACAGGCGAATAATAGTTTGTTGTCGATGGAAATCGAGGCGTCGAACCATTGATCAACGGTGGTTTAGGTGAACTGTATCGATTGTCAACAATCGGACTAGATGATTGTTTATTTGTCACAACGGCATTCGGTGGATAGAACGGTTGTTGTTGTGGTGGTTGTGTTGGTTGTTGACTTCGTTTGATAACCATGAGATGTTGTTCGGGTACGGTTTGATTTCGAACGAGATATTTGTACGCGTTTATTTGATGATTTAGTAGATTTGATTGACTCGAATTCATTGTTAAATTGTTCGACGAAGAATTCGTATCTGAATTGGACATGTACACTAGAAAAAAAACAGTCAATTCGAATAGATTGTTCGTTTCGTTGATAGTTTCTACTTGTTTGTTGTGGAGGAATAGCTGCTTGAGGTTGATTAATCATATTTTATTGAATTTATACTACATATTAGGGAAAAAAACAGAAAACGATTATCTAAATCAAATGAAAATTATGAATCGAACGAAAAAAAAGACATCGATGCTTCTCTTTTTTTTGTTTCCTATATGTGTATTCGTTCTTGTCTGTCTTCTTTGAGAAAAAGAACGAATGATGGTTGCTCACTTTATTCTATAATGATCGCAAGGTTAACCAATAGAACATAGTTACAGATAGATGTCACAAGCAAACAAACAAAAACTTTATTTATTGAAAATGTCTTATTGTTTTATCGAGAAGAGTTTGTAGGCCTCGTGGTCGGTCGTTGTCTTCTTCGGATCGAAGTGAAATGACGACCATATCTTGAATAGTTGTTGGATAATTGCCTTTGAATTGTAGAAGTGATTGTTTTACGGTTTGAAATGATTGTTTAGTTGCGAAAATTGGATTGTTCAAATCAATTTCATCGTTAAAATCTTGCAGAACATCGGTAAAATTAACGATGATAATCGTTGGAATCGTTGGAAACAATTGATTGACGATATTCAATTCCTTTTGATCGATCGATGAATGAAAATTAACTAAAAACCAAATAAAATCAGGTTGAGGATAATTTTTCAACTGTTCAAATTTGTCCCTATTGTTTCGTTTTTTTTCAAAACCGATCGAATCTATTAAAGTTAAATTCTGATTTGGCAGATAGTATTCTTGAATTTGTTTTGTCATCGGTTGTCCATCGAGACTAACCGAAGCTAAATTCTGTTTAGCAAATGCATTTATTAGCGAGCTTTTGCCTGTTGAAGTATAACTTATTAGGAGAACTCTTTTTTCTGATTGAATTCGAGAAATAGTAGTTTTAATATTAAACTGTTGATTAGTGAGTTCGATTAGATTATTCATTCCAATAATTCGATCGAATTCTTCTTCTTGTTTTAATGATAGAATAACCATTGATTTGTTGTAAGTCATCAGACGTTGTCGAATATTAATTAATCTTTGATGACCGTTCAAACATTCGGGTAGTTGTTCATGGAACTTTGCAAGAATTCGATCATTGGATATGTTGAGTTCTTGAAGTAAATCGACTTGATTAATTACGATGATGATAGGAATCTGGTTCGGGAATTTAAGAATTTCCAATTCATTATCATGTATCGATGATTGATAATTAACTACAAGCCAAATGACATTGGGACGAGGATATTTTGGTATTCGATATTCAGTATAATCTTTTTCTAAAAAAACCCATGATTGAGCTGTTGGATTCATGTTTTTAAAATTTGTAATAATCGATTTTTTTCCAGTTTTTGAAGCGCCAATAACTAAAACTGTATTCTCGTGTTTCGTTCGACGATTATTCTTTATAAATCGTATTAAAATTACGATTAAACCTGTAGTTATAAGTAAAAGCACTGCATAGCTCATATTTCTAAGTAAATCTGAGCCATCAGTCAACGATGAATGGACTACTTCGGGTTCTTTACATGTTTGATTATCAATGAAAATATCGGTAAGACTTGTAACATTTCTGGAGCATTCCATTTCATTTGTTAATGAGCGAAAATGTAGAGACATCATAAACTTTGTAGCACGTTCCTGTTTGAAATCAGAACTATCTGAAATAATAAATACTGTTTTCTTTTATTCTTATTGGACAAAAGAAGAAAAAAAAAAGTTTTTTCATTTCAAACATTTCGATGTTTTAATGTACTGTCATTTAATAATTTTGGCTTTTGTGCATTGACATCGCCTAGATTTAAATAATTTGAAGTATAGATAATAAAAATACAAAAAATGATTTATTTACTTTTCAAATTGGCAAAATAGTCTTTTGTTGAGTTGAGTAGATGTTCGACACCGATTACTTTATCATTTTCTTCTTCCTCTCTCATTGACATCAATACTAATTGACGGAGATTGTGTTCTTTGAGTAATTTCTCACGTTTTGATACCAATTCCCTGCAAGTAGCCAAGGCAGATGGAACTTCTCGATAGAAATTATTTAATTCATTCTCAGATAGATCTATTTCTTGAAGAATATCGACTTTGTTAAGAATTATATCGAGCGGTGTATTTGGATAATATTTTCGTGAAATATCCAATTCAACTGGTTCAATTGCTGTTGTATTGCTGATGACAAGCCAGATAAGATCCGGTCGGAATGATGTTAATTGAATAATTTTATCAGCATTATCATGTTTTTCAAGGCCAGGACTGTCAACATAAAGAATTTTTGAATTTTTATCTTCATACAATTGTAGGTGCTGTGTTGTTGGTGTTCCATCGAGACCAATTCGAGCAACATGTTCACCAAGAATCTCATTGATCAATGTTGATTTACCATTGTTACTCGAACCATAAATGAGAACCGTACGCCAAGAATTTTTTTTGTGTTCTTTTATAATTTCGACCGTTTTGCGAAAATTTTCAACTATGAAAATCAACGAAAATTAGATTTTCTATTCTTAGAATTGTTTACCTTCTTCCGATACCTTTTCTGTGCCAAATCGTTTGAATTGTTCTTCATCTATGCAATTCAATGTAGCCTGATACAATCCTAAGAGACCTACAGGTCGATCGAAGCTCTCCTCGTCTCTCATTGATGTCATTATGACTTGACTTAAATTAAATTTTCGACTTTCTTTTATTGATTTGTATCGTTGTCTTGTGCCGCTCAACTGTTTACTTGCTGTCAGATGTTCTGGCAAATGATCTGTTGCTACTAAATCAAATGTATCGCCATTGAATTCTTGTAAAACATCGACTTGATTTAAAACAATAATCACTGGTATGTGAGGAAAACGTGTTCGTAAAATATTAAATTCACTGTCGCTTGTACGCGCATGATAATTAACAACAAACCAAATAACATCAATTTTCTGATCTGGCCGATCGTTTTCTTCAAAATAAATACGTTCCGATGGGAAATAGAATCGATTTGCTTCATGTACATCTTTATAAGCTTTCAACAATGTTTTCTTTCCACTTTTCTGTGGTCCAAGAATACGAACATGAATTTCTTTGCTGAAAATATCTCCTAGAAGTTCTTTCGGTAAAACGAAAGCTGATTTTAAAGATGGTTCATTCAATTTACATTTTTCGTCCGGTGGATTAAAAGCGTTGAAAATGCAAAACAGTGCAATAAGCAATAAGATTAAATATATGAATTCAATCATCTAAAAAAAAAGAAAAATAACTTTTTCAAGCTGTTTTAATAAGATTTGTAAGTTTAGTTCTATTAATATCAACTGGGGTTTTTGCAAGTTCTTTTACACGATCTAAAAAGATGTTAAATCTGTCCGATTTTAAATAATCATTCATTTTATTTTCTAATTCTGCTCCGTTTTTTATCATATGGCCATCGTGTATATCCTTCAAACAAGCGGTTGCTATTGCACCTAAAATAATTGTTAATGTACCAGCAATACATCCATTAGTTGAACCACCAAGAACAGTACCAGCACCAGGTATAATTTTCAATAAACTTGCAAAAACAAAACCAATTCCAGAAGTGAAAACTGTCCCTGACAAATTTCGTGTCATGACATCCATGAATATTTTCATATTATCACCAGTCATATTCCATATTTTGCAGAGACTACCGAGCATTGTCCATTGAACCATGCCAACGCCAACTAAATCAGCACCAGGTACCGGCATTACACCAGCACCTATGGCTAAACTAGTGGCAAGAACAATAGCAGCAATTGAATAAGCGATTTTATCGTTTTTCCAGGCTTCTTGTGCTTGCATAAAGTTCATACATGCAACTTGATCACAATTCATCCAAGTTGCTTCACAAAGATTCAATACACCTACTGGTATATCAGTTGGTCGATCATTTCTCAATGACATCAATAGAATTCGTTTGATATTAGGTGATGTCGATGATTTCCAATTCAGTAATCGTTGTCGAACAGCCATTAACTTTTTATTCGCTTTCAATTTATCCGGTAGTACACCGTCGATTGAATCGAAGTCTTTCATATCTTCATCCTTGATTGTATTAATCACGAGTGTATCGACTTTATTCAAAATAACAATTGTCGGCACACGAGGAAAAACGTTAGCAATATCCAATTCTTCTTGTTCAATCGATGAATTGAAATTAAGAACGAGCCAAATAATATCCGGTTTACATGTTGATAATTGAGCAAGAACTCCTTTATTATCTTTTTTCTCTAAACCAGGCGTATCAATTAGTAGCAAACGTTTAGTTTTCGACTCCCATGTTCGAATATATTTCGTTGTTGGGTCACCATCTAATCCAATGCCAACATTTCGACCAAATACATGACTTACAACTGATGATTTACCATTGTTGCTTGCACCAGCCACGAGTATAGTCAAAAGTTTACTCTGATCCATGACATTTTTAACCGCTTCTTCTTGATTTTTTCGGATTTCTTCAAATAAAACTTGTTCGTCAGGATCACAAAATGCCATGATTCACTTAAATTTAATGTTTTATAGTTCCTTTTTTTCTGTACGTTTATTAAAAATACAAAAACTAACGACTATATATATATAGGGAATATTTTCTTTCCTTTGCGTCATATATATGTCGGTTTTTTTCCTTTCTTTGTATGTGTCGAATCACGATGAGATTTGACCTATGTATGTTCCTTGGAATTTATCCATCCAAGTATCATTTCAGATAAAATGTCTCGCATAATTTGTTTTTTTTTAATAATCAAATTTATTTATTCTTTTTTTTTGTAATGAAAAACAACTATAACAACTGTGTTTCTGTTTGTTTTTAATCTTCGTCCATTTCGTCTTCGCTCTCTTCTTCACTGGTTTCATCGGGTTCAGACGCTTCGGTTACACAACGATTGCATTGACAAAGAAATAAATAATTCTCTCTACAACAAAAACATTTTCCTATTATAAAATTAATCCAATAACACAAACTGAAGCAGTTTTTGTCGAGAATGTCGAGATCGATTTCGGTCACATTCGGATAAATAATTAATTGTTATTTCTTCATCAGATGATATAGCACGTGTAGCAACAACAGATAATGTCGAATTGTTATGTAAATACTGAATTTCGGCATTGGCTTCGCAACTATGATTCACTATTTTATGAAAAAAAAACGAAAACAAAAGGATTTGCTTTTGATTTTCCAATTGAATTTTTCTTACGGCAACTTTGCAATTTAAACAAACCACTTCCTTCACAATCGATAAATTCTCCTGATACATCATCAATTTTCGCATAAATTGCATCGATCATCTGTGAGATTTCACTATTTGCCGAAGCTCCAGCTACTTCTTGTTGAGGCACTGGCAAAGCTTCGCAATTCTTTACCCAAATAGCCAAACTACTCGTTCCAACTCCTTGTTGATTTCGACCTAGAAGTGCTAATAACTGTCGGAAACCATCTGGAGTTAGAAACCATTTGAATTCTTCGATTTGCATGTACTGTTCATTGAATTGTTCGAGAGCATATCTCAATTGTTCAACTTGAGACTAAATAAATCGAAACAATATTTCAATTCAACAGGAATCAACAGTATTTTCACAGCGAACCTGAAATTCTTTACGTAAAAGTTTATGATAGAATTTTTGATTATCACTTTGTACGCCCTGAGAGAATTTTTGTAATTCTTGTAAAAGTCCCAAACGATTCGATGTCTAAATTAGTCCTAGTTAATCACAAACAAATCATTTTCATCGACAAACTTGTTTAAGCATAGCCATTAACTTCAATACTAATGAAATTGACGTTGTTTCCGGAGGAGGATGTGCTGATCTAATCAAATCAACAATCGATGAGAATCCCTTTTCTTTTTTTTTGTTCTTCTCGTCAATTACCTCCATAAATCAATAATATGTCGAATTAATTGATCTTTATTATAATTCTCTCCTGATTGACAAAGAACTGAATGATAACTATTCAATGCTTGTTGATAGCAATTATTCGAACAGAACATTTCCTAGAAAGACATCAAACGGAAATTTCTTCATCTTCGTTTCTATTTTTATTCGGATAACCAACATGACATTTCGAACATCGAACAATTGTCTGTTCAATGGTTCGATTTGGATCACAATCGGGATTTGGAAGAACGATCGAGGCATCTTGACATAGACGACGAACGTTTTGTTCACATGATTCTAACGGATACAAACAATATTCACACGCCTTAAACGAAATCGAATCGATGAGAATTCCTTTGATTTTTCTTTCTCCTAAGACAACAACGTACAGCATATTTATAAAGTTTATTCCATTCGAATTGCGCGAGAACAAGTGGTTGTTCTTGAAAAATCAATTCTCCGGTTTGATAGACTTTTTTCGATACGATCTGTCGACCCTAAAGGAGTTTTATTTATCATTTAAAACAAAACCAATCATATTCATTGAAAACAAAATCCTGCCTTCAATTGATCATAGGCAACAACAAAACTATTTTCACTGTTCGTCATCTAGAAATAGAAGTATATCAATTATTGTTTTTATTATTTTGACATGAAAATGAGGGAATGTTAAATGACTAAAAAGCAAAATAGATTTTTTTATCTGAATAAAAAGTTTTTGTTTCGACAATTACAACACCGAAAAAAAAAACAACAATGAGAACATTTTTAGACACGATAAAGGCGTTTGAGTTCAACAGCTTTTTCAAGAATTTGATAAATATCCATATCTTGCGGATAATTCTAAATCGATTCAAATTAAAAAAAAACAATTTCTTATTCTAGTAAAAACACGAACTTGTAATAGTTTGATATTTTGTGATTCAGATCCATTTAAAATTCGAGATTTTTGTAGACTAAAAATATGCCAATGTGCTTTTCTTCGAATAGAATTTGTCAACTTACGTGATCATAGCACAACAAATATACAAAAGGAATTCGAAATTTTTCTCCTGATCAGCAAATAACGAATCCCAAATTCTTAAAACATCAGGCAACCGAAATTCTTGCGACAATAACAAAGTCAACCAACGAAATGCATAGAATTCCGGTTTCAATTTTTGTTTTTCAAAAAGATAATAGACTTCATGATCGATTCTCTTCAACAACATTAAAAATCTCTGCATACGAACAAGTATGCCGAATTCGGAATGATCGTAAATTTTCATAAAATTATCTCGAATATGAACCATAAGATTTGTAAAACAATAGAACGCATCGGCTTCGGCATATTCTGCAAACAAAGAAAAGAAAATTTCGTCGAAATAATCGTTTTTTCAAACGAACCTCGCCATTCGAGATTGGGATCCGTTGCAAATGTGTAATAGATCGGTCCGATAATTTCGTTCATGCCTTGAACATAACTTTGTCCGGAATTGAGTTTCGAAAAGACGAAAAGAATTCGTTCGACAACTTCCCAATGTGCTTCATGACCATCGGGAAGTAGCTGATATTCATGATCGTCGTAGCTCGTTGTCGTTTTCGTTTTATTCGAATAGGCATATTCAGAACGAGTGAGTAAACGTGTTTGTGATTGAGATTCAACTTTGAGCGATGTCGAAACGATACGTTTACGAAGACTTTCAAAGCCTGGCTCTTGATTGAGAATTTCTGAACAGGGATGTTCGGTTTCTTGTTGAAAAAATGACAAATCCGGACAGAGACGTCTGTGAGAAAACAACATTTCGATTCAACAAACAAAGTTCAACTAACAAACCAACCGAACATCTTTATCAATCTGTAGCAAAACTTCATTTTCCTTGAAATAAACCGCCCACGAACTATCAGGTGCTAAATTCAATGGCTAGAAAACAAAAAACGATCTCATTAATAATTCAAACATCCTTTTTTTTGTCTATTTAAACAAACATGATCAAATTCCGATGTTGATGAAAGGCCTGGCTTGATAATTGTTTCTCGGATATAACCTCGATACAATTCTCTAGAAAAATCAACATTAAAAAACGAAGATAACAACGAATTCATCGTTCTACCGTTGTTTGCTCAAGTGGTTCGACCATTTCGTTCGATCGAGTACGAGATAATTGAGTAAAACCTAAGGAAAATCAAATCGATACGAGCTATCGAATCGAATTTTTACCTTCCAAGTTAAACTTCGTATGCCGTTCTCCTCGGGACATCCTAAATAGAATTCGTATTTGCAATTTATCGAATCGAATAGTTTCTTTTTCACCGTTAAATGCGAGATTCTTCAATTTTTTGAGATCGATTATATCACATTTGAGTATCGATTCGAATTGTTCGACACTGAAAAACAAAATGAATATTCGATTATCGAGAATAAAACGATTTGTTTGCGTACGTTTTCTGATGTAGAGCCATTTGTTTGTTTTCTTTTCGAGATCTATTTCAAAATGATTTTCTCGGTTTGAGTAGAGAGAAAAATAATTGTTTGATTAGTTCAAAATGAAATTCAATCGAATTAGCAGAGAGATGTCGCGAACATATTTGAGTTTTTGTTTTAAACAAAATTTAATTTAAAACAAAAAAAAATCTTTTCTATTTTTGTCTCGATTTTTGAAAAATTTCGAAATCAATTAAATTCGAAAAGATTCATTGAACTGACCAATTAACCATTGGTCATTCGGTCGGTCATCCTTTGTCCCTCTTTTTCGTGTCAATCAATCTCACCTTTAATCATTCCCAACGCAAAATGTGTTTGTTAATTCTCATCGGTTTTCTTCTCCTTTTAATTACTTCGATTCATTCCGAAACGATGCCTCGATTTGATATGAGTGATAAAGACGGTATTATTTTCGATCCCATTGCACCACGTGCTGGCGAACGCCTTGTAGCGAAATGTACACTCGTTGGTTTAACACCGAATGATAAACGACATGTGAGTTGAATCGAGAGAAAAAAAACCTATTTTTCATTTGTTTTGTGCAGGTCGAATGGTCGTTAGAACGTTTTAATGATGGAAAAAACTTTACGCTCGCTGTTGATACGGATGTTTTGCAATTTAATCAACCTGTGCCGCGATTACAAGCGATTCATGCGACGGATTCACCTGATTGGTTCCTGATTTTCGATCCGTTAGATCGAGATGATATTGGAAATTTAACTTGTAGGATGAAATTTGAGGGTGAATTGATTTTTTTAAGATTTTGTTTTTTTGACAGGTCGTTTGACAGATACGAATCTACGTGATGTTTATTTAACACGTTTTCTCAATGTGATTAGTAGGAAGAAATCGTCTCTCTTTTTCTATTTGAAATTCAATGAGTTATTTATTCTAGGTGAACCATTGGTTTTGGAATCATCAACGAAAGATATCGAAGTTAACGAAGGTGATTCAGTGACATTGATTTGCAATACTCAAGGATATCCAACGCCGAAAATCGAATGGCAAAAAGCCGATGCTCGACCGTTATCTTCCGGACATATTCGACAAGTGGTAAGTTCGTCATTGTTTTCCGTCGTTTGATGATTGTTTATCGATTCTTCAGGGTTCACAATTACATCTCTATCATGTCACAAGTCGTGATAGTGGCATTTACAAATGTCTTGGTTAGTTTAGAAAGAAATTCGACAAGATAATTATTGAAAATTCTTTTTTTCTAGCGAGTAATCTAGTCGGTTTTGGTAGTGAATGGACTTTGAAATTGTCCGTACGATGTAAGACATAAATGAATTAAGAAAACTTCAATGTTCATTTGATTATCTAGTTCGACCGTATATCTATTGTCAACGAGAAGTTGGACAAGCAACTGACTTTCAAGTCGATGTTTACATGGAATGTTATGTCTATGGTTATCCACCTCCAAAAATCACGTATTTCTTCGATATTCTTCTTCTATCATCATTTTCGTTTGTTCTGTTTAGTTGGCGAAAAGAACGAAGTGCCGGTTTGCCCAATATGAAATACGATATTGATATTTGGAATTCACAAAAATATCTCATCGAAGCAACGATTCCTGAAATGTCGATCTGTACCGATTGTATTCTCTCGCGTTTGACAGTTATCAATGTTGAACAAGCCGATCTCGGCAATTATTTTATCAATGCAACGGCACCTGAATTTCCATCGGTCTACGGACGAATTACACTCTATCAAACGCCTGATTGCCAACAATTTATTACTCATCGTGATAATAAAGGTTGCAAACGTATTTATACTCAATTATCATCATCTTCTCGAGATATTCCACATATTTCTACATTTATACTTCTTGTTTTAATCTCATTGTTTTATTGAAATCAGAAATGCAAAAAATTCTTTCGTTTCTTTTTATTTGCAAATAAAAAAAAATTGTTTGTTTCAAGAGAGATAACAATAAAAGTTTAAATAAATTATAGAAATGAAAAAAAAACCAGATAGAATACTGGAAAAGAAAACATTCTACAACATGTAAAATGCTCATTTTTCGATATGCATTACTGAATACGGTGAGAAAAGGTTTATTATTTGTTTGAAATAACAACAACAACAACAACAAGAAAAAAAAAAGAAGAAGAAGAAGAAAATAGATCATATTATCTGCATATTTAGACCATCCATTGATTGAGTGTCATTGTTTGTCGATTGTGATGGCGTTTGAGAAAAGCTTTCATGACAAATTTACGAAATTCGTTGACAATAAATACGGAAGATGTTAGACAGGTTAGATAGAGTAGATCTTCGAAAGAAAATCGTTTTGAGAGATGATGATGATCAACGAAAAAGAATTGGATTTACCTGCTACACTAAGAGCTTCAGTTTGAAAAACATATTGTAATGGTGGTAGATAAATAACAGCTAACTGTCCGAGAATGGAAAGCAGAACAGCAACAACAAAAAATCGATTGGAAAAAAGACCGATTTCGAAAATATATTTCGTCTAGAATGAAATATTACAAATTCGTTTGTCATTTTCATTTTTTGCATACTTGTGAACGACAACTAAGTGCATTAAACATATCAAAAAAGACGAAACATGTAAACGTCATTGTTGTATCTCTTGGTGTTACTTTTCCATCTCTCATCTAAAGAATTCATCATTTCGAATAGATTTATTTTCTCTCGAATTCAATTACTTCAGCATAGAAAACACATAATGTTCCAACAACAATCACAGTTGCACTGGTTATGATATTGACAATTAATTGTCTATCGATCATTGAATCGGTTACTTTTCGAGGTGGTTTTTTGAGAACATCATGATCAACGGGTTCAACACCAAGACTAATTGAAAAAGAATTAAGTACACAATAAACAGTTGAATAGAAAACTCGAACCTTTGAGCCGGTGGACCATCCATAATGATATTAATCCAAAGAATTTGCATGG